>Ga0208694_1005150_pt1 | contig 11286 bp, 9 predicted proteins | sample AD_UKC078_MetaG_FD_184442 | JGI IMG/M metagenome (GOLD analysis project Ga0208694, IMG submission 184442) | Active sludge microbial communities of municipal wastewater-treating anaerobic digesters from USA - AD_UKC078_MetaG (SPAdes) (version 2) | ecosystem: Engineered > Bioreactor > Anaerobic >...
CTCTAAAAACTATGCGCTTGTCATCCCCGCAACGACCGTGACTGGGAAAAACAGAAGCTAGAAGCGAGAGGCTAGAAGCTAGAAAAACCTCGCCTGTAGAAATCTCGCTTCTCACTTCTAGATTCTAGCTTCTTGATGTTTTGGTCGATGGTCAATCGTCCATGGTCAAAGTTATTGTTGCTGCTAGCTTTTCAGAGGTTCCTTAATTTTTTAAATTTGCATGAATAAATTCTTCTGGCGTAAAATTTGTGCGCGCCCGGCAGGATTCGAACCTGCGGCCCTCTGGTCCGAAGCCAGATGCTCTAATCCGCTGAGCTACGGGCGCGTAATTCCAATTATTACAATAAAAATGACGTCCGTCCTACATCTTTTGAGCGCTAATCCGTCGCCGACATCCTCACGATTTTTTAGACATCAAAAAATCGTCTGCGGTGCCGAGCGTCCTCGATTCCACCTGTAGTTTTTGCAAAGCAAAAACTACGTGGAATCGGGATGAGCTACGGGCGCAAAATCTCAATCAAACTTTTTTACCATGGGTAACGACCACCGACGTCGTAATACCGCCGCGGACGTTGAATTCACCTGTTATCTCAAGCCATCTGGGAGAAATCGTTTTCACGATGTCGTTCGCAATTTTATTCGTTACTGCCTCGTGAAAAGCCCCCTCGTTCCTGTAGCTCCAGAGATACAGCTTCAGAGATTTCAGCTCTACGCACAGGTCGTCTGGAATATATCTTATTTTTATCCTGGCAAAATCCGGCTGGCTGGTGACAGGACACAGACAGGTGAACTCAGGACAGTCCATGAAAATTTCGTAGTTGCGCTCAGGATTTGGATTCGGAAATGTTGCCAGCTCGCTGGAAGGTTTTGTCGTCATCTCTCCTCACTTGGGCAGGCCGACCTGCCGCGTTCCGATTCCAGCCTCTTTAAGTAATTTCATTGGAACTGAATTGATCGAATAATCCTTGCTGTAGACAACCTCGCTGAGGCCGGAATTTATTATCATCTTAGTGCACATCAGACAGGGGGAATATGTCGTGTAAATAGTTCCTCCCTTGATGGATACGCCGTGATAAGCGGCTTGGACGATCGCATTTTCCTCCGCATGGGAACAGAGACAATCCCCAAGGTCATGACCTGATTCTCCAAAGCTGTGGCACCTCGGACACCCCCCCTCATTGCAGTTGATTATTCCGCGGGGAGTTCCGTTATATCCGGTGGATATGATCCTTCTGTCCCTGACTATAACAGCAGCGACTTTGCGCTTTATGCAGTTGCCGCGCAGCGCCACAACGCTGGCAATATTCATGAAGTACTCATCCCAGTCGGGCCGGTGCTGGTCGGCGGCAATCGCCTTTATCACCTGACGGACCTGTTCATGCAGATCCTCTATAGTGCTGTTGTTGAATATAACCGCATCGGCCATCTCTGCGGTTCGGTCCATCTGCTGAGTTGTCGGGTCGGAGGTATTGGCCTCGCGCCTCTCGACATCCAGAAATTCCTCGTAAGTGGCAGGGTCGCCTTCACGCTTTCTTTCCAGAGTTCTTTCGAAGCGTACCTCAGGATCAGCCTCGACAGAGATCAGATGAAAATCGCGGCGCCGGCGCAGGGCCTCGACTTCGAAGGGGTTCCTTACCGAGTCCACCACGGCATGCGCATCCACACGAACTTTTTCAAGAATCCTCTCGGCGAGAACTCCTGCGCCGTAGCTTTTTCTAAGTTCGTTGCCGATTGCGATAAGGTTTTCGCGGCTCGGAGGCTCTTTTCTGGATTCAAGCTCATCCCTCAAAACATCTGAAAGAGAAAAGTATTCAAAGCCTCCGTTAACGAGAAACTTGGCGACCTCACCCTTACCCGAACAGTTCTTTCCTGTTATGCCTATTATCATGGGTCAAAGCCTCTAGCACATATGTCATTTTTGGCGCAACGTATTTCAAACAGGCCCTAACCGCTTGACAATGCCGGGATTGGCCCTAAAATCCCGCCCCATATGATCAAAGTCAGCCATATAAATAAGAGCTTTGGGAAGATTCATGCCGTAAACGATATCTCATTCGAAATCGCCAAAGGGGAGGTGGTTGGCCTTCTCGGTCCCAACGGCGCCGGCAAAACGACCACGATGAGGCTGATTACGGGCTACCTCTCCGCCGATTCAGGTGAGATAAAGATAGAAGGGATACCGGTGGACGAAGATCACATAGAGGCTAGAAAAAAAATAGGGTATCTGCCTGAAAACGCCCCACTCTATCATGAGATGGAAACGGTTGAATTCATAAAGTATATCGGAAAGCTGCGCTCTATAGAGCAGCAATTTCTTTCCTCCAGAATCGATGAAGTCATCGAAACATGCGGACTTGCCAATGTCGCAGGGAGGATGATCGGCGAACTTTCAAAGGGATACAGGCAGAGGGTAGGCCTGGCAGCGGCTATGATCCATAAGCCTCAGATCCTCATTTTAGACGAACCTACTTCCGGACTCGATCCAAATCAGATCTTTGAAATCCGCGAGCTCATAAAAAATATCGGACGCGAACGCACCGTCATGCTATCCACTCACATCATGCAGGAGGCAGAGGCGACCTGCGGCAGAGTCCTGATAATAAATTCCGGAGAACTGGCAGCGCAGGGAACTATATCCGAAATCCTCAAGCGTGGAAAATCGAAGATCGAGTATACGGTATCAATAAGGGCGAAGCGTGAAGATATCGAAAACGCCCTTCAAAATCTTATCGGTTTTCATCTCTCTTCTTGGATAAACGATTCGTCGGAGGCAAGGCAGAGGTTTGCGCTTGCCACAGACGATGGCTCGGAGCGCTCTGAAGAGATATTCTCGTGGGCGGTAAAACAAGGCTTCACACTTTCCGAACTGACGCACAACACGCTCTCTCTTGAGGAAGTTTTCAGGGAGCTCACTCAGGGCTGATATGAAAAATACAATATCAAATACGTTTGGAATCACCAAAAAAGAATACTTGTCGTATTTTTCATCGCCAATTGCCTATATATATATCACCACGTTCCTGGTTGCGGTGAACTGGATTTTTTTCAGATCGTTCTTCCTCGTAGGCCAGGCCGACATGAGGCAGTTTTTCGGAATCGCCCCTTGGATATTCCTTTTTTTTATACCTGCCGTATCGATGGGAAAATGGTCCGAGGAAAAAAAACAGGGAACCCTGGAAATACTCTTCACGCTTCCGATAGTAGACCGCACGATAGTCATCGCAAAATTTCTGGCGTCCCTTGCTCTCGTAATAACGGCGATTTTGCTCACATTTCCGATTGCGGCCACCGTATCCATAGTAGGAGACCCCGACTGGGGACAAATAGTCGCCGGATACTTCGGCATGACGATGCTTGGCGCGGCTTATCTTTCCGTAGGGCTAGCCATATCGGCATCGACAAAAAATCAGATAGTTGCGTTCATACTAACGGTAGCCGCAAACTTTTTAATACTCGTTCTCGGAACGCCACTTATCCTCGGAGGAAGGGGAGGACTGGTCATGTCTGCGATCAGCTACCTGAGCTTCATACCTCACTACGATTCTATCGCAAGGGGCGTGATAGACATCTCCGACATCGTCTACTACTGCAGCGTAATAGCATTCTTCCTTTTTATAAATTTGAAAATATTGGACAGAAAGGCGCGAACGTAAAAGATGAGAAGACTTCAGGCAACAATTTCGACAGCGGCCCTCCTAATATCCCTATTGGCGGTGAACTACCTGGCGGCTCGAAACCCGGCCAGATGGGACCTGACCAGCGACAAGCTATACACCCTTTCCAAATCCACCAACGAGATATTGAACAAACTCGACGACACGGTGACTGTCAGGATGTATTTCACATCCTCGATCCCTCCTTCCCTTGAGCCGCTACGCAGAGGGATAGAGGACATACTATCTGAATTCAAAACCGCGGCGCACGGAAAAATAAAAATAGAATTCATAGACCCTAACACATCGGCCACCGAGGAACAGAAGGCCGCGCTGCTCGGCATCCCTCCGGTTCAGCTAAACGTCATCGAGAAGGACAAACAGGAAGTTGCAAAGATCTATCTTGGCATGGCCGTAATGTACAAAGGCAGGCAGCAGGTGATACCGGTTGTTAGAAACGTGCAAAACATGGAGTACGATCTCACGGAGGCGATACTCAAAGTCTCTTCCGAAAATATGCCCAAGGTCGCATGGTTCGAAAAAACCGCGGATTCAAAATCTTCTTTCCAGCTGGTAAAAGCGAGCCTTGGAAGGCGCTACGAAGTTTTGGATATAACCGATAAAAATATCGGAGAGTTAGACGCGAAGGATTTCGGAGTCCTCGTTCTGGCGTCCCCTCCGGATTTCTCGAAAAATGAGATCGCGGCCATCGACGGATACCTGATGGATGGCGGCAAGATCATCGCCATGATAGACCGCTTCATCATCGGAACCGACATGGGACTAGAGCCTTTTAAGTCCTCTGCGGTGGATATGCTTTCGCATTACGGAATTGACGTTGATAATTCTATGGTTGTGGATCACTCCAACGCGATGGCCGCATTTACAGGCGGACCCGTAACCTACCACCTCCCTTATCCTTACTGGGTTGAAGTTCGCGCGGGCCAGTTCGATCCGGAAAGCCCCATAGTGTCAGACCTGCAATCCGTAGTCCTTCCATGGACGAGCCCCCTTTCTATTTCCGGTGCCGGGGAGGAAAATGAAGATCAGGTCCTTGCATACTCCAGCCAGCTATCGACTGCCGTTCCGGCCGATGAAATAAAAACGGACCCGAAAACCGCAGGAGAGGCCCTGTTGGACGGGAAAAAAGAAAGCATGCCGCTGATAGCCTTGGCCAAAGGGCCATTCGGGAGCTTCATAAAAAAAATGAGTAAGGGGTCATCGGCCGAAAGTCCGTCTGTCTCAGCGATATTGGCCGTTGGGACCTCCCGATGGATAGATGACGCATTCCTCGAAAATTTTCCGCAAAATGCCGCTATCTTTGAAAACGCCGTCGACGCCTTCGTGATGGGAGAAGCGCTCATAGGAATAAGGTCTCGTTTCGACACCTCGAGGCCAATAGCGATGATGCCTGAGGGGGCCTCGGCCGTCTTCAAATTTCTAAACTTGGCGATAGGCCCTGCTATCATGATCGCGATTGGGGTCGTCGTGTGGATCTTTAGAAAAAGAAAGTTTTCCAACTTAAAGAGGAAATATTCGAAATGAAGAGATCGTTAGTCTATCTGGGGCTAGCCCTAATAGCCGTCATTATAGCTCTGTCAGTCGAGAACCCTTTCTCATCGCGCGTAGCAGACAGCGATGGAATGGGATATTTCATCAAAGATTATGATTCGAAGAATGTCGCAGAACTGAGAATAACACAGCTCCTAGATGGCGTATCTTTGAAAAAGAGCGACGGCGGATGGATCGCTTCGGAAATTCTAACCGATGCAAAAAAGGCCCTGATGTCAGCTGAACACAGATCGGAACCGGAAGTATCATCATCGAAAGCCGATTCAGAAAAAATAATTTCTTACCTTGGAATGTTCGGCGGTCTAGAAGAAGGAATAGAGGTCTCATCGAATCCCGATAACCATAATACCTACATGGTCGGAGCGGCCGGTCTTAGAGTCACGGCTCTATCATCGGAAGGAAAAAAAATATTCGACGTAATAATAGGAAGCGGCGGACCGGATTTCGGAAGCACCTACATTAGGCGCGCCGATGAAGAGAAGGTCTACCTCGTAAGAAGGCCGCTGCTCGGAATATTCTCGCCAAGAGCGCAAGACTGGTTGATGCCAGAATTAAAAGAAGAAGATCAAATACCGCTGAGCGATGCAAATTCGCCGAATCAGTGAGAGAACATCCTGACGCGCTTTCCAGATCCCCCGTTCCTTTATATGCTGACGTATCCTCCTCTACGGAATCAAGAACCTCAACAGCATTAATCTTTCCAGCTCCGAAGCTGTCTCGTTTGTCGGTTGTTTTCTTCGTCATCCCGGCCTCGGAGGCCCCCTCGGCCAGCGCATTCCTGACTTCCTTCACCCCAAGGGTATTGTTTCTTTCCAGAAGAAGCGCCACAACCCCGGCTATATAAGGCGAGGCCATCGATGTTCCTGCATTTTTAAAATGAAGTTCATTCGTCTTGAGGGCGCTGGAAACTCCGCTCTCCCTTGCCTTCGAAGAGACTATAGGTTCACCCGGCGCGACTATATCCGGCTTCGTTCTGGCGTCGGCGGTAGGCCCGAGGCTTGAGAATGAAGAGAGGTCATCGACGATGGAACCAAGACCTCCAGGAGAATCTATATCCGCCTGGCTGTAGGTTTTACCATTCATGCCAGTCCATTCGCTGACCCCTGAACCGATAGGTTTCTCCGCCAGCCAGCTGCCAACTGCGATAACTCCCTTTGCTGTCGCAGGGATCGTCGTTGTCATAAGGCTGTCACCGTCGAAAAGATCGTATGCCGCCCCCTTTCCACTCCCAGCCATGTCCGGCGCCACACCTTCGATCCCCTTCAAGAAATCATGAAAGGAGGTGTGATCGTAATAAAGCCACATATTTCCGCTGCATTCTCCGGAGGAAGATTTAATAACTATATCAAACCACATGCTCTCGAGAAGCGCTCCAAGCTCGCTCTTGGCAGGATAAAGGAGCACAGTAGCGTGTGGCTTATCGTTTCTTATATCCGACGGATCAATTTCGATGTCGGCCTTCACCGAACCGTCCTCCGCTGTAATCGTATCGGAACTCTCCTCACCGAATGAAATATTCTTTGCATGGAGGACGGCCTGGCTCGTCGAGGTGAGTCCCGCGAAGGTGAAGTCTTCAACTGCTCGTCCTTCGGTATATCCATACACGGACAGCTCGCAATTGCCGGCATTTCCATCGAGCCATATATCAACCATGGTGCCACCGACGAAGGATGAAGTACTACTTGACCCGTTCCATATAGCAAGCCTGGAACCTTTTGCTTCTTTAGAGCCTACTGCTATCGAAGAATGTATTCCGCCTATGTAGGGCCTTCGCGTCGGCCAAAAAGATTCCGGTATGACCTGTTCGTTGCCGGCAGCGCCTACGATTATTCTGCCAACCCCTGTTTGTTCAGTCAGCCCCTCTTCCATCAGCGATGTCCCGTCGTGGGCTCCAAGGGATGTCCCAAGGCTCAAGTTTACAACAGCGGCCTTGTCAAGGAGGTCTGCCTTTTCAAAAATCGCAGCGACGCTATCGACGACGCTAGCACCAAAAGATGTTGGCGACGTATCGCTGGTATAGGAGTCATACGCATCGAGAAATACGAACATGATGTCCGCCTGCGGAGCTATTCCGGTATAGTCGTCATCGGAACTCGCCGCTATCCCCGTGACGTGGGTTCCATGCGTAAATCCCTGTCCGCCATCCTCTATGTCACATGATTTCCCTACTATCGATCCCTTGGTACACTCGATAGTTCGGTCGCCAATCTTCTGTTTCAGATATTGAATCCTCGTAACGCGTGAAGAATCCCAAAAATCAGGATGGCCGTAATCGAGACCGTCATCTACAACTCCGATAACCACATTCTTCCCCTTATACTTCACACCGAGCCCTTTTCCGTTTTGCACATCTGCCACGTTACCGGCTACACGCGCAGTATCCATCTTTGAAGAAAGCGGGGATGAAAACTCTACGAATAAAACTTCCTCTCTATCGGCCAAGGGCTTGACCATATCGATGGGTATCGATGCCGAAAGGATCGATCCTGTTATCGCTGTCGCTGAACCGCCACTTTTTTCTACAAACTCAATTGTATCTTTCGCGTTTTTGGATTTTACGAGACAGGGAACCAGTCGTATTCCGCCACGCTCGGGAAGCGTCTTCGACCATGTCGCAGCTTCCCCCTTCCGAACTATCGACCTCATCATCAGATCCATGCCGCCGGGATAAGCGCTGCCATAGTTCGCAAAAAAGATTATAAAAAACAGGAAGGATATCTTACGCACCAAAACCCCCGCGAAATTAGTTTTTCCAAGTGTGAGATGAGCAGGAAAAAATACCCAAATCAACTACATTCAGAGGCACCGATGAAACTAACTTTGGGAGAACCGATGAGGGGCTCCGAAAGCGAAGTCTCCTTTTCAGCGACCTATTATGACCCTCAAGAGATCACCGGTCTCCTTCTTTTCGCTGCTCTGGCCATCCGGAAGGGGCTCCTTATTGGGAAATGCAGACTTTGGAGCAGCCTGAAGGGGTGATTTTTTACCTGAAACGACTGCCTTTGGACTCTTTTTCTCCTGGGGAGCGGTCGTAGCTTTTGCCGGATCGGTAGCCGGCGAGGGGGCGCTTTTGGCTGCCCGCTCTTCGGCCTGTTTTGCAAACTCAACATGGTCCAGCTGAACTAGGGCCGAAGCGAGTGTGCCAGAAAGTTTCACTGGAAGCAGCATTCTATCCTGCTCGTCAAGAAGCTTGCCTCTTGCACCCTTATCGGTCACGAGCTGTAGCGAAATCCCTTTCGGGATGACGATGACGCCCTTTCCGTCGATCATCCCTTCGCCGAATCGCTTATCAGAAGCGGGATCCCCCGCCTCAGGATATTTTATCGATGCGGAAAAGCTCTCAGCCTCATAGAGCGGATTTTTCCATCCAACTTCCGACGCTGAAAGAAGATTGCCGCTCAGTGAAAATGTGGCTTTAAAATCTGATATCGCGCCGTCTATGTTTTCCAGCTTGCTTTTGACTTCAGCCGAAAGAGGAAAATCTGAAACGGCCTCAATCCCCCTCCACGCATCCTGATTGAAGATAAGCTGCCCGAAGTTGTGGGACTGCCAAGAGCCGGAATCGAGGATCAAGGATCCAGATAGTTTCATATTGCCGGCAATGGTGAGCTGGTCGGAACCTTCGGAAGAAGCCTCGATGACAACTGAGCTGTTTCCGGAGATCAGTCCGCCAAGCGACTGGATTTTGGAGGGATCAACTTCGCTGGCAATCCCACTGAAGGTAAAGAGATGCTTTTCGCCCCTTTCCAGCTTTCCATTCCCGGAGAAGGAGCCGCCGGCAAATTTTCCGCGAATGACGGGGAATTCAAGAACTCCACCCTGAGATATGACGCTTCCCTCCGCGGCGTCGATAAAGATACCGGCAAAACCAAGAGATTCTGATGTAAAATCTATTCTCGTCTCCGAGTTGTCTCCATTCGAATTTTTTATCGAGCCCCGAGCCTTCACCGTGGCGGACAAATTCTTGAAAGAATCGACAGTTGCGATAGGTGGAAAATAGTTTTTCACCTGAAAATCACTCAGCCCATTGCCATCCAGTTTAATTTCATATGAAAGCGAATCGTCACGTCTGATAAATCCGGATGCGTTCAGTTTGGCCTCCCCAAGGAATATTTCCAAATCCCTGATAGATATCGCATCCGATTGAACGAGCGCTGACCCATGCAACTTCATCGGCAGCCCCGCGGTTTTTGAAAAAATTCCTCCGTAGGACATCGAACTCTGAGCGGAGTCTATTTGAACCTTGAGCTCATAAACTACCGGCGAACCCTTTGCAAAAATGTCGACAGCCACCGGCCCTTGCCAGTCGAGCCTGCTTACTACCTCATTGATAGCATCGCGGTAAATCGATGATAGCATCGCCGGTGTGAAGGTCATCGTCGCGGCATGAAAATCGAAGATCGGAGATGCAGCCGAAAAATTCACGGTACCATCCATTGAAGCCTGAACTCCGGAGAGGTATATGGTGGAATCGTTGAGGGCGAGGACTTTGCCACCCTCGTCCAAAACGAGATTTCCGGTGATACTTACATTTTGGACATCAGATCCAAATGCAGCCGCACTGGCACGGACAGCGGCCCTTATTATTTTTTTAGATGGTTCCTCTGAAGAGGGCATCCGGTCAATGTTTCTGGCGGAAAAATCGATGTCGGTTACAAGCACGGGCGAAGCATCCCCCTCTTCCATGATGCTGACCGATCCGCTGGTCACATCCAGAGATGTTATTATCAGCTTTTCATCCGACAGAAAGTTGCCCGCATCGAAAGCTCGATCTTCGGCTTGCTCTTCAGCATGCGCTTCAGAAATAATTCCGCCTAGCAAAAAACCTTGGGGGCCGCCTTCAGCCGCCTCATCAGGCGATGGCACCTCTTCGGCCGAATCCTTTGCGGGAACAGGCAGGGGTTCCCCGTCATCTATCGCAGGGGCCGCCGGCAAAGATTTGAACTCTACCTGGGGATCTACCTCCCCATCTGAAAATGATTCCTCACCTGAAGGGATCTCCAGAGGTTCAAGGCCGTCAGAATCATCACGCCCGGATGAAAAACCGAAAATGCGGCCGAGATTGGAGACTCCGCTAGATACTCGATAGTTTACGTTCACGTCGTAGAGCTTCACCGCAGTTACGATCTCTCCTCGAAGCAGGCCCATCAGAGATAAATCCCCCTCGACTCTCCCAATGGAGATCGCGGTCTGTCCGACAAATGGCGGCTCGGTAGAAATTACGGCGAAATCCTTGATCGTATAGCCAGCATATGGAACGAAGCGCAGGCGGAAGCTGTTCATGGCGACTCGGGATCCAGAGCCCCCGATGCTGCGCTCTATCAGCGATCTGTATTTATCCGTGGGTATGAAAAAAGGGCCTGCTATTGCGGCGATAAGCAAAAGCACGATGGCGACAACCGTTGCGACGAGAACTTTTCGCACCTAACCCCCCAATGAATTCAAGACGTTAGCATACGGAAGGATGGTTGGCAACACGAGAGGTTGCAGGATTTCAGTTATGAACTCTCATCTTCAGCTCTTCAAGCCAAATGAGCAGAAGGTCGGAAACCCGCTTGTCGAGTCCGTCCGGAATTCTTCGCGTCTGCATAACCGACATGAAGGCATCCAGGGCGCCTCTCGTCTCACCCACCGTCAGCGGTATGCCTGAGGCGTGTTCCAGAGTTTCCCTGTATTTGAGGGTCGTATTGACGAGCATGGCTAGCATCTCTTTGGTGCCGTCATCCGCGCCATCGAATCTGCTGGAAATCCTCTCGAATAGTTCTTTTATGTCATCGCCGTCGATATCAGCTTTCATGACTTTCAATTGTCATTTTCATACGACATTCTCAAGCGATATTTTGAATCCCAAAGCCACTGAACGCTGCAAAATAACGGCTTGCGGCGGAGGGCTCTATCGGCTATGCATCCATGAACCCCAAGGAGGGGGCGCGATGGCTGGGATCTTCATAACTTTTGAAGGGATAGAGGGATGCGGCAAAACCACGCAGATAAGGCTGCTCAATGAAGAACTGCGTAGCATGGGGTTTTCTACCGTTCTGACGCGAGAGCCCGGCGGAAC
>Ga0208694_1005153_pt1 | contig 11282 bp, 6 predicted proteins | sample AD_UKC078_MetaG_FD_184442 | JGI IMG/M metagenome (GOLD analysis project Ga0208694, IMG submission 184442) | Active sludge microbial communities of municipal wastewater-treating anaerobic digesters from USA - AD_UKC078_MetaG (SPAdes) (version 2) | ecosystem: Engineered > Bioreactor > Anaerobic >...
CCATCGAGCTCTTCCTCCAGATGGGCCGAAGCGTCCCCGACGTCGTCTACGTCCCCACCGGTGACGGCTGCATCTTCGCCGGTGTCTACAAGGGCTTCTTTGACCTCAAGGAGGCCGGCCTCATCACCAAGATTCCCCACCTGGTGGCGGCCCAATCGAGAGAGAGCAACGCCATCGCCCGCGCCTGGCAGACGCAGCAGTTCAACAACTTGGAGCGGGCGACCACCCGCGCCGACTCGATCAGTGTGGAGAGCCCGGCCAATGGACGGATGGCGGTGCGCTACATCAGCGAGAGCGAGGGATGGGCGACGGAGGTGGACGACCGGGAGATCCTCGCGGCCCAGCTTGAACTGGCAAAGGAAGCCGGCGTCTTCGTCGAGCCCGCCGCCTCGTGTGCCTGGGCTGCGCTCAAGAACGACCAGCGGATGCTGGTGGACCGCTTCGGAGAGAACGTCGAGGTCTGCGTCCTGCTCACCGGCACCGGATTCAAGGATATGGCGGTCTTCGATGGCCAGATCAAGATTCCCGAGGCGATCGAGAACTCGGTCGATGCGATGAGAGAGCGATTCGCCCTCTGATGGCTTTGACAAAAGAGGGGCCTTACAGTACCTTTTCGACAGAAGCAAGAGGAGTCTTTCATGAAGAACTTTGCAATTGGATTGGGCATCGGACTGGTCGTCGCCATCATCGTCCTGATCATCATGGCCATCAAGCGCAGCGGCGACAAAAAGGCCGCGACCAAGGAACAGGAGCGGCTGAAGATGATGCTCGCCGACCGCATGGACCTGGAGAGTGACGGACTGTTGAAGGTCCGAAGTGAGAACGAAGAGCTGAAGAAACAGAACGAGAACCTGCGGATCACGGTCAACACCTACTCCCAGAAACCTGGGCGCAAGGAGATCGCGCGCCTCAATGTCTATCAAACCGCCGTCGACCGGCTGACCATCAACAGCCCGGGCTTCGGGGCGGCGTGGCAAGCGGCGCTCAAGGAGAGTGAGGCGGAGTTCGAGAAGACCTATGTAGGCACCCAATCGTTCATCAAGCGCCTCATCCCCGTCAAGACCGACGCGAACATACTGCAGATTGAAGAGGACTGACTCTTCGCCGAAATGGTGGAATCGGTAGACACAAGAGACTTAAAATCTCTTGCCCAACAGGGCGTGCGGGTTCAAGTCCCGCTTTCGGCAACCCATAATCAACGGCTTTGAAACTGTTCAAGGCTGAGACTTGAAAAAAAGGATGGAGCGTTTCATGGTTTCTGGCATTGCACAAATCTCGGTCATGAGGCGACATTCTTCCATCATAGAATCCCCTGTGTTAATTCCTCCCTCCCCTATCCATGGCCATAAATCTTAATCATATAACGTCGGTTGATATGCCGACTTTTCTTCTTCCAGTATTCGAGTCTTCATGATAACACTTCCTGCGTACATCTTGTATTCAACACCACTTTCCACTGCCATCTCATGGGCAGCTTCCGCTTTTGCCAGGACGATGCTGTCCTCTATCTTGTCATCACCCTTCACCTCAATAAGCTGGTAAGAACCATCCGTCATTTCGGCATAAAAGTCTGGATAGTATTGGCGGATACGACGCGAAACAGGATCGTAATATTGAATTGACAGATCACCTTGATTACTCGTAAACATCCCAGTGAAATATACACGCTTCACTTTCTTGTCATTTGTCACATACTGGAGGAAACACTCCTTCTCAGGTTTCGAGTCAAAACAGTAGGTATCAGCGTGGAAACTTCGCCCAACCTCGTCAGGCGTGAATTGTGAATCCTCGTTTGTCACTACCAGTTCCGGCTTACCAGAGAACTCATAGTATCCTGCGTCTTTCGGCTCTTTCAGGAGAACAAGTTCACGGTCTTCTGACTTGATTTCACTCTTGATTTCGAAGAGTGCATGGAAGATGCTCGGAATAATTACATCGTCGAGGATTTCATTGTACTTGTTCACCGCTTCAAGAATCACAGATTCGCCGTCCGTTGATTCTGCAACAATCCGAGCTGCAAGAATTGGTGAAATATGTAGATAGCGTGAGATCTCACCCACTAAAGAAAAACCGCTATAGCGCATCTGTTCCTTCAGATGATCGATATTTGTTTCCTTGATACTCATCCCATGGGAGATGCTATCCTTTTCGTACATCACAGAGACGTATCTCGAGAAGTCGCGCTCTTTGATTGAAAAATCAATCGGAGCAGTGTATCCCTTCTCTGTTAGGGTATATTCTCGCCATATCCGTTTCAGTTTAATCGTTCTTGGAGGTGGCAGAACCCTGACTTTATACCGTTTAGACTTTTCAGCAGTCGATTTCGACATATCCTTGATATCCATATTGAAGTTCTTATTCAGCTCAACATCAAGGATGTCATAGTTTTCTTTCGAGAGAAAAACAGTAGCGGTTAACTGCTCTGTCGTAATTTTTCGCAGGCAGCGCATCGTCGCTTGGAGTACAAAGATTTTCGATTTCGGGCTTCGGAACATCGCTACGCCAAAGAGCGAGCGGCAGTTCCAGCCCTCTCGCCCCTTTCCTACCAAGATAAGAATCTGCTTTTGGCTTCCCTGGGATCCGGGTACGTCCAAGTCGTTAAAGTTCCGGATATCCTCATTTTTCGTAATCTTCTCATCGCCGACATTGACTAAAATCTTATCGGTAGGAACACCGATGTCAAAAAGGATACGCTCAACAAGAGGACGCACTTCCTCGTCGGCTTCCTTAATGGTAGTAGCAAAAATTGCAAGTTTCGGAGGTAAACCTTCAAAGGTGTGACCACCATATTTCTCCCAAAATGTTGTGACGACAGAGCGAAGGAATTCCTCGCTCTTGACATTCTCATAGGCTTTCAAATCAGCGTCTTTCAGAAAGCCATTCTGGATTGACAGACTCAAGCCGTACGCATAGACAACCTCCGGGAGAAGTTGTTTGTTTACATACGGTGTGCCTGTATAGTTATAGCAGGCGACAATCGATGTGCTGTCCGCCAGCATATTGATCGTGTCACGGAGACTTGTTTTCTTGCCACCCGTGGCACGAATTTGCTTCTCTAAGTCCGCACCAAAAAGATGATGCGCCTCATCAACATACACACCAAGCTGAGTCAGACGACAAAGCTTCTTGAATCGCTGGTTTTCCATCAATGAAGAATCATCATCCACATTTTCCTCTTCCTCATCGCTACCGTAGACTGAAGAGAGAAGCGAGCCTTGCTTGAAGAGAATGTCAGCAGGCTTATCAGCTTTCCGCTTCTTCTTGACAATAATTTTTTGCGTGTTCGATATGATGATATTGAAATCAGAATTGTCGAGGGTATGGAGAGTCGTCCCGCTCTCCTCAAGAAAGTGAAATTTGATGTTTGCATCCAGTACCTTTGCATACTCTGGGGGCACAACAAGCGTCTTGTCGAACGTAATGATTTCACGAAGCGATTGAAGGACAGTCTTGTCCGGGGCAAACACAAGAGCATTGTGGCAAAATCTCTTATCCTTTGGATATTTGTTTGCCAAGAGAAACTCGTAGAAGATGCATGTCGCCATAAGGATGGTTTTACCAAGCCCCATCGTCAAGGCATAGATATAGTTCGGATACACTTCCTTGTACTTCTTCATCTGCTTAAAAAGGGTATCAGTCTGCTTGGCCACCTCGTCTGGCAAATACACAGACTCCCCGCTCGGAATTTGACTGTAATCAAAAAGTGTGCCCTGGCCATCTTTTCGGACGGTGTAATAAGATGCATCCGAAAAACGGTCGCGACGATTGCGCCAATCGTCGAACATTTGGTAGACCTGCGGGTTTCCCATGAACTCCTTGATGAACACATACATCTCCAACGCTTCAAACTGGGGCAAGCGCAGGAATGCGTGCGGGTTCTCCTCGTAGTCATTGTAAGCGAGGAATTTTCTCGTCAGGTCGTTATAGCGGGAACGTATCTTACGGCGGTTTACCTGATAGTACATCAGCAACTGTTCATAAAAGGCAAAGTTGCCAGCAGTTTCGTATGCCATCAGCGTTTAACCTCCTTTTCGAGAGACTCGGAGAGGAGGTCGGTTATCTTAACCTTAATCGTCCCAGCATCTTCGGGTATGTCGTAAATGCCCGTCACAATGTCCTTCTTATCTGGGACGTCCATGACGGACGGCTGCATTACCACGCCGTCGTAGTTCCAATCGATCATCACAGACTCGACGAGTTGCCGCCAGTCTTCCACGAACTCCTTTTGAAGAGATAACTTCTGCATAAGATTCAATGGATAAAACTCACGGATAACAAGCCGACCGCCTTCGATAGCAATGTCAGCCTCGGCATCACGTTTTAGTTGTAAATCTGCTTTGTCGCGGAGGATGTCCACGATTTGGATATCAATCTTATATTCGGAAAGTTCTTGTTCTAATGAAGCCTTCAAATCAGGCTCATGGCCCATGCAGACAATCGTAATCCGCTCCACAGGAAGATTTGGATTTTCCTCTTTGCGTTTTTCATAGTTCTTATATGGGAGATTCGCCTTCAACTCTTCTAGGTCAGCTTTTGTGGCAATGCGGTTGACTGGCATAATCTTCACCATGCGTCCATCGAGTTCACCGTCCCAAACATTGCTCTGTGGGAAAGGCTGAATTTCCAACGCCTCTATGAGAAGGTCACGTGCCTCTACTGGGTTTCGAAAGAAATCGTAGTTATTGACGTTGTAGACCTCAAAACTCGTATAAATCCTTGCTTCAACCGGTTCGACAGGTGTCGCACCGTACTCCTCACCGTAATCATCGTCTTCTCCAGTACTCGTATCTCTCAGATAGCTACCGGAGTCTTCCGCTACTATAGAAGCAGTTTGATCATCATCGTAATCAGGAAAGTATAGCCCATTGCTTTTCTTACTGTCGTCAAACACGGATAGCTGGACAGGCTCTTGATCAGAACCCTCCAATTTGGGAGCGAGGGAAATTAAACGCTTTGTAGTCGTCTGAATTGCACCAAGGTTGATGTCTGCACCGATAAATCTTCGACCGAGTTTCATAGCCACTGCCTGTGTCGTACCACTACCCATAAAGCAGTCGAAAACAAGGTCGCCAGGGTTTGTAGAAGCCCTAATGATACGCTCAATTAACTTTTCTGGCTTCTGTGTTGGATAGTTTTGGCGTTCCTTTGCCACTGGGTTAACGGGCGGTATGTCACCCCAAACCGAGTCGATAATATCACCCTCTACTTCATCCAGATAGATAATTCGACTGCCGCCCCCAGTAGGGTTAACATCATCTCGGTATAGGCGGCCATTCTCATCCTTCTTGAACCGTTTAACATAGTCCTTAGAATGGGGACGATATTGAACATTCCAAGTATATTCTACAGATTTTGTATACGAATAAATGATGTCATGCTTTTGTGGAAATTTTTTTGAAGTAGCCCTTTTAAAGCCAAAGTAGCTCCACACTAACTCATTTCTGAAATTCCCCGGTCCAAACACCTCGTCCAATAATAGGCGTAGAAAAGCAGAGCGATGCCAGTCGCAATGAAGATAAATGCTACCATTTTCCTTTAGCAGTTCTTTCATTATGATAAGCCTCTCATACATAAACTGAAGATATTCATCATTTGTCCATATGTCGCCGTATTGTTTTTCTTCGAAAACAGAAGAGTCGTTAGTAGCTTTGCCGCATTTAAGAGCGATAGTTTTCTTGTAATCCGCTTTAGAATCGAACGGTGGATCAATGTAAATGAGGTCGACTTTGCCTCGAAATTCCTTCAGTAGGTGGCTCATCACTTGGAGGTTATCACCCCAGTAGATTTTATTTATCCATCCGTCCTGTTCCTCTCCATATCGTTCCCGCAACTGGGCAGGAAAATATTGTGTGGAGCGGTAGGGGCGTTTGCCGGTCCACCGCAGTTCAGGAAAGCCCTTTATGGGCGGACGTTCAGTAAATTCAAATGGGAGATAATCGTTGTTGCTCATATTTATCATCAATCCTCCAAGCTTCAACATTCTCAGCTTCCGCAGTAATAGCGAAAGTCGCAGCCTTCGCAGGTCTTGGGGGACTCTGCACGATGACTGTATTCTTTTCGCAATATCTTATGAACTGTATCGTCAAACGCTTGAATCGTAGCATCAACCGCTGTCTTCTGGTAGGGGTAGCTGATGGTCGGGACTCCGGTCTCTTCGCCTGTATAATACAGATGCATCCTGCTCACCTTCTGTCCCGTCCGCTCCTCTACAAGGTGGGCGTAGACTTGAAGTTGGCGCCTATAATGCTCGAGTCGCTCACTGTCCTTGAAGATATCCGGCTTTTTCTCTGACTTGAAGTCTACGACCTCCACTGTGTTACCTTCACCTTTGATAAGGTCAATCTTGCCCTTGATGATGTAATCGGGTTTCACAAGGCTCACGTCGACTTCCGCTTCCTTCAGTGTGTGCCATTGCCCAGCCTGCCGTTCAGCGTAGCGGAGGACTTGCTTTAGGGCAGCGTCCCTCTGTGGTTCCGCTAGATACGTCCGCTCGCTCTTCGTCAACGACATGTAGTTCGTATCGAACCATCCAACGATGTTCTCCCACTGAATGAGGTGTTCCTCGTGGCGCAGGGCGGCGCGGTGGATATCCTCAATCGTCTGATGAACGAGCATACCAAACAACATAGCGTTCACCCGAACAGGTGCGAAACCTAGGTCCTTATAGAATTTGTATTGGATAGAGCAAGTCTCATACACGGATATATGGGAAGTGAAAGAGAACGTATTCTTCTGATTGACATCCTTCACATCCTTGAAATCGAATTCTGAAAGGTCGAAACCAGTCTCCTCCGCATCGTATAATTCCTCATATACTTCGCGGAAGTACATCGAAGGCGTCCGTTTATCCTCGTTACAGGTGAGTACGAGGAGGTTTTGAGCACGAGAGAAAGCTGTGTAATAAAGCCGCCAAAAGTCAAAGAACTTCGTTTGATCATACGGTTCAAATGCAGGGCGCTTGAAATACCTCGCTTCCACTTCCACTATGAGGTCTTTGTAGGACTTCCTCGGGATGTTGCCAAGCGAATCCACTAGTACAATTGGAAACTCCATCCCTTTCGACTGGTGAATCGTCAGGAAGGAGACACATCCGCTTGGAGCATACTCTGCCTCATCTTCGTACTCTGATATACCACCATCAAAGAGCAATCGAAGGTAGAGGTTAAAGAAGCGCTCAGTGTTGATACCAATCCATTTACCATTCAGCACGTCCACATGGTGTAAATATTCAAACTTATTCACAACCTGAGTGAAGAGGGCAATATTTCTCGCAGGGCGCATATCAACGATGCTGGCTTGCATATTTATCCCGAGGATTGTCGAGAACGGCTTGAACTCAAACATCTGGTATATTAAGCCTGAGTAGGCGTAGTCGGTCGTATGTTCCAAACTGGCGTGAATCTTTCCCCGACGACGTATCCAGTTACGCAAGTCAGCGGATTCAGGCCGCTCAAGGTAGGTGTTAGCCGCTAGAATGCATCCTTTGAAATATCTGTAATGCTCTGGCTGCAAGAACTGATACTCCTCATTCTCTAGTCCGATGACGTACTTTGGGAACATGAGCATGAGACAGCCAATCATCAACCGAATTTCATTTCGCTCAAAGAACATGTCCGAACGGGGTGAGTAGACATTAATACCGTTCTCCTCCAAGAAACGGGCAAGCTGTGTCACTCGCTCGTGCTTCACCGAGTTAAAGAGAAAGGCTATTTGATTATAGTCAGTCAGTTTTCCGGACCCCATCAAATCATTGATGAAACCAAGGATCTTTGCGTGCCACTCATCCATGTCATGTGAGCTTGCCAGTTTCACGACCGCTGGACTTGTTAGGGTGGATCTGACGTGCGGTTCAATGGTCTTATCATAGCGGAACCTATTCCACCGAAAACGGAACCTCGCCCCATCGGTCGTCGTCATCCAGGTATTATAGAAGTCCACGATATCACTATTGGATCGATAGTTGACAACGAGGGGGATGACCTCGCATTCACCCTCAGCGAAATTAGAGGGAAATTCAAGGATATTACGTATAGTCGCACCACGAAACCGATACAGACCTTGGTCATCATCGCCCACAACACAGATGTTCTTGTGACTCCCTCCAAGTAGAAACACAATCTGCTCTTGAATATAATTCGTGTCTTGATATTCATCTATCATTAAGTACTGAATCTTTGTCTGAAGTTCAGCAAGGATTGATGGGTTGTTTTTCAGAAGCCAATACGCCTCGGTCTGGATAGCAGAAAAATCCATCAGATTATTTTCCGCAAGAACTTCCTGATAAGCTTCAAGCATCGAACCCAAAGCTGCAATTTGCGGATTGGAATCAGCTTTCAGTGCACTTGGGTCAACAAGTTCCTCAGAGAGGTTATTCACATAACTACAGATTTCATTTGCCTGCCGCCACGCTCCGCTGTTGGAGAGAGCAACCTCTATGCCGGGGATGTTTCGAAACTTATGGATGTTTTGAAAAACCGTATAAGTCTGATCAAACTGGTCAAGAGTACGGTAGTTCTTCTTAAGACGAGTATACTCAAGGTGTTCCTTGATAATCCGTAAGCAGAGGGAATGGAACGTACCAATATACATTTCATTGATATTCGCCACAATGTCACGTGCATCGAGCTCATTTGTGATTCTGGTTACGAGTTCTTTGGCTGCTTTTTCCGTGAATGTTGCCATAAGAATCTGCTCAGGCTGCACTCCTTGTTCCTGTATCAGATAGATGGCGCGTTGAACAAGAGTATAGGTTTTTCCCGTGCCTGGTCCTGCAGTGATGAGGACTGGACCTTGGCTAGTCTTGATGGCGTGCCGCTGTCCCTCGTTTGTGTTTCCAAAATTGAACACTGCTACCTTCCTCATTAATTCAATACTAGATAAAAGTTTCTGCGTATGTATGAACATGTTTAGCATCTGTTCCATAAAACATAATTGTGTTTATTATACCATGAAATCTCGTATTTCTTCCTACATGAATTATTGCAATCGAGATTATAAAGAAAGATGACACAATACAACTCCAATCCTTGACCTTTAGGGAACATAATTTATAATCTGTAGCAGATATATTCCCTAATTAGAGGCTCTTCATGAACACTATCCCTGATCTGCTGAGAGAACGTGCCGAAGTTGAAGCCAGACTGAAAGTGATTCTCTATGACGGCAGCGTCGAAATCAAAGACATTCGTGGAGGAAAGTACCTCTATATACGCAGGCGTCTCTCCGGCACGCTGACATCCCAATATGTCGGCCCGTACTCACAAGAGCTTCATACCCTCCTTCTTCGTCACACGGCTGAAGCAAGAAGCCTGAAGAAGCACATCAGGGGCCTTGAACGACAGCTTGCCCAATTAGGGTATCAGGGAGGAGTTCTTTCAGAGCGCGTGATATTGAACTTGGATTTTGCCAAGGCAAACGTGAAGATCTTGATCTATGACCAAGCAATCCTTGAGGGTGTCTCCACCACATTTGCACAGACCGAGGTCATTCTGGAAGATGGGAAAGTCAGTGGGATCACACCATCGGATATCCAGAAGATCATCAATCTGAAGCATGCTTGGGAATTCATATTGGACAAAGATATTATCGCTGCGAAGAGCGACTACCATCTTCTCTGCCACATCGCACGATTGGTCAATGACCAACACGGAGGGAGAATCAGACGTTTTCCGGTGACGATCGGGGGAACACACTACACTCCCCCTCTGCCGATAGAGAGCGATGTGAAGGAACAGCTGGCATCACTAGCTGGTGCCGAGAAAGATTTCATCGACAACGCCATAGATCTCTGCCTGTACTGTATGAAAGCTCAGATCTTCAACGATGGGAACAAACGCGCTGCAGTGATCTTCGCCAATCACTACCTCATAGGCAAAGGTGAGGGGTTGCTGGTGATTCCCGAGGACAGGGTCAATGAGTTCAGGACCCTGCTGATAGCCTACTACGAAGGTACGGATGATGAGAAAATCAGGAAATTCATGAAGGATGTGTGTTGGAGAAGGTTTTAAGGGAATATCCTTGACATCTTCACAAGAATTCATTCCCTAAACATTTGAACGTTTAGCAGAGCTACACCACCAACCCGACACTTTCGGCACTTCCAACCAGACACTTTCGGCACCCTGATTGTTTCAGTTGCCTACTTCTTTTTCTTTGTACTTGCCTCCAGATCGTACTTTGCGTAGGTATCGTCCGTCCTGGGCCTGCTGGTCGTGGTGACGATGTCCAACCCGTTCGACACCACGCGGACATAGCCGTCGAGGGTATCGGTGAAGACCTGGGCGCCGACTCGTGCATAGTTGGCGTAGACGATCTCGTCTATGGCGTTGCCGCTGGTGGCCACCACCACCTTGGCTCCCGTCGCCTGGGCCCACTCTCTGGAGTTTGAGGTGTTGCGCCCGTGGTGGCTTGCTTTGACCAGATCGACGCTGAGCTGGTCTGCGTACTCCTTGATCAGCTCATACTCCACCTCGATGTAGATGTCTCCGCTGAAGAGGGCGGTAAAATCCTTGTAGGTGAATTTCAGGCTCAAGGAGCTGTTGTTCATCGCGATGGTGCCGAAGCTCTCCCCGATGAGATCGGCGGGAGGATTGAGGACATCGACTGCGACATCGCCGATGGAAAAGGAATCGCCTCTGCTCAGGATCTTGAGGTTCGGCTTGAAGACTACCATCGCCTTGTCGAACTTCTCCACGACGGTGGGTTTGAGGTTGAGCGTCCCGTTGATGTACATCGTCCCCACCTCGAAGTTCGCCAACACCCCGTTTGCTCCGATCAGGCCGCCGTAGTGGTCGTCATGCATATGAGAGAGCACCAGATGGTCGATCCGCTTGATGCCCAGTTGCCTCAGGTTCTCCACCAGGGTCGGTGCATAGTCGACCCGGGCCCCGTCGATGAGCATCACCTCACCATCTGGGAAGGTGATGAGGCAGCTGTCTCCATACTTGGCGTCCTGGGATGAGGCCATGCGCTGTCCCTCGCCCGACATGAAGTAGAAGCGCAGGGTCCCGCTCTCAGTTGAGAGGAGTGCTGCATCCTCGGTCCATGGGATGGCGAGTCCTGATGACTCCCCCTGCCAGACCTCATGGGTGAACAACCCTCCCTCAGTCGAGGTACAGGAGAGGGTGACGAACAAGAATATGGAGAGAAGGACAATGGCGAATCGTTTGTTCATGGGTTCTCGACTGCTCCTTTTTTGACAGGATAGCTGAGGGGCAGTGAGGGCACAAGGGTTGAAGATTGGAAAATACATTTCAGGTCAAGACCATAAAACCATTCCGATT
>Ga0208694_1005182_pt1 | contig 11244 bp, 14 predicted proteins | sample AD_UKC078_MetaG_FD_184442 | JGI IMG/M metagenome (GOLD analysis project Ga0208694, IMG submission 184442) | Active sludge microbial communities of municipal wastewater-treating anaerobic digesters from USA - AD_UKC078_MetaG (SPAdes) (version 2) | ecosystem: Engineered > Bioreactor > Anaerobic >...
CACCAATCAGCCACAGGTCGGACCTGTGGCTAACGTAAGGGAGTCGAAAGTCTTTTCCATGTGAACTTTATCCCCTTTATGATAGCTCAGCTTTTATTTTTGTAGTAAAATCTAATTGGTCGTTAATTAAATAAAAATATCTAACATTTTTATGAAAGTAACAAAAGAAGATTCTGGGTTGATGATAGTTAAACAAAGGAATATTTTATTTTTTATTATAGCTATCTTTTTTGTTATATTGGGTTTTAGCGCTATTTTTAGTCCAGATCTTTTCGTTTCTGAGGCTCCTCCCTTGTGGTTTGGCCTGGTTTTTATTTTATTTGGCTTTTTAGCCGTATTTTCTATTAAAATAACAACAATTAGATTAGATAGGTCTGAAAACAAAATATCTATTTTAAAGAAAAGAATAGCGGGTCGTCAAAATTTAGAAGAATTTCCGATAGAGAATGTTAAAGAGATAGAATTAGCTGTAGATTTTAGTTCTTCTTCAGATGGAGAGAATTCTTTCTCTTACCAATTATATTTTGTCCTAAAGGATGGTCAAAATAAGGAATTGTGTCAGAGTGTGACATCTACTAATAAACCCTCAAGCCTCATCTTTTCTTCGCAAATAAAAGTCGGTAAAAGAATAGCTGATTTCTTGGGGGTGCCATTTTTAGAAAGAAGACCCCCTACTGTTCAAGAGACTTTATCCACAATCTCTAAGACAATCAAAGATTCAATAATAAATGCTCGAGAATAATAAATTAAAAATAATTAAAAAACCGAACTATTAGTTCGGTTTTTTAATTAGCTACTTCTCCATTGTCTCTCTTCCTCATAATTTTTCCAGCGATGTGTAACCTAACCAGATCTCTTAGTTTCTGCTTGTTTTCTTGTATTTTATCCTTATCCAGAACGCCAAAATCAATGTCTTGTTCTTCAACCGACTCTGTGCCCTCTTCCATCTCCTCTTTTTCAGGCTCTTTATTAAATTTAAACTTCTCTAATTTCATAATTATTTCTATTATACATCACAAAATTATATTTTCCATCATTTTCACTTGGGCTAATTTTTTATCTATATTTAGATAGACAATAGCAATATCAAATTGCCAAAGAATATTACCAATCCTCTGGCTAATTAGATATGTTTCAATTACTCTTCTAAGCTTTTTTATTTTCCAATAGTGGACATTTTCTTCTGGTTTAATTCCCCTGGCCTCGTATTTAGGATTCTTGATGTTAGAAAAGTATGTTGGCTCTACTGTTTTAGATTTAACTTCAACAAAGTGAATTTTATTACCCTTCTTAGCAATAATATCAATCTCGCCCCATTTTCTAGTGTAGTTTCTTTCAATGATTGAAAAACCATGCCTTATTAAATATTTAGAGGCTATATTTTCCCCTATTTGGCCTATTTTTTGAGAATTAGAGGTGAATTTTTTCATATTTTTGAACAATCTTATGTCCACAAAAATCTAAATCGTTTCACGTGAAACTGATTGCTATTTATTAGACATAAAAAGTGTTTTATAATGATGTTTGGCCTAAAAAAGTATTGAAAAATAATGATATTTTTATGTTCTTTATTTCATAAAGACAGAGTTCCTCTTTTTTGATTAGTGTCTTTTATAAACAATACACACATAGTTATCCACAGAATTGTTATTTTTTAAGTATATTTTGTGGATATAAAAGACGCTGTCTTTTTAGTGTCTTTTATAATTTTTTCTATTATAATCTCTTTCTAGTCTGGGTAGTAAAATTTTTTAAATGGTGCGGGTACCGGGATCGATCCTTATCCGCCTGTAATTCGGACAGGCAGGATCAGTACCCCAATTGTCCCTCATCTATTTTTATACAAACAATAAATAATCTTTAAATTACAAATTGTATCCCATCTTTCGTTGGTTACATAATTTAATCTAAAAATAGATTCGGGATCAATCGGGCTTCGATTCCCGGCGCACCAGAAAATGGTGCGGATACCGGGAATCGAACCCGAATTTCGTCTTTGGCAAAGACGTATTTTACCATTAAATTATACCCGCTTGATATTTAGCTTACTAATTATAATTGTTTTTTAGAAAAAATGCAATTCTTGAAAAACCTTTATATTTATAAACATTTTATCTTTTGAAAATATTTAAAAAAGTGTATAATGGCTATGTCGATTTAAGATTAAAAGCACCTGTGGTGAAATGGATATCACGCAACGCTTCGGACGTTGTATTGTGGGTTCGAGTCCTGCCAGGTGCACCAGATTAAAATTAAGACTAAAAGTTTCTTATGAAACAAGCAGAAGAAATTAAAATAGATGATAGTAAAATTCCTGATTATGTTACACATGTAACTAAAAGACTAGAGGGTGCTGGTTTTGAGGCTTTTCTAGTTGGAGGTTGCGTTAGAGATCTTATAATGGGGAGAACGCCGAAAGATTGGGATATTACAACAAATGCTAAACCAGACGAAATAATTAGTCTTTTTGAAAAGACAATATATGAAAATAACTTTGGAACTGTAGCTATTTGTATAAACAAAGATATAGATAAGGTTACACGGGAAACAATTCAAGAAAATAACCCAAATGTTACACCTGAAACAAATTGTTCGCAAAAAAGGCTAGTTTTTGGATCCGAAACAAAAAGTAATGAAGAAAATGAAGTTACACGGGAAACAGAATATCATATAGTTGAGGTTACTCCATACCGAACGGAGACTAAATATTCAGATTTTAGGCATCCAGATGAGGTTATTTTTAGCGACAACATAGATGATGACTTAAAAAGACGAGATTTTACAATGAACGCAATGTCTTATAGCATTTCTAAAGGACATATAAAAGACACATATAAAGGACACAAGGATATAAAAGACATGTCCATTAGAACCGTTGGTGTCCCTGAGGAACGCTTCAACGAAGATGCTCTTAGAATGCTCCGAGCGGTTAGATTTTCCTGTCAGCTTGGTTTTACAATATCAAAAGAAACAGCCGAAGCAATTTTTAGCAAATCTAGCCTACTAAAAAACATCTCTGCCGAACGGATTAGGGATGAATTCACTAAAATTATAGAAACAGACAGGGGAGTGGAAGGTATAATTTTAATGTATCAATTAGGACTTTTACCTTATGTTTTACCAGAGATTTTAGATAGTGTTCATTGCGAACAAGGTGGAGCACATATATATGATGTTTTTGGTCATTCATTAGAAGCCCTGGGTCATGCTATATCTAAAGGTTGGTCTTTAGAAATTAGATTATCGGCACTACTTCATGATATTGGTAAGCCAAAATCAAGAAGAGCCAACAAGAAAGCAGGAGGCAAATCATATACTTTTTACGGGCACGAAGTTGTTGGGGCTAAAATAGCAGAAAAGATATTAGAAAGATTGAAATATCCTAAGAAAACTATTGACCTAGTCGTTTCTTTAATTAGGAACCATATGTTTTTTTCTGACACAGAAACAATTACCCTCTCGGCTGTTAGAAGAATAATCCAAAAAGTTGGACAGGAACACATTTGGGATTTAATGAAAGTTAGAGAGTGTGATAGGGTTGGCATGAAAAAAACTGAAGCTCCCTATCGGCTTCGAAAATATCATGCCATGATTGAAGAGGTCTTAAGGGATCCAATTTCAGTGGGTCAATTAGCTGTAGATGGAAATTATTTAATAAAAGAGCTTGGAATAAAAGCCGGACCTCGCATGGGTTATATATTAAATGCATTACTTGAAGAAGTTTTAGATGACCCCAGCAAAAATACTAAAGAAAAATTATCTGAACTGGTTTTAAAATTAAACCTTCTTAGCGATGAAGATTTAAAAAAACTAGGAGATAAAGGAAAGCAAAAAAAAGAAGATTTAGAAAAGGAAGAAATATCAAAACTTCATCTTAAACACAAAATAAAACCCTAAGAATTTCTTAGGGTTTTATTTCTATTAGAATAGGGCAGTGGTCTGAGCCAGGATATGAATCCAGGGTTTTAAAACTTTTAATTTTTTTGATAAATGACAAGTGAGTGAAAAAATAGTCTATTCGCCAGCCAACATTTCTGTCTCGGGCTCGTGTTTTTTGGTCCCAGTAAGTATAAACATCTTTTTTATCGGGGTAAAGGTTTCTAAATATATCTACCCAGCCATTATTTATAAGCTCATCAAGCCAAGCTCTTTCTATGGGTAAAAATCCAGTATTTTTTTCATTATCTTTAGGTCTAGCTAAATCTATTTCTTTATGAGCCGTGTTTACATCCCCGCAAAAAATAACATTTTTACCTTTTTTCTTTAGTTTATTTATAAAAATTAAAAAAGCATCATAAAAATCAAGCTTGTATTTTAATCTATCAGGGCCCCCACCACCATTTGGAAAATAACAATTAATTAAAACAAAATCTTTATAGTAGGCAACTAGGGTTCGTCCCTCATCGTCAAATTTTTTAATTCCAAAACCAAAATCAACTTTAATTGGTTTTTGTTTTGTATAAATAGCAACACCACTATAGCCTTTTTTGTTTAAAGAATATGAAAAATATGAAAAATAACCTTTCAGGTTTCTGTCTTTTTCTTCTAATTGTTCAGGCTCACATTTTGTTTCTTGAAAACAAACAATATCGGGATTATTAAAACTAAACAAAGGTGTAAAGTTTCCTTGCCTAATCGTGGCTCGTAATCCATTGGTGTTCCAACTAATTATTTTCATCTACTTTTTGGCAATTAGAATTATCTTTTTTCTGAAAGAGTGTTTCAACTAGGGCAACTTCGTTTGGATGATCAACAAATTTGATATCTTGTTCAATCGGATTTAAATTGTGGTCAAAAATATTTTTAATTTCATCTGTACCAAAGAAATGATAAACCAAATCATATTTTTCTAAATCTCCTCCAGGAGAACCCTTAGGTCTAAAACCTAAAAATTCTTGCGTTTCTTTAGAAAGAGATGTATTTAGATAATAGCCTCCGGGTTTCAAAACTCTACAGACCTCGCTAGCATATTTTTCCCAATCTTCTTTGTATAGATTTTCCATTAAACCAAAATCACAGACTCCGTCAAAACTATTATCAACAAAAGGAATATCTAACGCGTCACCCTCAACGAATTTTAATTTACCTTCTAAGCCCCAATCTTTGACAAGCCCGTTTGTCTTTTTAACAATTTCTTTTTCAAAATCTAAGCCAATAACAGAAAAACCAGACTCAGCTAATTTTTTAGCCACTAACCCACGCCCAGAACCAACATCTAAAATTAAAGCCCCGGGTTGTAATTTTTCCATCAACATTGCCCCGCGGTTTTTCATAGATAAATGAGTCCAGATGTCTGATCCGGTGCGATAAGCAGTTTCAAAATATTCTTTATGTTTTTGATAATCCATATTCCTATTATAACTTTTTTAAATTAAAAGCCCTAGCCACGACTGTGGAATTTTTTATGTACATCTCTTAATTGTTTGTCGGTAATGTGAGTGTATATTTGAGTAGTTGCTATGTTTGCATGACCGAGCATCATTTGAACAGAGCGAATATCAGCCCCATTGGAAAGTAAGTCTGTAGCAAATGAGTGTCTAATAATATGAGGAGTTACTTTTTTTGAAATACCAGCCACGATTGCATAATATTTAACTATTCTTTCTATTGATCGTGGTGTCAGGCGATTGTCTTCTCTTTTATTGGAAGAGTATTGAACAAACAAAGGTTCGGCCATATCTTTCCTTTCTCTTAAATATTCACTAATTGCTTTTTTAGCTGAGTCGGACAGAAAGACAACTCTTACTTTTTCCCCCTTGCCCCGAATTGAAAATTCATCTTTAGACAAATCTAAGTCTCTATTTAAAGAACAAAGTTCTGATAAACGCAGGCCGGTAGAAAAAAATAATTCTAAGATGGCTTTATCCCTCAAAATTTTCTGGCGATCAATATTTTTTTTCATTTCTAAAAGTTTCAAGGGAGCAGAAAGCAATCTCTCTAGCTCTTCAACTGAAATCAAATCCAACGAACGCTCTTTGGTTTTAGCCAATTCTATTCTGTCTGGGGACAAGGAGGGGACATTTCTTTTCATTAAGTATTTAAGAAAAGATCGCAGGGCGATGAGGTGATAATTTTGAGTGTTTTTTTTGAGGCTGGATGATTGTTGGCCTTTTGTTTTTAGTCCTGGTTGTCTGTTTAAGAAAAGTCTGAACTCCCGAATTTTATCATCATTTATTTCTTTGGGTTCTGTTATTTTGGCAAATTCAAAAAAACGAGATAGGTAATAATCATAATTTCTAACAGTTTTAAGACTATTGCCTTTTTCAATTTCAACATGTTCCAGGAACTCCCTCTTTAATTTTTCTAGTTTATTCACCCCTTTATTATACCACTTAAATCAATGTCGCAAAATATACAGAAAAGATTAAACTTGCAAAAAATAGCCTTTTATGCTACTATTTCTCTGCAATGTTAACAACAAAGAAAAAACAAAACATTATAAAAAAGAATCAGTTGCACGAAAAAGATACCGGTAGCCCAGAGGTTCAGGTGGCTATTTTGAGTAAAAGAATAGAAGAATTAGCTTCTCACTTAAAAGATCACAAAAAAGATAACAGTTCTCGTCGCGGACTGATTAAAATGGTAGCCGACAGAAGAAAACACCTTAAGTTTTTGGAGAAGACAGACAAAGAGAGATATGAAGCAACTGCTCAAAAAATGAAAAACTAAAAACTCCTCTTCTGAGGAGTTTTTATATAGGAAATTATTTTTATTAGTAGTATGATTAAAAGAGAAGTTATTTTTATAAGATTAAATTATTTTTATGAGTATAATTAAACAAAAAGAGCAAAGAGTTGGGGTTTTTATAGATACATCAAATCTATATCACTCCGCTAAAAATTTATATAAAAGAAAAGTTAATTTTGGGGCTGTTTTAAAAGAAGCAGTTGCCGGAAGGAAATTAGTTAGAGCTATCGCTTATGTTATCACTAGTGAAGGGGGTGAAGAAAAAAATTTTTTTGAAGCTTTAACAAAACTAGGAATTGAAACTAAAACTAAAGATCTTCAGATTTTTGCTGGGGGGACTAAAAAGGGGGATTGGGATGTTGGAATTGCCGTTGACGCGATGAAGATGGCTCCGAAATTAGACGCTGTTATTTTGATAGCGGGGGATGGAGATTTTGTTCCGCTAGTAGAATATTTACAAAGCACATCAGGTGTCCAGGTGGAAGTTGTTTCGTTTGGAAAATCGGCTAGCATGAAATTAAAAGAACAAGCTGATGACTTTTTAGACTTATCTCAAAATTACCGAAAGTATTTGATTTATTAAAATGAGTGATACAGCCCACTCCAAGAATAGCTTCCACAAAAGAGTACGCAAAATTTTTTGCCTGCCCGAATGCTAATTATTAGCAGGCGGGCTAAAAATTTTGCTCAAAGACTCTTCGCCGTCGCTCGAGCTAGCCTCTTTTGTGGAACCATTCTTTTCGTGGCTTACTTGCTTCGCTACAAAGATTATTGTCCCAAAAAACACTAATCTTGCATTTAGCCGGCGTTTCGTGTATTACTATAAGTAAGCATAATTTTAAAAAAAATAAGGGATGGAAACAATTACAAACTACGCCATCATTTTAATGATGAGCTTGGGGCTGGTGATTGTTTCATCAGTCCTATATATAAATAACTTAAAAACAGACAGATCGTTTCTCGGAAAATTTGGGATGATGGTCAGTCTCGTTATTTATATTTTAATATTTGAATTTTTAAGAAAAAAAGAGATAATTCAGGATTTACAAAATGATTTTGAGTATTTAGCTTTTGCTTTTATACTTCTATACTTTGCTTTATCGTGGTTTATTTCTTTTGGTTGGTATAAAAAAGACCCGCCGAGATAGGCGAGTCTTTTTATTTTTTATTGTTCTTCTAGGAATTTGAAAACTTTTTCATTACCCAAGACTTGTTCCACATAAGTTTTAGCTCGGGTGATGTCGGCGTCTTTGTAAACCTGCATAATACTTGCGACTTCTTTTTCAATTTCTTCTTCAGTTGGTTTTAAGTTTTCCTTTTCGGAGATTGAATTGATAATCATTTGGAGTTTCGCTCGTTTCTCGGCATCTTGTTTCCAGTCGTTTCGCAAATCTTCTTCCTTCTTGCCGATCTTTTCTAAATAATCTTTAAAGTTTAGACCAGCATTAGTGATATCTGATTCCAATCTAAACAACATTTTATCTGTTTCACTTTTTATCAAGATGTCGGGAACTTCGCCTTCTGTTTTTTTGATAATTTCTTCTACGATAGCTAGTCTAGCCTTATCTTTTTTCTCAGTCTCTTTTTCAATTTTTAAATTAGCTTTTATCTTGTCTTTTAACTCTGCAACATTTTTGAATTCTCCGAAAGATTTTGCAAACTCATCATTTAGTTCTGGCCAATCCTCTTCTTTTATTTCGGCGTGGGCTTTGGCATGTTCTTCCTCGGTCTCTCCTTCTTTGTGCTCATGTGGTGGACGATTTTGCTCAGCTCTCATCTTGCGAAGGTCGTTAATTACTTTTTCAACTTCTGTTTCACTGATAACAATCTCTTTCTCCTTGTTATTTTTTTTGTTTTCTTCCCCCGCGATTTTTTTATAATCTGGAAGTTTCATCTCTGGCAATGTGGCAGTAACTATTTTAAATTCTAAATCAGAACCCTTACCAATTTTTGTGATAGTTATTTGCGGATGACCAATGGCGTCAATTTTATTCTCTTCCAACATTTTGAAATAATTTTCTTGTAAAGCTTGCTCTGCCATTTGTTCTAAGAGCTCCATCTCTTTTGTGTTTTCTTTGACAACACTAGCGGGGGCCTTACCTTTACGAAAACCAGTGATTTCTTTTTCTTTACCAATTATTTCCAGAGCTTTTGTTTCATAGCTCTCAAATTCTTTGGCTTCAATTAATCCAATAATTTCAACTTGACTCTTATCTAATTTTTTTATAGTTGTTTTCATTTTACTTATTTATTACTTATCTTTTTATATAAACGACCTGTTGTGAAACGATTATTCTCCTGTTCCATCGTCAACAATTCCTCCCTCTAAAATATCTTCATCATCTGTTTCACCCTTTTCTAAGTTAGCTTTAATTTCTCCCATCTCACCAATCTCTGCTCCTTTAATATCTATTCTCCAGCCAGTTAGCTTAGCTGCTAATCGGACATTTTGCCCTCCTTTTCCAATAGCTAAAGATAGTTGATCCGGTGAAACTTCTAATGTTGCTTTGTTCTCATCGTCGTCAATTTTAATGTCAGTTATGGTGGCAGGTGAAATAGCACTAGCTATATATGTGGCTGGGTCAGGAGACCAAGGGATAATATCTATCTTTTCACCATTTAATTCTCCCATGACTGTTGTTACACGGACTCCTTTTTGCCCAACACAAGAGCCCACAGGATCAATGTGTTCATCGTTAGAAAAAACAGCAATCTTTGAACGACTGCCAGCCTCTCTGGCGATTGATTTAATTTCAACAATACCGGAAGCAATTTCAGGAGCTTCCATTGCAAATAATCCCTCCACAAAACCAGGATGAGTTCGGGAAAGTTTTAAGTTTACTCCACGAGGTGTTTCCTCTACTTGATAAAGGTAAGCTTTAATCCTGTCTCCGCGATCATAAAACTCTCCAGGGATTTGCTCTTCTGGTAAAATTATTCCAGAAGCGCGATTGAAGTCTATGTAAACAACTCCGCGTTCAATTTTTGAAACAAACCCATTAATTATTTCTCCTTCTCTGGCTCCGTATTCTTCAACGATAACACCTCTTTCGGCTTCTCTAATTTTTTGGATAATAACTTGTTTGGCTGTTTGAGCAGCAATTCGTCCGTAGTCTCCCTTGTCTTCAAGAGGGAAGACTAATTCATCTCCGGGCTTAACATCGCTCTTAATTTTTTTAGCATCTTCTATCCAAATATGGTGTTCTTCATTGAAGCGAACCCTCTCGTCATCCTCGTCTATTTCTTCATCTATTTCTTCCTCTTCATTAATTACGCGGACCAGACTATCGTCAACCACAATTTTTATTTGATAAAATTCCATAGCCCCAGAATCAATATCTATCTTGGCGCGAACAATCTGACCCTTCTTGCCATAGTCTTTTTTGTAGGCAGCGGCCAAGGCTTGCTCTATAGCGTCAATGATTTTTTCTCGGGGTATTTTTCTTTCCTGCTCTAATTGTTCAAGAGCAGACCTCATTGTTTTTAGGTCTAACATAAATTATTTTTAATGGAGCGAAGCGAAATATAAAAATTTTTACCTCGTCATTTAAAACTATTTGACGGGGTTTCTGGTTTCTATAAATCGGGAAACTCCTTATTTTTCTAAAATAAAAGTCCGGTTTCGAAACGGACTTATATCTATATATTACATTAAAAAGGGGGTAAGTCAACCAGAGAAAAAAGTAACTAGGCACTATATACTTATTTGACAAAAGATTAAATCCCTGTCTATATTTCCAAGGCAAGACCTCTGTATATTATTCTAAGGCAAGACCTTAGGAGAAAAAAGGAAGTATTAGGGGTGGTAAAAAAGGGGGTACTACTTACTTTTATTTAATTAATTGCTATACTTAAGTTGAATAAACCCCTTAAAATAAAATTTTATGTCTTCTTACGACAAAAAGGATGCAGCAAAGGACACAGGTTCTTCTGTATCAGAAACTACTCATGCATGGCACGATGCCAAAGATCACGCTCAAAAAGCAGGAGAGCTTCCTGAAAGAAAGAAAAACAAAGAAGAAAAATCCAAAAAATAACTTTGTTTTTTTGTACTGTATAATTTACACCCAATACAAAATATTATATTGGGTGTTCATTTTATTTTATTTTTATTATAATATAAAGATATGAAGAAAAATCCTTGTGTTTGTATTTCTTGGCATGACGCTTCTTATTCTGACAGTAAAAATGCCACAAAAAAAGTTCCTCCCGTTAGACTGACTTGTGGTTTTGTAATTGAAGAAAATAAGAATTTTGTTAATTTAGCTGTTAATTGTTACTACACAGATAAAAATAAAAAATTAGAGCCAATTGACGGCTTTTTGATACCCACTAATACCATTGTCAGCTTTAAAAAAATTGGTTTTTATAATGAAAAATAATAATTCAATAAAAATTAAATGGTTAGACGCCTTTTTGTATACAGATGGGGAAATACCACATAGTATTTCGAAAATGATCACAACTGGTTTTGTTTATAAGGAAACAAAAGAATTTTTTATAATAGAAAAACCAACAACAATAAATACTCGTACTAAAAAAAGACACCCTCTTAAT
>Ga0208694_1005183_pt1 | contig 11242 bp, 12 predicted proteins | sample AD_UKC078_MetaG_FD_184442 | JGI IMG/M metagenome (GOLD analysis project Ga0208694, IMG submission 184442) | Active sludge microbial communities of municipal wastewater-treating anaerobic digesters from USA - AD_UKC078_MetaG (SPAdes) (version 2) | ecosystem: Engineered > Bioreactor > Anaerobic >...
CCCATTAACTGAGCGATCCGGCCCGAGTACTCAAGCTCGGCTCCCTCCTGGAACGCCTTCGACGTGATCCGCTGGCAAACCCTACGAACGTCTTTTGGCTCCCTTAGGGTCACTCCACGGGTCTTTTTAGTATTATTATTCTCACTCACTTATCGATCCCCCGCTATCGATTATACAGAGAACCCCCTCCCCAGGGGTCACTCTTCCGGGTACAGCACCTTAGACACGGCGTGGGCCTGGCGGTCGGTGAGCAATCCCCCGAACCCGGTTTCGTCCACCTTCCCCCGGAATTGTCGCCTCTGCACCCGCCTTATGATACGGCGCGCCTCGTCCAGGTCGCCCCGCTCTAGGGCCTCCTGGAGCTGCTCTTTTCCAGGAAACGCGGCATAATCGGGGGGCATTATGCACTCGCCTCCTTCTCTTTCGGCGGTTCGTAGTCAATGGTGGCGACCTGCCCCTTGAAGACGATCGTCTCCCCTCTCGGCGTCCCTATGAGCAGCTCGTAGGCGTTGAAGGCCTTCAGCTCCCCCTGGAGGAGACGGCCATCAGATAGCCGAATGGTGACCTTTTGGCCCAGGATCTTAGGTAAGAACTGGGGCAATCGCCGCTCTCTGGTTTCGGGCATCTTCTGTAAGTTATCTTCTGTAAGATTGTCACTCATAAATGTCATCTCCTCGTCCTGGGGGACGGGGCAAAGCCGAAGCTCCCCGGTCCCTCAGGATTGATCTGTAAAAGCTCAGGATGCTCCTCCTGGAGGATCACGTTGATCCTCTTAGATAGGGCCACCAGCTCCGAGTACGTCTTATCGTAGTCGCCTTTGGACAGCCTGACCCCCTTCCAGGCCTGGGGCTCCGGTCGAAGGGCGTCTTTTACATCGGCATACATACGGGCATGAATCCGGTCCAGCTCCAGGAGGAGCTGATGGCCTCGGTTCAGAAGCTCCGGGAGGGTCTCCGTCTTCCTGGCCTCAGGGTTCACCTGGGGCCTCTCCTTCCCCCGCCCCAGGTAAGGATCAGGAGGGGGTCGGCGGATCATGTGGCCACCTCCTCAGGTATCGGCCAGGGCCACGGCCTCGGAGGCCATCTGGGGATGGTGGCGGTGGCGGTGGCGATGGTGGAGGAGGTCATCCTCTGACCTCCTGGACGGGAGGGATCCACGTCTCCCCACCGTTGAGCCTGGTTCCCGTCCTCTTCCAGCCCTCCGCCCCAAACCAACTCTCCACCACCCTGAAGGGGATGAAGAGCCCCTTCTTGCCGTGGATGGTCTTGGAGATTTGAGGCGCGGAGATTTCAGGCCAGTTCTTCATCAGCCCCAGGGCCATCTCCTGGAGGATCTCGGTCTCCTCTGGGGTGGGGTCCCGGTCCTTCGGCTCGGGGGTCTTCTTCCGCTCGGCATCCTCGGCGTCCATCTCCTTCTCCCTCGTCAAGAGGGCGGAGAGGTTGTCGTCGGGGTGGTGATCATCACCACCCTCTTGGGAAGATATCACCACCCCATCACCACCCTCTTGGGAAGATATCACCACCCCATCACCACCCTCTAAATCGCCATCGGCCGCCTCGGTGGTGGTGATGGTGGTGGTGGTGGTGATACTTTCGGGGGTATGTTCTCCCTTATGGTCGGAGTTTTGGCCAGATCCTCGGGGAGACCCTCCTCTCCCTTCTAGGGGGGTGGTACTGTTATCTATGTCCTTACGGTTATTATCTCTATATTTATCACCACCACCACCACCATCACCACCAATAGCCTTACGGATAGCGTTTATACGGGTGGTGATGGTGGTGGTGATCAATTCTGTATCACCACCGGCCTCCAGGGGGGAGGAGCCCACGGCGTCGATTACCACCACCGTCCCATGTTTCGACAGCTTGAAGTCTATTGATATGCCAGCCCTGGACAGATCCTCCTGGGCCTTCCTTAGGCGGTTGCTGAACCTGTTGGGCTTCGCTGGCCAATCCTGGGGTATTGATCGGAGGTCCCGCTCAAGTGCCTCCTTCAACTCGGAGACTAACCCCTCCCAGTGGCCTCCCTCTTTCAGGACCAGCGATGTCCAGACCCAGTTCCTCAGGGCCAGGACTACGTTATCATCGAGAACCATCTGGCCCGAGTCTCCTATCAGGGTCTGGGTGTAGGCGTCCCTCAGTAGCCCAGGCTCAAACCCCCATATCCGGGCACAGCACTCCCCTAAAACGCAAAAATCGGCCATCCTCACCTGGTTCGCCCAGGACTTCGACTCCTCCAGGACCTCAGGGTAGATCGCCATCACCTTCTGTAAGGTATTGAAGATCGCCCCCAAGATCCTGGGCTTCACCTCCTCAAACTCCTGGAAGAGGAGGGCCTCGGGCTTCTTCAGGTGAGGAGGCAGTGCCCGGGTGTAGAAGTAGAGTATCCTGTCGGCAGCATCGCTCTCAAACTCGGGCTTGATGACCGAGGTGAACATGGTTCTGGCGTTGTAGTCGTGAACCACCACCTCCGAGTCGGTCCTCAGCTTCCTGTTGGTGTTTGAGCCTCCCGTAGCCCCCCCACAAAGGGCGTTGGACTGCCACTCATGGACCCGGGTGATATTGTCGAATAGGACGGCTCGGTTGTTGTGGAGGACTATCCCCATGTCCCTGGGGGTATCGGGCATGTTCTGGCTCTCCTGGGCGTCGGGGTCCAGGAGCTTCTGGAGGAACCTGGCCGTAATCGTCTTGGTGGAGCCTTTGGGCCCGATGAACCCCGCCAGGGGGAGGGGGAGGTTGATGCGAGTACCTCCATCTGCCTCCCAGTAGGGGAGGAAGCTGGCCACCGCCCAGGCCACGAGGAAGAGGAAGTCCTCCATCTGGACCCCCGGCATGAAGTCCATCAGCTTCCATACTTCCAGGGGGCTGGCGTCCAGATCGGGCATTACCTGGGGGAGGTCGGTGGGGTGTCTCACCAGCCCCAGGGGGAGGGGCTTGATGGCCGCCTTCTGGCCGTTCACCTCCACCCCCATCATGTCCTCGGTCCCAAGGTCGTACCATAGGGAGCCGTTTATCACGTTCACCCTAGGGGCCATGTGAACTCTCAGGTCCAGCCCCTTCCGGGCCATGACCTCCTCCCCCACCGCCATAATCGAGAGGTCTGCCTCTTTTATCGTCTTCCTAGCCAGGGGGATACCGTAGAGTGCCATGGCCGTCTTCGTCGCCCAGATTCCAAACTCTCGGGAGTCGAGGGCCATGGGGATATGTCGCCCTTTTGCATCCAGGTAGAGGAAGGGCTGACCTACCTGGTCATAACAGAATCTGGACATGGGGTCCGTCTCCAGTGCTGACCGGACGATACCCACCGTCGTGGCCAGGGCGGAGCCGTGGCCGTCGTCGGCGGTGTTCTCGGTCCTCTTCAGCGCCGCCACCAGCTTCAGCTCCTTCTTCAGCGCCGTCTTCATGTCGGTCTTGATCCCGATCTCGTCCATGAGGACCTCGAAGGCTACGGGGGAGCCTTTTTGGAGGGTTGCCATCTCGCGGAGGACGTCGGGATCCTGGAGCTTCTTGGGGTCCGCCTTCAGCCCCTCCTTCACGGTCTCCAAGAAATCTTTGGCCTTCTCGGTGGAGACGGTCTCCACTTTCGATGAGATCAGACCCTTCCTCTCACATGCCTCCAGTACCTCGGAGAAGATCGCACCGTCCCGGAGGTCGTCGTGGCCAGTGCATGGGGTGATCCCCTCCAGGACTGCCACCAGGCTGGCCAGATCGCCTCCGGCCTCGCACTGCTTACAGTGCCATCTTCCCGTCCTCAAATTGACTTGGAAGCAGTCGCCACTTTCAGATCGGTGGCCGGGAGCTGGACCCTTCGCCTCGTCGCCCTCGGTCCTCTTCGGAGTCCAGCTATAAGCCGCTAATACGGCGTTCACGTCCAGCCGGTCAGAGAGCGGGGAGTGGTAGGTCCCCTTCTTCGCCTTTGCCCTCCTGGAGGCTGCCTCGATCTCCTCCAGCCTCTTCCGCGAGGTCTCGATCCCAGCCGCCTCTTCAAAGCTGACATGCTTCTCAGGGTCGGGTGAGAACTCCAGCCCCCGGAGGATCTCCTTCAGCTGGTCCAGTGAGATCTCGGCCATCTCCTCGGGGGCGTCCTCCACTAAACGGTACTTCGTCCCGGAGGGGTGAGTGGAACCGGGGAGAACGGCGTGGCCTCCTGGCCCCAGTACCTCCCCGAGGTGGAGCCGCTGAACTGTCGCCTTCCCCGTCTTCTCGTCGGTCTTCTCTTCTGTATGGATTGGGTCGTAGAAGACGAATTTCTTCTGTAAGGCCGGACATAGGAGATGGTGGTGGCGGTGGCCCGGCCTGCTCTCCACCTGGACGGTGGCGGGGATCTTCTGTAAGACCCCCAGCTCCTGGAGCCTATCGGCGTCGTCCCCGTCGAAGACGACCACTCCTCCCGTCCCGCAGACGAGGCCATGGTTCCAGCCGTTGGAGATGGCCTTCTGGAGCTTTTGGTCGTCCTCTGAGTAGTTCGAGCCACCTTCATCGGCCCAGGCCGTCCCCTGGGGGTTCTTCCCAGTGTAGACCTTCACCGTCCCGTCTTTCAGGGTGTACTTGTGGCCAGCCGGAGGGACTACCGTAAACCTACATCCTCTGCCCCTGAGATGAGGGACAGGCAAGGTGGAGGAGTCTACCATCTGGACCACTCCCCCGGGCATGTATGCGCGGTCGTCTCTACTTCGCCCGTTTGGCGAAAGGTAAGATATTTATCCCTTGGAGGTCCAAAAGTCATGTAGATCACTTCCCCGGATCGTACACTGCGCAATACCTAGGCAAATGGGGGTATTCGTTTGGCCGAAGGTGATCGCCCGGTGGCGGTTGGCGTCCGCCACTACCCAACTTTTACGTATCATTTCATCGCCTCGATTAGTAGCGAGGGCTCTCGCTGGACTTGATCGTAGCCGATTCTCATAACAAGCCTTCCAAAAGCCGATATGGGCACGCCCAAATTTTTGGCGGCAGATGCGAAAATAACCCGCTCTTCTTTTGGCATGTAGACTGTGAGGATTCTATCCCCGGATCGTTTAGTGCTCATTTCCATCCCTCTTGAGGTGGCGTTCCTCAGGGCATCTCTACGGGTAATTATAGGACCGTTGCCGTATTTATAGTTTGTTCATTATCGGGAAGCGGCGAGGCCAAAGTATTGCATTAGTTTCCCTGATATTCCCTAAACTTCCTTTAACCAAAGTTCGCGTAACTCCTCCTCCTGTGCTCCAGCCCCGTCCTAAGATACACCGAAGTGGTGGAGAGGCTACTATGGCCCAGCTGGGCCTGGAGGTCGTTTAGAGGTACTCCAGCGTCTAGGGCCGTCACGGCGTGCAGGTGCCTCAGGGTATGGGGACTCACTATTCCCAGCTCCCTCCCGTCTCGGCTCTCCCCATAGATCCTTTGGACTCCTGATTCCTCCGCCGCCTGGGCTATGATCTGCCTCACCCTCCTGGGGGATAGGTGGCCCCCTCTCTGGCCTGGGAAGAGCCACGATTCTGGGTCCTGGTCTTCGATCCACTCCCGGAGGGGAGGGAGGAGTCTCTCGGGGATCAAGACGGCTCTGTATCGTCTCGTCTTCGTCCTCTGAGCCGAGAGATGGAGGAGCCCTTCTGTAAGGTCTACGTCTTCGACCTTCGCTCCCATCAGCTCCCCCACCCTGGCCCCCGTCCCGAAGAGGAGGGAGACGATGAGCCGGTCCCGCTCAGATGGTAAATTTACCATCAACTTCTCGAAGTCCTCTTTACTGATTAGTTTAGGTATCGTCATAATCGCCACCTAGCGCCTTTGCTAAATCCAAGTTTCCGAATTTTGAGAAAAACGGAAACTTCTCTTCTGTAAGGATCATCACCATCTGCCCAGCCTTACAGAAGATCATCTCAGGGCCGCCTCCATCTTCTCCTTCAGGTCGAAGATGTACCTCCGGGCCTTTACGCCCCCCCTCCAGCAGTTGGTATTTGGGAATCCGGCCTCCTTCATGAGCCTCCCCAGTGGCCTCTTATCCAGCCCCGCCTTCAGGGCCACCTCCTCCGTCGTCGGCTCACTCCCCTGGGCGTGATAGTACCGGATGGCCTCCAGAGCCTTCCTCACGGTGGGGTCCAGCTCCCCCACCACCCTCTCCGGTTGCTCCTCTGTGATCCCCTCAGGAAGCTCCTTCCCGATGTACTTCTTCCGGGTCTTCCCCTCTTCCCACCAGTAGCGATACCAATAGAGGCCGTGGCCCTCACCGCTCTCACATTTCTTACAGCCCGGTTTGTTGCATCGTGTTCTCTCCTGGCGGTAAACGCCTCCTTCTGGTGCTGGTATCCCTTTCATGGTATTTCTTCTGTAAGTGACGGTACATATACCTAACGCTTACAGAAGAGAAGGGGATGCGGCGTTCTTACAGAAGATGGAGGGAGAGGGCTCAGGTCGTTGCCTCTTCGATGATCCTGGTCCGGTCAGGTTATAGGCCACCCGGGTATAGCCTCATCGACCTCCTCCATCAGCCGGATTGTCTCCTGTAGGGCGACGACGACCTTCTGATAGTGGGTCAGGTCGTCGTAGGATAGCTGCCTTCCCCTCCGGTCCTTTAGCCACTTGTCGCAGACCTGGTAGCCGCCGACCTGAAACTCCCAGACCTCGGAAGGGACGCCCTCTAAGTACTGGCTCTTGTTGATGTAGACTCGACCCGCCTCTAGGACCTCCCCGCCCCCGCCCTTTGGTCCCGGCTCGATCTCCCCCGGCGCGAAGTATTTCGGGTAGCCCTTATCCACCCGATTGTCTCCGACAACGGGATAGCGGGTGGCCGGCCGGGCCAGGAGGGGCGATTCGAGGAGGTGGAGAGCCACCAGCTCGCCGCCGAGCTTCACCAGAAGGCGGAACTTCTCCCGATCAGAAGTCAGGGGCACCCTTGGGAAGTCGATCTTCAGAAACTCGGCGTACCTCTCCCGGTAGCTCGGCGAGTGAAAGACGGCGTAGATGTAGTCGAAGACGTCCTCCGGCCCGAAGGTCGCCTCGCGGTCTCCCCTCCCGTCTGGCACAAAGGAGAGGCCGAGCTTCTCGGCGAAATCTGCGACGAACTCGGGGGAGAGGTTCGGGACGCGGCCGTCTTTTCCCGGCGGCCAGTCGGCGCTGGCGAAGGATTTTTGGCGGGAGGAATTATCTTTGGAGGCAGGGTATAGGTAGAGGGGAAAAAGCGAGTTAATATCGTATGCGGCACAGGATTTATGGCCGCAGATGTAACGGGTAGCCAGAACATCCCATTTATCTTTCGTTTGCCGAGTAGTTATAAATCCTAAATTTTCGCCTGCCAACATGTGACGCATGATCTCCGGCCTTGGCCAATCAACCATCCAGACTACATAATACAGTGGTCGAGAATCAAATGGGCGATATAAACAAGGTGTGACCCGTGTATTTCGATCTTCATCGAATCGCACTTTAATTCTTGCTTCGGGTAGCTTCCATCCTCTCGTATCGCCGTCTGGATACCTAGATGAGCCCTTTCCCTTAAAATATCTCTCACGGATATCTGAATCAGATATGTCCGGATTTTCGAATTCCGTGACACGTTTCATCAGTTCAGCTTTATCAAACCCAAATACAAAATGATCGCGTGCAGTTACAATTCCAGTTACGTATATTGGCATGATGGCGTCAATTTGCTGATATCCTTCGTATTCGTTGCAATTCTCATCCTCATAAGGTACGAAGAAATAGAAAGGTGGAGCGGGATTTAGTATTTTCCATTTCGTGTTTTCCAAATCACTTTGCTGTAGCCACTCATACTTCTGGTCACGCGAGCCCCAAAGTTGAGAGTGATAGACTTTCGCTGGGCCGATTTTACTAGTATCTTTGACGAAAATTCCGATCGCGACACCCTGCTGTATATCGAATACATTCTCATCTTTTGATCCATCCGGTGAGCGCTCTTTCTTTTTGGCATTTCCATGAAGATCGAGAATGTAAATCTCGGAGAACGCATTCATGAGCGCTTGACGCATTCCTCTAAATGTCGGGTTGTCGATATATCCATGGTTGGTGACAAATGCTAAAATTCCAACTCCGGTTTTTTCAACGCGCCACTGTCCCCACCGAAGGAACTTAACGTAATCGTCCTGCAACCAAAGCTTTTTTTCGCCTAGTGGTTTTCCGTCAACCTCATAATAGCTAGGTGCATTTTGGTTTTCTGGCAGCTTTCCTCTTAGTAGATCCTTAATCCACTCACCTTTATTAGACGATATCCCAGAATAAGGCGGATTCCCCAACACCACCATTATCGGCTTGTCTCGCTTTACCACGGATGCCGAGCGCGCTTCCTCGCCGATCACTTCGTAGCCCCACAGGTCCTTCCAGGGGTTCTCAGCTTCCTCCAGGGTGTTAGTGAGGTAGACCCCGAGCCTCTCTTTGCTCTCGAAGTCGTAGGCCCAGTCCTGCCGCATTTCATCGGGGAGGTCCTGCCCCGCCAGCATCATCCCGAGCTTGAAGTGGGCGACGGCGTAAGGGGCCATCAGAAGCTCAAAGCCGAAGATCCGGGGGAGGAGGTGGTCTCTCACGTAGTCCGACCAGTACCCGGCGTTCCCGTGTTCCATGAAGTCCCGCCGGATGTGATCGATGACGGCGTAAAGGAAAGTCCCTGTCCCGGTGCTGGGGTCTAGGAGCAGGACCTTGGGGCAAGTTTTCTTCACCCTTGCTGGAAGCTTTCCTCGGTCCGGTTTACCGTGATAATCTTTTAGTAGCGCCTCCTCGAAGTACTCGACGGTCGATGAGTCCGCCAGCCCCCCCCCAAGACCGAAGTGGCTCTTGAGGATTAGATCGACTGATCGAACGAGATAGGAGACCACTGGCTCGGGTGTGTAAAAGACACCCCGCTTAATCTTTAGGTAAGGATCGTAAGCTTCAAGGAATGTCTCGTAGAAGTGGACGACCGGGTCCTCTTGCTTAGTCCTCTTCCCGAAGTCGGCGAGCACGGAGTCTAAGTCTGTGTTGCTGAGGATCTTTACTACGTCCTCGACGTAGTCGACGTAGGGCTCCTCATCGAGGACCGTTCCTGTGATAGTCTCGAATAGCTGGCGGAGGAAGGGGTTCGTCTTGGGTATGTCTTCTGCTGCACCTCGCCGCCTGAAAGGCTCAGGACCAGCATGGTTACACCGGGCCGCAAAGAGGCCGTAAACTATCGTCTGGGAGTACATATCCGCAAACTCAGAGGTCTTATTGGGCAGGTCCAGATCTGGAATCAGAACCTCAGCAAAGGCCTTCCTGAGGTTCACCAGGTGGCGAGAAGCTTCGCCCTGTCCGAAGGCCTCGATGATAGCTTCTCGGATAAGGAGAGCGAGCCTTGCTAGCCTCTCGGACAGCTCCTTTGCGGAAGTAATAGGAACCGGGGTCTGGTCGAGGAAGCTCTCTAAAAGGCGCGCTACCTCGGCTTCTCCCGTCTTCTCCCGGACGATCTTTCCGTCTCTTGTAAGCCTCGCCAGCCTCGCAGCCTCTCGAAACTCACCCTTATGGTACCATCGGAACTCCAGATAGTCGGTGAGGACGAGGTTCTCCAGGGATTTCAGGTAGCGGTCCAGCTGCTCGGACCTCTCGGCCTCGTCCAGGGACTTCCCGACGTCCTTCGCCTCGATGTATCCGATAGGGAAATCCTCTTTTTTGATGACGAGATCGGGGGCCCCGCAGGCGATGCGTTTGGGCTCGTTTATGACAATGACATTTTTTGAGAATGACTCCAGAAGACCTTCGAGGGCAGGGCGATGCGTATGTTCACTAGCATCCCCGGTTTCAAACTTCGCTCTTATCGCTTTCAAATACGCCCTCATATTTTCCATGGAATCGCCGCTAACTTCTACCTCTTGCAGTGTACTTACATCTTATCTTCGAGGGCGCGTCTTTTTCTGGCCGCGACGGTGGTCTCGGAGATCTTCTCCCCGTCTCTACTCCTCCTCCGTAAGTTATGTGACTATCTCACATCTTCATGGGCCGGATGGTCACATAACTGCTTTTGAGGATATGCTTTCGACTTCTCCTCCTCCACCGGCGAGGGCGAGGCGCGGCGTTTCTGAAGGAGGCCGGATTTATGGCGATTTTTCCAGGCCGTCAATGGTGAGTGCATCGAGACAGTTTTATAAAACCAGCTTGGTAACACTGTTTTTTGGACGAATAAGGTGCCTTATCGGTAGTGTTTAGCTATTTATAAAAATATCCATATCACTTAATCCGATGTTGGTTTGACGAATTCTACTTATAAACCCCCCACCCCCCATGAAGCACATCTTCAAGTTTGTCACGCAGATCAAAGGTGAAATACCTGCCTTTAATTCCTGATCGGCCTGTTGGCGTCGTCTTGATGCCTGTTGGCTTGAGATACATGCCAAGACTGCCTGATGATAATCCAAGCTTCTCTGCGATCTCGCCGACGAGAGGTTCCCGCCCCTCGTCGAAGCAGGCCAAGATCGCCTGCGCCGCCTTCCTGATTATCTCGTCGCCTTGTTTAACATTGTTTAACGCCTTCGGATTCTGTTTTACGGTGTTTAATGGCGGTTGTTTAACAGTGTTTAACACAGGATGTTTAACACTGTTTAACGCGAGGATCTTCTCGTCAAGTAGCCTCTCAATCTCTCGGATCAGAACCACTTGATCTTGTCTCAGCTGCGCCCTATCCACTTCGAAATATGCCCGTAGCGCCTCACGTACAACCTCAGATTTTGGCCTGCCTGTTGCCCGGATCTTCTCTTCAAGATCCTGATCGAGTCTCACGCCTAAGAATCCCATGTTAAACACCCGTTAAACGTACTTTTTATAACGTCCAATTTGTTCAATTCAGCGCCTGCGCCTTCGACGATGCACCGGCATTGTAGCGTCCAGGAATCCAAAACCAGTACCAAAAAAAACGATAACAGGCGACCACCTTGGCACTGATCGGTTTTTGATCAGTATCAACAAAAACGATAACAGGCGGCCACTTGATACTGATGATACTGATATTTGGGATAATAAAAGGGCGAAAGGTTACGCTCCAGCATAAGTTCTGTGACCGTCCAGGCCAATTTGAGGGAGACGACCACCGCCAGAAGGGAGAAGAGGGGCATAGTCTAGGGCCCCCGCCATGAGAAAATCGATTCTGGGGGCTTTTAAATCAATCGTAGATAAAAAAGAGAGATGGAATAGGCGAGGATCACCGCCCCGCATATCCGGCCGCCGAGAGGGGGAAGGGGTTTGCCGAGAGATAGCCCTCTCGGGGGCTGTCGGAGCGGGCGAGGAGGGCCCGTAGCTCCTCCTCGATT
>Ga0208694_1005194_pt1 | contig 11221 bp, 10 predicted proteins | sample AD_UKC078_MetaG_FD_184442 | JGI IMG/M metagenome (GOLD analysis project Ga0208694, IMG submission 184442) | Active sludge microbial communities of municipal wastewater-treating anaerobic digesters from USA - AD_UKC078_MetaG (SPAdes) (version 2) | ecosystem: Engineered > Bioreactor > Anaerobic >...
GTTCTATTCCGCCTTGTTGTATACCGGTGTTCACGATACGCGACATATAGTCTGGTAGGGCCAGCTCGCTCATCGCTTGGACGAAAAGAAAAAAGAGAGAGAGTAAAAGGAAGTGTGTGTAAGGCTTTACGTATCGAATGATCTTTAGCATAACGAAAACTCCTTAAATTGGGATTCCTGCGCTTTCGAAAAGCCGCTACTATTCGACTGTTTGGAAGAACGAAAAGTTGTAGGCTCGGTTTTTCCGCAGATGGCCGGTACAATGGGGAAGGTCGACCGTCCTTTTCATTGAACAAAACAGGCGGTTGAGGAAAAGGGCGGATCCCGGGGAAATCGAGACCACGCCGTCTATCTTAAGCTATTCATATGGAGAATGTCAAGAGGAAGATGCGGCTTTCGAAAAAGTCGTTAGGGCGTAAGCGCGAAAGGGCAAGCGCAGATCGCGGGGTCGTAAAAACCACTTACCCCGCGATAACCTCACACGGGCATCGCGGCGTAAGCGCTTCTTCTTTTCGCGACGGCGCGATACCCTTTTGAGAAAGACGTAGGGCGGATCGCGGGGTCGTAAAAACCACTTACCCCGCGATAACCTCACACGGGCATCGCGGCGTAAGCGCTTCTTCTTTTCGCGACGGCGCGATACCCTTTTGAGAAAGACATTGGGCGGATCGCGGGGTCGTATAAACCGCTTACTCCGCGATGAACCTCGTATTCGCTTTCCGCGCCCTCCGCGTGAACCCCGCTTTTGCTCTTTGAAAGGCATGCCAACTTAAAAGTTGGCGTTCCCAGGCGTTCACAAAATCCCGGCCATCTCAGGGAGCTCCCAAAAGTCCGGCGCTCTGAGGACGTTCCCAGCGGTTTTTCCCTCAGTGAACGGTTTACTTCCAGACTTCGGCGAGTTCTCCTTTCATTGTGTAGGCGAGGCACACTTGTTTTCGAATTGCTAATTCCGCCTCTTCTTCCGTAGATTCCAGCGTGGCTTCCACGAAAGAGGCGACGCGGGCGTAGTAGAACGGGATGAGGCTTTCCATCCATTGCTCTTTCTCCGAAGGTACCTGCGTTTTTTTTGAGATGAGAAAGACAAAGCGAAGCCAGTCTGATGAGTCACATACGCCTTTACGTAACACCCGGTCAACTATCGCGAGAAACTCGGGAGGCAAGGAAGATCTTAAGAAGGCTTCTATTTTTGCTGCGCCGGAACGAGCCTTTCGCTTCAGGTTCTCTAAATCCACATCCAAAGGTTCAACTCGCGTTTCCACTGGTTCTCCAAATATCGGCGCTTGAACCGGTCGCTGCGCATACGCGCTCCACTTCTCTTGATACCGGTCCATTAAGGAGAAGAGGGTGCCCACGACCTGTGTAAACATCGGCCCGAGATGTTTGCCGGGGTCTTTCACATCGTGGATCTTTGCGCCTAAGGCGGCCTGAAAAACCGGCGCTTGGCCTTCGTTGATCGCCAACGTCGTCATCCAGATGTCAATACCAAATCGAGCTGCGTCGCCACGCCACGTTTCCTTGGGTTCTGCAAGGTACACTTCCATCATCTGTCTAGAGACGCCAAAATCACCGCCTATCGGTTGCCTGACCTCTGTTCCATAGAGCACGGAGGTGAGTGGATAGCATATTTGATTGGTGATGGTTCCGTCGTATTTATGGCGTCGATAAGAAGGCGTCACATATGAGGCCTTCCCGTCCGTGATCGGCTTGGCTAATCTGTAGATCCATTCCGGCGTTACACTTCTCAGATCGGAATCCACGAACACCAGCGCCTGCGCGCCTACCGCATAGGCGGCATCGACCATAGCGATCAAGGCGCTTCCCTTGCCTGGTACCCCTTCATATTGAAAGCTCAGTTTCGGGATAGATAGGGTGTCGGTCTCCATAAACACTTCACGTGTTCGATCCGTACTACCGCCGTCGCAGTTGAGGATCATCCCGTCGCGATCGAAGTGTTCGATTATCCCTTTGCCCGCTTGCTGGACGACGTGAGCGATCGTCCCTTCATTGTTGTAGCTCGGGATACCGACGACGACCTTCCGTTTGCCCAGCGCACTCAGCCGCTTTTTTATTTCTTGCCCTAAAAATGACATTGTGTTACACCTCCGATTTGAGTGTTTCTATCAATAGCTCTATGCTTCTGCGTTTAATGCGTAAATCATTCAGCTCCGAAAACAACTGCTTTATCTCTGGATCGCCCGCCGTAGTCGCCCGAGAATGTTGGCAGAGTGATAACGAGAGTTCTAACGCTGTCCTCTTAGCCCTATAATAGGCGAACCGACTTTGGAAATCCTGTTCGGACGCTTCCATTTCGTCTCCTCGATAACGACTTGCGAGCTTTTCATGATCGTCTCGAAGACGTACCAACTCTTGTATCTTCGTTGGATCGACCGGAGCTTCCCCAGCGGGTTTCACCCAGTCAGCGTCAGGAATGAGGAGCGATAGAGACCCGCCTTTGCCAATGGGATAGTCTCGTTTGAGAAACGTTATCCCTATGGTTTCGATCGCCTTCGCTCGGATAGTCCCGGCGAAGGGTACTAGTCGGTCTCCTCTTATCCCGCAAGAATGAAGGGCGCGCGTTGAGCTAAGCAGAACGGAGGTGTTCCCGGGGTTGAAGACCCGAAACCCCAGCCTCCTGACGTTCTGCTGGCTTCCCGATGGCAGGGGCTTCACCGTCGTGCATTCCACATATCCGCCTTCAAAAAAAGTGAGCGATAGCGGCGGTATGAAGGGAGCGCTCGGACCTTTGGATTGTTGATTCTGCGAACGAAACAGAATCGGCGGAGTTGAAAACGCGCTCTTCCACCTCGGGAAATCTTCGCTTGTCCCACCCTGTTGTTTGCCCGTCTCGCCGGTATCCCACGAAGTCTTTAAAGGAAAACTCGGTGACCCGACCCGTTTCTCGAGCCGCAACCAAGAAGGGTTGCCAGACCTCCTCCGGTTCTTTATGGAAATCCCGGGATGGCCGTTCAAAGGCATCGAAGGGAGAAAAAACGGTCAAGTCGCCTTTTCCTGTCAACGTCAGAATGAGCGCGTATCTCACTCCTCGCCCCCACGAATTTGCCTTCATTTTGATCACCGGCGTTTGGTCACATTCGATGATCCATTCCCAACGGATCAGTGGATTTTCAAAGCGGAGCTTAAGGGACCTATAGGAAACGCTTTGTTGTAATGTGGTCATCCCCGAGTATTGATAAAGTACCTTTCGTCCGAAAGCTGAAGAGTAGGTGTCCCCCGCATCTTCAAAAATGGAAAACTGGAGGTTCCGTTTTTCCCCGTTTGCGGGGATGAGGGTGACGGTTCCTTCTTCTATCAGCAGACTATAGTGTTCATTATACCAGTAGAATCGTTTAATTTCTCGCTCCTGCGTGGATAACTGTTCGAACGTCGGTTCGACCTTTTCCATCCTTCCGCCCGAAATCGAACACACGAGATACTGATTTTGATAAACCCCTGTCACGGTAATCGGAATCGGTTGGAGGTTCCACATATAATAACCTTCCGATAGATAGGGAGATAGGCCGTCCAGAAGCTGTTGACGTGATTGCAGGCATCGTTCGTATAGCTCCTGGTAACGAGATTCCATCTCTCGGTGGACGACATCGGTTCCGACACCTCCGATGCTGTCGTGGATGAGGTTTTTGAGGAGAAGTTGCCATTCCAACCTAAAGGATCTCTTAACCCCTGATAACAGCCAACGCAGGCTGTTCAGCGGCTGGAGCTGTCGAGAAATCAAGTCTTCCAATTTCCGATGCATTTGTTTGAGTTGGATCCGGGTAGATAAAGAGCCGGGGAAGACGCAGACGAAGCGTCCGCACCTTAACTCCCCGCGAATTGTGGGAAGATCGACGCTTAACCCTTCTTCCGCGAGACAAGTTTGCGGATCAGATGAGACAAAATCTCCGAAATTTGATGGATTTTCCGGTTTCGGATCAAGATCGTACCCGTTGAACAATGGAAGCGTCTGAGATCGGGCATAAGGTCTGAGCCTCTGAACTGCCAAACTTACCCTTTTTTGAGCTACCTCCGGGTAATCGCCGATGCGCATCAAGTTTCGATAAGAGTCCAAGGCGTAGAGGACTCGCGCGCTCGATCCGTCGGGAGAAACCCAGCGGAATTCGGTTGTCGGACTCTCTAACGGAACTCCCCGCCATACGACGGCGCAAGTAATTCCAAAACTATTCAGGATTTGTGGGATTTGAGAAGTCAGCCCAAAGTTGTCCAACAGCCAACCAACTTGAAAAGGACTCCCAAAAACCTTCGCTTGACGGACCCCCTCTTCCAGCGCTTCGATCGCGGATTCTTCACCAATCCGCCAGTCGATTTGACCATAAAACGGCCCCCAGGAGAGGTTCTTCGTTAACTCCTTGAGCTTTCGGACAGCCTCTTTTTTTTCGGACCAGCTGAGCAGCGATAGATAATCCTGTATCATAACGGTTTGCCCGTCGAGGATAAAATAGTATTTCGGGTCTTCTTCTACCATCCGGAACAAATTCTCAAACAACAGAATCAACAGAGGTTTTGTCGCATCTGCCCGCTCAAACCATTCCCGATCCCAATGGGTATGCGCGAAGATGGCTTGTGGGATCAACCGATAGCCTCTTCTGTTTCGGGATCGAATAGACGCGTCTTTTTCACATTCAAGTAGATTCTCAGGGTCTCGTTTTCATTGAATAGTGCGTCCCCAGAGACTTTGACGACGAAACGTTTGCTTTCGGTTGAAACGTGAACGATCGTTTCTCCGCCTAACCGCTCCGTAAAATAAACCGAACCCTTAATGGGTACGCAACCGTTTTCCGGTGACAACAGGATGTTTTCAGGGCGTATGCCCAAGATCACTTTGTCGAGATTCGCCTTTTCAAGACCCTTGACCTTATCTTCCTCACAGAGGATCGAAAGGCCTTTACTGACCAGCTCAGCGCGTCCCTCTTCCCTTTTCACCGTCATTTCCAGGAAGTTCATTTGAGGAGAGCCGATGAATCCTGCAATGAATACGTTCTTGGGACGCTGGTAGATCTCCTCCGCTTTTCCGAACTGTAGAATCTTCCCATCGCGCATCACCGCTATACGGTCTCCCATCGTCATCGCTTCCACTTGGTCGTGGGTGACGTAGACGGTGGTCGTTTGAATTCTTTGCTGGAGCTTCTTCAATTCGCTGCGCATCGTAACCCGGAGGAGGGCGTCGAGGTTGGACAAGGGCTCGTCCATTAACAAAGCCGCGGGCTCGAGGACGATCGCTCTGGCCACCGCTACCCGTTGGCGTTGCCCCCCAGAGAGTTGTGCCGGATAGCGATCCATCAGCTCGGTAATATTCAGGAGCTCTGCAGTCTCTTTGGCTCTTTTGTCGATCTCTTCTTTTGAGAATTTCTTGATTCGCATTGGGTATTTGATATTTTCTTTCACTTTCATATGGGGCCAGACGGCGTAGCTTTGAAAAACCATCGCGAGGTTCCGGTCTTTGGGAGGTAGATGGGTGACGTTCTTTTGGTCAAAACGTATCTCGCCCGAAGTAACGGTTTCCAACCCGGAGATACAACGCAGAAGGGTTGTTTTTCCGCATCCTGATGGGCCCAAAAGGACCACGAATTCGCCATCTTGGATTTTCATATCTACGCCATCCAAGGCTTTGACTTGATTGAAGTATTTCTTCACTTCTTTCACGGTGACTTCGGACAACCAAAATCCCTCCTCTGGTTTCGCCTTATTTCAGTGAAATTCCCCACATACTCATCAGGTATTTCCGGGTGAAAAATATAAAAATCATCGCCGGAAGCGCCATAACAGTTCCGGCGGCGAATTTGAAGTAATCGGGTGAGGTCATCGCCGTGTTGAGAATGTGGGCAGGTAAGGTTCTGTTGGTTAAATTGATGATGGCCGAAATGAACACTTCATTCCAGGAAAGTACAAAAGCGTAGATTGCAGCCGCCGCGAAACCAGGCAGCGCCAGAGGCAAAGTAATCCGAAGGAACGATCGAAAACGGGTTAAACCAAAGACCATTCCGGCTTCTTCGTATTCCACAGAAATGCCGCCCAGAATGCTGGAGGAAATGATGATGATAAATGGCAAGATCATCGAACTGTGGGCTAAAGAGACGCCCAGGACGCTATCCGCGATGCCGATCCGCAGGTAGAGTGTCACGAGAGGAACCCCGATGATGATCACAGGAAATGAACGGGTGAGTAAAATGGTCAGCCTGAAAAGGTTCTTCCCCTTGAACACATACCGCGTGAGGACGTAAGCAGCGGGCAAACCGATCGCAAAACTGATCACGATGGAGAGTAAAGCTGTCTGAATGCTGATGAGGGTTGCCTTCCAACCGTTCAATCGCACGAAAAGGCTCTCCAAATGCGTTAACGTCAGCTTGGTCGGGACCAGCCGCGCCAAGTCATAGTACTCGGCGGACGGGGTGAGCGCGGCGATGAGGATCAACAGAACGGGCCCACAGAACCAGAGGACTATGAGTAGGCAAAGGATGAAGATTAGAGTTTTTTTCATCATACCGCTTCCTCCTCGAAGCTCTTGGGTTTGAGGAAGGTGATGTAGGCCCAGCTGATCAGGATCGTCACTACGGCGATGATCAGACCGTAAGCGCTGGATATATTCGAGTTATAGACGACCGTTTGCCAATAATACGCTTCTCCTGCGAGAACCGGGATGTCTCTTCCCGCGAGTATCCAGATGACGCCGAATACTTGAAAAGCGAAGATCGTCCGGATGAGCAGCGCCGATAGAATAGAAGGCCGAAGGATTGGAAGCACGATCTTCCACAACTTTTGCCAAGGAGAAAAACCGAAAACGTTCGCGGCCTCGAGGTACTCTTTATTAACAGCTTGAAGTCCCGCGAGCAAGATGATGAAGACCAAAGGTGTGGCGCGCCATACCTCTGTAATGACGATAACCCAGAAAGCGCGATCCTGGAAGCGAAACCCAAAAAAGTATAAGGGTCGCTCGATCCATCCCCAAGCCATAAGGAGCTTGTTCAGAAACCCGGTAGAGGCAAAGATGGAATAGCTCATAAGCGCGGCAGACACATCGCTTAAGGCAAGCGGTATCGCGATGATATATAGGATGAATAGGTATCCTTTGAATCGCAGGTTGACGAATAGGGCCAAAGCCAAGCCGAGGATCAGTTGTAGGGGTACAACAATACCGGTAATGACCAAAGTGTTGCGCAGCGTCTTCCAGAATTCTCCGGAAGTGATGATCCGGCGAAAGTTTTCTAGGGGGCCCGCTGGGTTCGAAAAGGCTAACAGACAGGTGTCTACCAACGGATAAAAAATGAAGACGATCAGGTAGGCGAAGGTCGGTAGAAGGAGCATTAACGCGATCTTTCCCTTGTGATGAATCATACTGTACCCCTCCGTGAAGATCGTATAGGTATAACGAAGGTAGTAAAAAGCGCCGGCGAGACGCTATAGGTTTAGCCGGCGCTCATATCGATTTTAGTGAAACAAAGACGCGTCCGGTTGAGGCAGCGTGGCTCCAGATTCTTTCACGGTTTGGTAGACTTTCGGCGCGATGTCTTGCAGTACTTTTTTAATATCTTCATTCTCGTAGACAATCCGGCGGAACGCTTCGCGATAGTAAGCGGTGAACTCTCCACCTTTTGGCCCGAGACCGGGAATGAAAGAAACCATAGCATCCGGAGCCCCGGCTTGCGCCACAACCGCTTCAGCCAACACTTTATTCGGCCCGGCCGGGATGACCCCGATAGCTTCTTCGATCACGGGGAAGAAGCCGGTCTTTTCCAATATGTCGAATTGGGTAGTCGCCGAGGTGAGGTAGTCGATCAGCCTGACTGCTTCCGCTTCGTTCGGGGCGTTCTTTGGAAGGGCCAAACCCACTAATACCGTGATGAAGCCTCTACCTTTTGGACCTGCCGGGACCGGAGCCGGAATGTACTGTTCGGGGTCCGCGCGAACCGCAGCTGGAATTCGAGCGGTATGGTCCCAGACGATCCAAGCTTCGTTTCTCATTAAAGGCTCACTCATGAAGCTCCAAGTGGAACTACCGGGGCTAACGTATTTGAACAGCTCTTTCAAGTAGGCCCACATATCGACGGCATCGAGGCTGTCGAACTTGACGAACTGTCCTCCCGTGAACGAGGGGTAAAGGTAACCGTGGAGGAAGCGATGAAACAGTCCTTGCGGGTTTTCGGGGAAGCCAACCATCGGCATTTTGGTCTTGTCGTAGATGTTTTTCGCCCATTCTAAGAGGGCTTGGTACGTCCATTTCGAGGTGCCTTTGAGTACATCTTCTTTCGTAAGGCCTTTCGGGAGGTAATCAAAGGCTTTCTTGTTGATGACCATCACGAAGGTCGCTTGAAGCCACGGGACGAACTGCTTGATCCCGTATCCGTGCGCATATTTTTCAAAAGTGGAGATGAAGGTACGGTCAGAAAAGGTGACGCCGGAGATATCTTTGAGTAAACCACCCGAAGCCATCAGTTCCATCCCGCCTTGGAGCTCGGCGAAGAGGCCAATCGTCACTCTGTTCGCCGCTTGCTCGGCGCGTAATCGCACACTGGCCTCTTCATAGGTTAGGGGAAGAAACTGGACCTTGACGTTTGTCAGCTTAACAAAATCGGGAAGCAACGACCCTTCGAAATACTCCCGTTCCGTAGCCGGGTGAAACTGAGTTGAGACGAAATTCAGCTGTCCGAAAGCTACGGCTAGCAGCAAAGAAAGACACAACCCAAACAACAATGTTCTTTTCATAGGTTCCCTCCTTGTTTCATGTTTCAAGGTTTACGAAAAGCGCTTAGGTACGAGCGCCTGTTCGACTTTTTCAATGGTGTTGCGGCAGGTTTCGTTCTTCCAGACAATGGTGCTGATGAGCATGTCGAGGATGGCCATTTGTGACGAGCGCGCCCCTAATGAGCCGATTCCGGCCTCAAACCCTTGTGGCGAACTGTATAGCACGAGGTCGACCTCTTTCGAGAGCGGAGACTCTTTACCACCAGTGATCGCGATGGTTTTTGCCCCCACGTTCTTGGCCACTTGTACGGACTTGATCGTGTCTTTGATCGTCCCGGAAACGGAGACGCCGATTACGGTGTCTTCCGGTGTGCAATTGGAGCCGACGATCACTTGCATGTGAGGGTCGGCGTAGGCGAAACAGGAAACACCGATGCGAACCAAAATACTGGCGCCGAGTTCGGCAATCGACCCCGAAGACCCGACTCCGAAAAGAAAGGTGTGCTTCGATGCCGCAATCCAATCGGCAGCTTTTTCGATGTCTAGAGGGTTAACGAGCTGCGACAACTCCTTGTAAGACTTAACCCCTTGTTGGACCAGATGGTGTATCAGATCCGCAACGCCCGTCGCGTCGTTTTTGACGTTCTGTTTGTCTTCCAAGAGAGAGAGCTCCTTGACCAAAGAAATCTTAAAATCGATGAACTTGGAAAAACCCAGTTTTCTCACGAACCGTGAGATTGAGGCTTCGCTGCACCCAGCGTTCTCTGCGAGATCGGTGATCGAAAAATGAATCACGTCGTCCGCGCGTTGAATGAGGTAATTGGCGACCTTCTTCTCAGAAGGCTTCAACGCTTCGTATAGACTTTTCGCTTTCAGTAGGATCGAGTCCATCTTCTTCTCCGTTTTTGAAAATATTTTTCAAGAATAATATTTTCACACAAATTATGAACGTGAAAATAGTATACACCACTTTCTACTCTTTGTCAACCACGATAATCACGAAGGATGCAAGAGGACAGTGTGAGTCAAGTTTTGAGCTGACGTAGCTAAGAGGTTCATCGCGGGGTAACCAGCGGGCTGACTTCGTAAGCCCGCGAAGTCTCGCGATACTCATTTTGCTTTTAATGACGCCGTAATTGGCATGTACAGAAGCGTATCGCGCCGTCGCAAGAAGAAAGGACGCTTACGCCGCGATGACCACGTGGACTTAAAATCGTCCGAGTGATTTTGGTCTTGTTTCTTGATTACACCCCATAACTTGACTCGCACGCTCATAAACTCTGCTTTCATTTCGTGATAGAATAAAGTGGAGGCAAAATAAGGAGAGGTGATCGTATGAAAATCGGTTTGATGCATTTCCGTTCTGGGTTTACCGACGGGGTTTCATTGGAGATGGACAAACAGAAAACCGTTCTCGAGGAAATGGGTCACGAGGTGGTCTTCGTCTGCGGAGAGCTCCAAAGCGGAGAAGGCATAGAAATCCCGTTGCTTCATCTATTAGAACCGCGCAACGAGCGCCTATCCCGAAATGGTTTTGGTTCGCTGGAAGACTTCACGACTGAGGAATATGAAGAGGAGCTAAACGATCTCGCGTATCTGATCGAGTCGCAAGTCACCCGTGTGATCCTCGAGCATCAGATAGAGATGCTCATCGTCCACAATCTCTTTTCACTTGGGCTGAATTTAGCCGCGGCAAAGGGCCTTTCACGCGCGATCGAGAAGACGGAGATACGCGCGATGGCCCATCACCATGACTTCTACTGGGAGCGAGCGAAATTTTCGCGGCCTACTCTCTCAGTCGTCAATCGCTTTCTAAGCTCCTTCTTCCCCCCGAACAGCAAAAACGTGACTCACGGCGTCATCAACAGTCTGGCTCAGAAGGAGCTGCTGAGAAAGCGCAACCTCTCCAGTGTGATCATTCCGAATGTGATGGACTTCAACCAGCCGCCTTGGCTTTTGGATGAGTTCAATAACGACTTACGCGAACGGTTGGGAATAGGCGCGAACGACCTCGTGTTTCTACAAGCTACCCGGATACTCCCAAGAAAGGCTATAGAACTAGCCTTCGAATTTATCCGCGTTTTTTATGAGGAACAGTTCCCTAAGGTCCAGGGGGGCACACGCCTATACACGGATCGGAAGATAGACGGTAAAAGCGCGTTGCATTTCGTGTTGTGCGGCCTCACCGAAGAGATGGACAAAGAGTACCTGAAAGAGATGAAGGCCTTGGCAAGACAAATGCCTTATTCTTGCCATTTCGTCCCTCAACTCTTTAGCCAACGACGAAACCAAGACCCAAAGACGTACTCTCTTTGGGACGCCTATACCCTTGCCGATATCGTGACCTTCCCCAGTGTCCAGGAGGGGTGGGGTAACCAATTGCTCGAAGCGGTCTTCGCGAAAAAAACCGTCGTAGGCTACGAATATCCCGTCTTTCGAAGCGACATCCTCCCCAAAGGTTTACAGATCGTTTCTTTAGGAAAGAACGCCCAAATCGGTGAAAACGGGTTGTACGAATTGGATCGGC
>Ga0208694_1005201_pt1 | contig 11194 bp, 10 predicted proteins | sample AD_UKC078_MetaG_FD_184442 | JGI IMG/M metagenome (GOLD analysis project Ga0208694, IMG submission 184442) | Active sludge microbial communities of municipal wastewater-treating anaerobic digesters from USA - AD_UKC078_MetaG (SPAdes) (version 2) | ecosystem: Engineered > Bioreactor > Anaerobic >...
ATTTGCTGAAAATTTCAGAGACTACGTCTTGAAAGAAATGTCACTCGACATAGTATTGGAGTAATGAGAATTAAGTGAAAAATCAAAAGTTTGAGCTTTTTTATCCATCACTATCGCTAATACTCAACCTTTCCCCGCAAGCATAACGGCAGTATATACTGATACCATTTGCAAACTCAGCGTAAAAGAATGGGTTGAAAAGGCCCATGCAATAATTCAAAATTTTTCTTGCGCAACCGTGCTAAATTGTTACCTTTGACCCTCAATTAAAAATCACAGAATTTAAAAATATATATGGCGAAAGAAGCCTGTGTCAACAACGATTAGCAAGTGTTTGATCATTCCGAGGACATCATCGAAATGATAAACCTTGGAAATGGGGCTGTCTCAAATCAAGTATGAGACACCGCAAGCACAGGAAATTAGAAACGCTGAAGCAACAAAAAAACAAGTAACGTTTATTTAATCTCTTAAAATAAGATGGAATACAAGAAGCAGTACACCGGGCTTTCCGATGAGCAGGTTCTCGAGAGCCGTAATCAATACGGCGAAAATATTTTAACTCCACCGGAGAGAGAATCTTTGTGGAAACTTTTTTTAGAAAAGTTTAAAGACTCAATTATCAGAATACTTTTAATTGCGGCATTTCTTTCATTGGGTATTTCATTTGTCAATATGGAGTTTGCCGAAACAATAGGTATCTTTTGTGCGATTTTTTTAGCAACCGGCGTTGCTTTTTGGTTTGAGGTGGACGCCAATAAGAAATTTGATATTTTAAATAAAGTCAATGACGACACGCTTTACAAGGTTATACGCAATGGAAATATTTGTGAAATACCGAAGAGAGAAATTGTTGTAGGTGATGTTGTAATTCTCGGTACAGGTGAAGAAGTCCCTGCTGATGGAGAATTGCTCGAAGCAGTGTCTCTTCAAATTGATGAATCATGTTTAACCGGTGAGCCCATCATTGATAAAACTACCGACCCTGCACATTTTCATGCAGATGCGACATATCCTTCGAATTGGGCAATGAGAGGAACAAAATTGATGGACGGTCACGGCATCCTTGAAATTAAGAAAGTAGGCGATGAAACGGAATTTGGTAAAGTTGCAGAGAAGGCAACTGAAATGAGTGGAGAAGAAACGCCTTTAAATAAGCAATTGGACAAACTGGCCAAGTTTATCGGTGTCGTTGGTTTTGGTTTAGCTACTTTAACCTTTTTAGTACTTTTCATTAAAGATTTATTCTTAGGAGAAACCCAATTTACAATCGCTCAAATATTTTCTGTTGGGACAGTAATTTTATCAGTAGCGATTGCATTAACCAAAGTTTGGTTACCTATAATTTATGATTTATTCGAATTACTGGGTAAGGAGAAAAAACTTCCCAAAAGTGTTAAAGAAGGCAGTTGGCTCAGATGGTTTCTTTATGGAATACTGGCTTTTCTGATACTTTCCGCTATCGGCTTTTTGTTTGGTGTTAACCTGTTAAAAGCTGAATCATGGATCAGTTTAGAAGTAGCAGGTCGAATATTACAATATTTCATGGTTGCGGTTACTTTGATCGTTGTTTCGGTTCCGGAAGGATTACCCATGAGCGTTACGCTTAGCCTTGCACTAAGTATGCGCAGGATGTTGCAAAATAATAATTTAGTCCGGAAGATGCACGCTTGCGAAACAATGGGAGCAATAACCGTAATTTGTACCGACAAAACGGGGACATTAACACAGAATCAAATGCAGGTATATAAAGCTGATTTTATGTGTCTGGATGGTAAAACTTTAGCGAATGAAGAAAATAGTAACATCATAAAAGAGAGTATAGCAGTCAATTCAACGGCTTATTTGGATTATTCCGAGCCTCCAAAAATAAAAACCTTGGGTAATCCTACAGAAGCTGCTCTTTTATTGTGGTTACACGAACAAGGCTTTGATTATTTTGATATTCGTAAAAATGCTGAAATCATTGAACAATTAACATTTTCAACGGAAAAAAAATACATGGCTACTTTGGTCAACAGTCCTTTGTTGAATAAAAAAGTTCTATATGTGAAGGGTGCACCTGAAAAAGTATTGTCAAGATGTAGTCATATATTGACTGAAAAAGGATTGAAACCGGTTGATGGGTATATTTCAACAATTGAAAATTCACTTTTGCAATATCAAAATCAGGCCATGCGGACTTTAGGTTTTGCCTATGAGATCATTGATGATAATAAGGCCAGATTTGAAAATGGGGAATTAATTGCTTCGGGTTTGATATTTCTTGGAATTGCAGCTATTTCCGATCCCTTAAGACCGGATGTTCATGCTGCTGTAGCTCAATGTTTAAATGCGGGTATAGAAGTCAAAATTGTAACAGGTGATACCCCGGGCATTGCAAAGGAAATAGGTCGTCAAATTGGTATTTGGGATGATAGTAACGATGGTTCAAACAATATTATTACCGGTGTTGAATTTGAAAATCTGTCGGAAGAAGAAGCACTGGAGCGGGTACGGCATTTAAAATTAATGTGTAGAGCCAGACCGACGGACAAGCAAAGACTTGTCAGGTTATTACAAAAAAACGGTGCTGTCGTTGCGGTTACGGGAGACGGGACAAACGATGCTCCGGCTTTAAATTTTGCACATGTCGGTTTGTCAATGGGTTCAGGTACATCCGTTGCTAAAGAAGCAAGTGACATTACCTTATTGGATGATTCGTTCAGTAGTATTACATCTGCCGTAATGTGGGGCCGTTCATTGTATCAGAATATTCAGCGCCTTATTCTATTTCAATTGACTATCAATGTTGTTGCCTTAATTATCGTGTTCTTAGGCTCAATATTCGGTCATGTATTACCTTTGACCGTTACTCAATTGTTGTGGGTTAATCTGATTATGGACACCCTTGCGGCTGCTGCTTTGGCTTCCTTGCCGCCGAATCCCGGGGTAATGAATGATAAGCCCAGGAGAAATGAGGACTTTATAATAACACCTAAGATGCGTTCGAATATATTGTTTGTGGGCTTTTCTTTTGTTGTTATTTTATTAGGGCTTTTATTTTATTTCTCAAATAATGGTGAAATTAGTCGTTATGATCTATCTCGTTTCTTTACTGTATTTGTAATGTTACAGTTTTGGAATATGTTTAATGCAAAAGCATTCGCATCAGGAAAATCCGCTTTCCATGGATTAAGTAAATCTATCGGTTTCTTGATAGTTGCATTTGTGATCCTGATAGGCCAAATTATAATTGTGGAATTCGGGGGGGAAGTATTCAGAACAGTACCGTTATCATTCAAGGATTGGGTTGTGATCATCGGTTCTACTTCTTTGGTCTTATGGATAGGTGAGATTATCAGAGCAATCAAACGCAAATCCACGACTTAACCAAAAATAAAAATGGCAATTCATAAAATTTTGATAAAAAAATGAGTACTTTTTCAGAAATTTGTATTTATGAGGTAAAACCTGACAAGGTTGATGAATTTGAAAAATTGATCGGAGAAGTTGCTGAACATCACAAATCTTTTGTAGGCGTGATTGATGTGAAATATATCAAAAGGACACACAGACAAAAGGACTTTAATGCGGTAAAAAATGGAGAACCTGCAATTCGGTTGACAAGAAAACCGGTAAGCGTGACTTATATTTTATATTGGGAGCTTGAAAACGAATTGATTCATGCAGAAGCAACAAAATCCGGATTAGAAAAATTTTACAAACAATTCAACCGATGTTTGACAACAATGCCGAAAATAATACTTGGAGAGAGGATAAAATGAGGCATAATCGCATCCGTCGGTGGCAATTGATAAAATAACAATGAAACAGATTAATATTCAACAGACTTAGTCAACAAACAATTATCACCATTATGAAGCTTGTAAATTTATTTGCATTATTGTTTTTATTTACGCTACTATCTTGTAAAGAAAAAGATGAAATTGTCAGTTATCCGATAGTCTATTCAAATTTTCCTATAACTGATAACTCCATCAAAGCATTTACTAAAAATGGAGAAATAACTGACCCTAATACAGTTAATTATATCAAAAAGCAATATGGTTATCTGCTTACCGGAATGAATAGTTTTAGTACTCAGGACGATGTTATTTTAACTTTTTTAAGTCCGGAAAAAGTTAAATTACGTAATTTTGATTCTGATTATTTGGACACATTGAATCTTTTAAAAAAAGAAAACCTGATTTATTTGGAAAGGAAAGACACTGTTTCCGCTCTTGTTGACCTTTTGTTTTATTCCTTTAATAAATTATTCAATTATAAACCATTATATTACGAGGAGATCCCGCTTCCTTGTTCTACCGGCTATAGTAAAGCTGCAAAGTACAAACCATGTTATTATGTGAAAACTGATGGTGAAAACCTTATTTTGCCAATGATTGACTTTATATACAGACATCAAGATATCTGTATTTATTGTGTCCTTAAAATAAATAATGAATTTTGCAGGGACTCCGTACCTAATATAGACGCAAAGGATACTGTCATAGTTAATGAATACTATTTAAAATTTAAAAAACAATCATCAAATTAAAATATTGTAAGATATTCGAACATTACATTGTTTTAATTTAAAACATTTTTTGTACTTTTGTGTTCAAATAATGTGAAACGAACATGTTTGCAGCAAAAACGCCTTGTTCCAATTTGTCGGAAAATACCAATGAATAAAATACATGTGAGTTCCATCCGGTCGAAGTTTTTGTAATAGAACAGTGCTTCGATCTAAAAGGAACACAGCAAGTTAAAAGTTTTATACAGATAAAAAATGAAAACAATTACTCAAAAAGAATTGGGAATTAGAATATCTGAACTAAGAAAAAGTAAAGGATATTCTCAAGATGAACTTGCCAAATTATTAGAAATGTCAAGACCATCGCTAACACAAATTGAATTAGGTAATAGAAATTTGTCCGTTATTGAACTAAAAAAAATAGCTGATAACTTATCAGTTTCAATCGATAAATTATTGTCCAAAAATTTTCAAATAGAAACAATTAATATTCCTTCTAATGATGACGATTATAAGGGAGAATTTAGGATTTCCGTACCCAAATTAAAGATTGATAAATTCAAAGATATATTGTTATATATACTAGAGAAGTGTGCAGGCAAGCCCAATGTAGGAGAAACTCTGTTATACAAATTATTATATTTTTCCGATTTCAATTATTATGAAATATATGAAGAGCATTTAACAGGTGCAGAATATCGGAAATTACCGTTTGGACCGGTACCCCAAAAAATTGACTCTATCATCAACCAAATGATAGAAGATAAAATGATAGCAAGATTTAAAACTGAATATCATGGCTATCCACAAACTAGATATATCCCACTTATAAAACCAAACTTAAAGAACTTGATCGCCAGCGAAAAAGATGTTATTGACAAGGTAATAGACCAGTATTCGGATTGGTCAGCTTCTGCAATAAGCGACTATTCCCACAAGGATATGCCCTGGCTAGCATCTAAAGAAGGAGAAGTAATCGACTATGAATTTGCGTTTTATAGAGAATACCCCTATTCAGCCAGAACCTATGATGAAGAAATTAATGTCCTATGATAATAGAAGAATTAAATGAATACCGGAAAGATTTAAAAAGACTTTCTATGAAATATAGGACATTGCAGGAAGATTTAGAGGTTGTCAAGAAAGTTTTATTTGTCAATCCTAAAGAAAGACCGCCTTTCAGCTTTAGAATCAACAATTTAGGTTTAGAAACTTGTGTTATTAAAGTTAAAAAAATTGCAAGTAAATCCTTTAAAGGAAAGGGTGTAAATTCTGGGTTTAGATTGATATATGCACATTTTGAACGGGAAGAAAGGGTTGTTTTGATTGAGTTATATCATAAATCCAATAAGGAAATTGAGGATAAGGATAGGATTTATAATAATTTCAAATAAAAAGAGGTATTTGTATATTTTATGTCTCATTAATTAACAAGTAGAAAAATGAAAAAGTCTATTCTTTTTATTGTCTGTCTGTTTTTGGTAAGTCATTATGCTTTCTCGGCAAAAACAGATACTCTTGAGGTTTATAGCCCCGGTATGAATAAAAATATTAAAGTCGTTGTTATCCTTCCCGACTCTTACGATTCAGGTAAATCATATCCCGTATTTTATCTTCTTCATGGGTATAGTGATAATTATAAAACCTGGACAAAGAATACGTCAGCAAGTACTCTTGCAGATGTGCATCAATTCATAATAGTGTGCCCGGATGGCGGATATTCCAGTTGGTATTTCGACAGTCCGATAGATAGCTCTTGGAAATATGAAACCTTTGTGTCGAAAGAACTGATTGAATGGGTAGATGAAAATTACAGAACCATAGCCGAACGTGGCGGAAGAGCTATATCCGGTTTGAGCATGGGCGGTCATGGAGGTTTATTTTTAGGCTTCCGTCATCAAGATGTGTTCGGAGCTTGTGGAAGCATGAGCGGAGGAGTAGATATTCGTCCTTTTCCGAATAATTGGAAAATGAGTAACGTACTTGGAAAACAAAGTGAATATCCGGATAATTGGGAAAAACACACTGTTATGAATCAGCTACATTTATTGACTCCAAACAGTATAAAAATTATTATTGACTGCGGAGTTGAAGATTTCTTTTATGATGTCAATGTAAAACTTCATAATGAGTTATTATACAGAAATATTCCCCATGAGTTTATCTCAAGACCGGGAATACATAATTGGCCCTATTGGAATAATGCCGTAAAATACCAGGCTTTGTTTTTTGCAGATTTTTTCAGTTCAGTTCAGAAGGATAAAAACTCTTCTTATTAGTTTAACAAACTGCTTACCTGTAAGTGTAACGGTTTTATAAAAATTGGTTTACGAGTATTGTAGATTTTATACCTGCAAATTTTGTATCTTTGCACCGTAGGTAAAAACGTTAGTTTTACTTTAGACAGCATTGCGTTTCAACGACATAAACTCACCGGAATTTATATATTTTGACTTTCCGGTTGGGCGTGTGTGTATATATTTTCCGGTAACTCCGGAAGTGCATGTTTCGGAAAATGCAAAAGAAGATACAGCTATTTTTGATCAGTTACAGATGACTATTTCAACAGAACTAATATTGCTTGTCGGTTCAGCCTTGTTTTTTATCAGTATGCTGGTAGGGCAGGCGGGACATCGTTTTGGAGTACCTGTTTTATTGCTTTTTCTTATAGTGGGTATGATATTCGGTGCCGATGGCTTCGGACTTAAATTTGAAAATATACAAATGGCACAGGCCATAGGCTCGGTTTGTCTGGCCATTATTCTGTTTTCGGGTGGCTTGGACACCCGGTTTTCGGAAATAAAACCCGTGATCGGTCCCGGAGCAGTACTTGCTACCCTGGGTGTGTTGTTGACGGCTATTTTTACGGGATTGTTCACGTATTGGATGACCGATAGTTTTTTCCCTGCCTTGGGATTGGGCTTTCTTTCGTGTATGCTGCTTGCTTCAACGGTTTCATCAACCGATTCGGCTTCCGTTTTTGCAATTTTGCGTTCAAGAGGCTTGACTTTGAAAAATAACCTGCGTCCGATGCTCGAACTGGAAAGCGGTAGTAATGACCCGATGGCTTATTTGCTAACGGTTATGTTCATCGATATCATTCAGTATGGTGAAAATCCTGACTACCTGATGGTGGGACTAAGTGTGCTGATCCAGTTGGTTGTGGGTACTGCCATGGGGATTCTGTTGGGGCGTTTGGCGGTGAAAACTATCAATAAAGTTAAAATGGATAACGATTCATTTTATCCAATTATGCTGCTTGTTTTTGGGGTGTTTATCTTTGCTTCCACCTACTTCCTGAAAGGAAATGGTTACCTGGCCGTTTATATTGCCGGCCTGGTGATCGGAAACTCCCGGTTCGTGCACAAACGCTCTTCTATGAGATTTATGGACGGATTCGCGTGGATGAGTCAAATATTATTGTTCCTTATGCTCGGTTTGCTGGTTAATCCGAGTGAGTTGGTTGAGGTAATTGTTCCTGCACTTCTTATCTCTTTCTTTATGATTGTATTTGCGCGTCCTATTACGGTTTTCTTATGTCTGATCCCTTTCCGAAAAGTGGGATTTAAAGACAAACTGTATGTGTCGTGGGTGGGATTGCGTGGTGCAGTTCCCATTATTTTCGCTATTTTACCCCTGGCAGCCGAAGTTCCCGGTGCACGAGTGATATTCAACATCGTATTTATGCTTACCCTCGTTTCTTTGTTGATGCAGGGAACTACTTTGCCTGCCGTGGCACGTATGTTCGGATTGGCTGAAAAACCGGAACAATACAGACCTTTACAGGATTTTGACGTGGACTTTTCGGAAGAAATAAAATCGGTCATGACGGAGATCTTGATTACCGGAGAAACCTTGAGTTATGGTAAAAACTTGATGGAGATGCCTTTACCTGATAACACTTTAGCTGTTATGGTAAAGAGGGGCGACAACTACTTTATTCCGACAGGACAAACTGAATTACACGTCAACGATATATTGCTGGTAATTTCTGATGATGAGGAGGCCTTGAAAGAGACTTATTCAAATATCGGCATTTCTGATTTTACATACCGTAAAAATCAGTAAGACGAGGATGCACAAAACGACGTAGTGCACGTGGGTTTCAAGGATTTACATGAGTTTATAAATTGCAATTCCGCAGGACACACCATACATCAAATGTCCATCATCCTACACATCAACCCTCTCAAATATTCTAAAAACTCCTCAATATCCTTATCAGTTGTGTCCCAAGAACAAACTAAGCGTGATTCATTGCGTTCTTCGTTCCAGGGATAAAAGAAATAACGTTCGAGTAACTTATCGGTCATTTCTTTCGGAAGGGTGAAAAATAATTGGTTCGATTCCACTTTTTGAGTTAACTCGACGCCGATTTTCCTCATTCCGGCAGCCAGTTTTTGGGCGGCTGCATTGGAACGATGAGCATTTTCCAACCAAATACCTTCTTTCAGATAAGGGATAAATTGTGCCGAAATAAATCGCATTTTGGAATAGAGTTGTGTGGTTTGTTTGCGATAATATTTTAGGTTTTCAGCAAGTTCCTTGCGTAATGGAACAATGGTTTCACCCATCATCAAACCGTTTTTCGTGCCACCTAAGGTAAAAATATCCACCCCACAATCAATTGTTATCTCCCGCAAAGAAACATTTAAATGGCCGCATGCATTGGCAATTCGTGTACCGTCAACGAAAAGATACATATTATGTTTGTGAGCCAGATCAGCGAGTGCTTTCAACTCATCGGGGGTGTAAGCCGTGCCGAGTTCAGTTGTCTGCGTTATGGCAATAACCTTCGGTTGTGAGTGATGCTCGAATCCGAAACCGTGTAAAAGTGGTCGGACCAATTCGGGTGTAAGTTTCCCGTCGGGTGTATCAATCTCTTTCAGTGGACAACCCGTAATTTTTGTGGGTGCACCGCACTCATCCACGGCGATATGCGCTGTTGATGCACAGATAATTGAATGAAACGGTAACACGCAAGCCCGTAAAGAAACTACGTTGGCACCCGTTCCGTTAAAAACGAACATCGGTTGTAGCTCTTTTTCGCCCAACAACTCCTTTACCGCATCTTCGGCGCGCTGCGTCCACTCATCATCGCCATAAGCAACTGTGTGATTTGTGTTTGCTTCTGCAATCGCCTGTATGATACGCGGATGTACACCTGAATTATTATCACTTCCAAAGCTTCTCATAGGTTGTTTTTTAGGAACTTGCAAATATAAAGAATAATTTCAATATAAAATTTGAAATGTTCTTCCTGGTTTTTTTACAGATATTCCTGCCGTTAGATTGGTTGGTTTTACACTTGTAAATGTTGTATATTTGTTTCCTAAATTTGATGTTGTATACAATTTCATTAGTGTCCCATTAAAATTGGGACGAATTAAAAATTAAATAAATTTGGCTCATTAAGCCTAAAACGATCTTTGACATTTTGAAATTTAGTTTTATCGAAGAGGTCTTTAAGATGAGTTTTATCAGTTAATGATATGCTTAGTATTTGCAAAACCTCATATGTACTTCTATCAAGTTGCATGTCCTTTTGGACGATTGCCACCAGGCAGTATGTACATATGGCAGTATAGATTTGAATCCGAACTGCATTTTCAGTAGTGCCCCAGAACTTTTTGATTTTCAGATGTTGTTTTAACCATTTGAAGAAAAGCTCCACTTGCCAGCGATTTTTATAAAGTTCGGCAACTTGAAGGGCAGAAATGTGCATTGCATTGGTTAAAAATATAAGCTCGCGTTTTTGTTCCTCATCCCAATATCTGACTAATCGAAGAGGCTCCGGATAGTATTGACTGGGATAAAAACCTGTCAGTTCAATCGTTACATCTGAAAGTATGTTCTTGGGTAATCTGCGTTTCCATTTGATGGGTTTATATTGAAGATTTTTCTTTGCTCTAACAATGAAGAAAGCTCCTATCTGATGAATTTTATACAACATTTTGAAGTGATTGTAAGCACGGTCAAATATGTAGTATGAGTCTGATTCATACGGGATTTCTTTCATTGCTGTGGAATCATGAACAGAAGCTTCCGTGATATGAAAGAATGCAGGAATTTGTGTTTCTATATCGTATAATGTATGAACTTTGATTCCTCCTTTTTTCTTACGAAACCTAGCCCACCAGAATACAGCAAGGCATAAGTCAACCGTAGTTGAATCAAAAGCATAAACGTTACCACCGAGTTCGAAGATATCAGAAACTCGTTTCTGTCGAGCTTCATTTACCAGATAGTAGGCAAATTCTTCAAAAATGTGATAATCTCTGTTTTGATTGGCTCTTGCAAGAGATGATTTTGAAACATTCTTGCCCATTCCCAAATGATAACATTTGGCACGATGAGCATCAAGAGCAACAATCAAATCTCGAAGACTTTCACGATTGGACAACTGACCGAACATTAGAGCGAGTAGTTGATTCCAACAGGTGAAATGTTTTACGTATTTATCTCCATCATACTTGGCAACAATACGATTGAACTTACTTCGATTCATAAACGAAACCAATTGAGCGAAAACGAATTTGTCTTGAAACATATGCTGTCAGATTTATCTGGTGCAAAATTAAAAATTCAAGTCCGTTCGCTTGGAAAATCGCTTTAACTAACTAAATTTCAAATATTTCAAAGAACTTTTTTAGATTTTAATGGGACAGTAATGAT
>Ga0208694_1005204_pt1 | contig 11189 bp, 7 predicted proteins | sample AD_UKC078_MetaG_FD_184442 | JGI IMG/M metagenome (GOLD analysis project Ga0208694, IMG submission 184442) | Active sludge microbial communities of municipal wastewater-treating anaerobic digesters from USA - AD_UKC078_MetaG (SPAdes) (version 2) | ecosystem: Engineered > Bioreactor > Anaerobic >...
TTATTTTTATTATTCTATATTATAAAGAAAAATTAATAAATATTAAATTTACAAAATAATTTCTATAAAATACTCATTAATAAATAATTTAAAATTATAAAAACTATTAACTAAATATCATTACTTAATTTAAACAATTAATAAATAATTTTCTAAAACACTTATTAACAAATAGTTAGAAACTATTTTTAATTTTCTTAATATATATCATCTCTGATTTATTAATTTACTTCTCCCCAAAAGATATTCATCATCTCACCATATGAGACTTTTCTTTTGTTACTTTACTTATTATAGTTGTAAAAACAAAACAAAAAAATTCTAATAATTTAAAATCAAAATTAATGTTCTTTTGCTTTCAATGTAGGTATCAATATAAAATGCTATTTTAAGATAAACAAATTTTTTAGGAAATTAATGTATTCTAATAAAATTAGCGCTTGACTATGATCTGTTATTACTTCATCTGATAGTGCATTATCTAATGGTAAATTAGTAATTTTATAAGGAAAAAACAAAATGGATCCATAAGGTAAAATCAAATTTCTTTGCATTAATTCAGGAATATAAAACCATGGAGAAGTATAAAAATGTTGCTCATTTTTATAATCATATTTGATCACATATGAAGCTGCCAATGGTTGTAATCTATATTGAAAATCTTGATGCAAAATTATCAAATTACCAATCAATGCAATGCCAATAATATTGTCTTTGTTAATAACAGTATCAGTAGACACATCCCAAATATTAGGTCTATCATGAGCTCCCCAATCTTCTTTTTGTAAATTATAATCTTTGTAAGTAATAATTTTTCTGAAATAATATAATTTATTTATAGTATCTATTACATTATTCATCAATAAAGGATATTGTCTATAGCTACTATCAAGAGTTATGAGTAATTTAACATTATAAATGACATCTGTAGGATCGTAATATGTAATGAAATCACTTTTTTTATCAATTTCAGCTAGTTTAATTTTTCTTAATTCATCACCACGGGTATTATAATAAGTTTTATTACTTATAGGGTTTCCATTTTTATACTCAATCTCCCAACGATTACCATTACCAATATAATAAATTTGTTTGCCATGATATTTCCCATTTTTATAATTATAAATAGCTCGCAAAGTACTATCACTATACATTTCTCTCACTTCGCCATTAATTTTACCCCATTTTATAGGTAAAGTACTAATAAGAGTATCAGAATAATTGCCCCCTATTATAGGATATCTAATATCTATTTTCCCAAAGCCAGCAAAAACTTTATTTGTAGTATCCTTCACTTTAGAAAATTTTATTATTCCAGGATCAATAAAATTAATTTTAATTTTAGAATCTTGTGCACTAAATATCCACTTACCATATGGATGAGAATATCTATACTCTCCAGTGATCTTTAAATTATTAATATCTGAATAAGTAAAATTGCCATCAATCACTCCATTTTTCAAATTATAAAAAATGGTATCAAAAGTAGAAATATATATATTAGATTTATTTAAATTATCTTGATGAACAAAAGCTTTGCTCAGAGGTATCTCTTGAGCAAATAAAAAATATGTTAATAAAACATTAAAGAAATAAATAACAATTTTTTTCATTAAGCTTTTTTAGTCTTTATAGATAATTTTTTAGATTTATTTGCCTTAATAATAAGCCAAATGCCAACAATAATAAACGGTAAGCTAAGCAATTGTCCCATATTTAATCCAATAGTATTTATTAAATTAGTTTCGAAGCCCACTTGTGGTAATTTGATAAACTCTATTAAAAATCTTGCTAAAAACGTTAAAAGAAACATCCATCCTATAGCCAAACCACTCGGTAAATTACCATTATATTTTTTGTACAAATAAAAAAGGAAAATAAAAATTAATAAGTATGCAAGTGCTTCATAAAGCTGAGTAGGATGACATGGTATAGTTTGTCCATCTCTCACAAAAATAAATCCCCAAGGTAGCTCTGTAGGACTGCCATATATCTCACTATTAAATAAATTACCTAACCTAATAAAACTTCCCGCTAGTGCAGTAGGTATAGCCATCCTATCTAAAATATATAAATAATCTTTATTAAAAGATTTGCGAGAATATAAATATAAAGCTATCAAAAGGCCAATCGCACCACCATGGCTAGCTAATCCACCATGCCAAATAGCAAAAATTTCTAATGGATGACTGAAATAATAATCTGGCTCATAAAATAATACATGTCCTAATCTAGCTCCAATGACAGCACCTAAAATAGCATACCAAAATAGCTTATCTAACTCAGTCAAAGGCACTTTCTCCTTTTTGAAAAAATATCTGAATAAATAATAGCCAATTAAAAAACCTAAAGCGAATAAAATACCATAATATCTAATCTGTAGAGGTCCTAGATGCACTAATACAGGATCTACATTCCATACAATGTAAGCAAAAATAGACATAAATTTTTTTGCAAATATAAGTAAAAAGAAAAATTTAAAAAGAATAATTAAATTTGTGATATTTCAAAAAATGTATATTATAGTATTAAAAGTATTAATATGTTACACTTTAAATATTTTATTATTTAAATAAAATTTATTAATTTTGCTTAAAATTTTTAATTATGAAAGAATTATTAGAAAACATCGATAAACACTTGGCTCTGCCTAAGGATCACAAGCGAGATTTCTTAGATCAACTATACCAGTACCTCGTCAATAACAATGCCACTGTTGTTGATTATCAAAGAGTAAAAATCCAATCTACTGCAGCTATATGTCCCGATTGTAAAAGTGAAAACGTAATTAAAGTTGGTAAAAGAAATGGCAGACAAGTTTATAAATGTAAAACCTGCGGTTATCAATTTCGAGAGACTGCTCGCACATTTGTCTATAGGATGCGAAAATATCCATTAATGCTAGATTATATGAGATGCATGCTCGAGGGTAAAAGTCTGCGAGCATGTGCTAATGAGGTTGGCATTTGTCTGAAAACCAGCTTCGAATGGCGACACAAAATATTAGCAGCTATTAGAGCCTTAGAAGGTGGAATCAGCTTCTCTGGAATTGTCGAAGCCGATGAACTACTAATGAAATATTCAGAAAAAGGAAGAAAGTTTAAAAACAAAGAAGAATATCGAAGAGCTAAAAAGAAGAAACATCCTAAGGTAGCAGTATTAGTAGTTACAGATAGAGAAGGTAATTTACTTTTTAAAAAAGTTGGAGAGAAAAAAGTAAAAAATGAACAATTGAGAGAAGAACTCAAGAGTAGATTATCAGAAAACAATCTTATATGTGTAAAGCCAAAGAAAGAGTTCAGAAAAGGCGTAAAAGGGTTACAAAGTAAAAAAGTGATAGTAAACAAAAGACAGATTAAGCGAGGGATTTATAGTGTGAAGATTGTAGAGAACAAAATAAGTGATTTCAAGACGTGGTTAAGTAGATTTCACGGAGTGGCTACAAAGTACTTACAGAGCTACCTGATGTGGTTTGTGATAATGAATAAGTACTTAAAAGAGTTGATAGATCCTGATATTGGGCGACTACTGAACTTGTCATCGCACGACAGATGGGCGTGGGATAAGTATAGAGAAATAATTAGTCAAAGATATTATTAACATACTTTGAAGTATAACAATAATTTATTATTTGTCCCTTTTATGTTACGTCCTTTCTTATAATAATATTTATCTTATTCCCTTATTTTATATTCCTAACTGTTTTTTTTATTTTGGTTTTATAAATATTAAATATTAATTTTGTGAAAAAAATATGACTCCTAATAAATTATTGTTACTTGGTGATGAAGCTATCGCTCAAGCAGCCATCGATGCAGGTGTGTCAGGAGCCTATGCATATCCTGGTACTCCATCATCTGAAATTTTAGAATATTTAATTGATAGCAAAGAAGCTAAACAAAAAGGAATAGTAACTCAGTGGACTGCTAATGAAAAAACTGCTGTAGAAGCTGCAATTGGTACTAGTTATGTTGGTAAAAGAACGATAGTAGCTATGAAGCACGTGGGCTTAAACGTAGCAGCAGATGCTTTTATAAATTCTGCACTTACTGGTGCTAATGGTGGAATGATAGTAGTTACTGCTGATGACCCATCTATGCATTCTTCTCAGAATGAGCAAGATAATAGATTTTATGGTGATTTCGCTCATGTACCTATATTAGAACCTTCTAATCAACAAGAGGCTTATGATATGTGTTATTATGGCTTTCAATTAAGTGAAAAATTTCATTTGCCAGTATTACTTCGTATTACGACAAGAGTAGCTCACTCCAGAGCTGGTGTGTTACGAAAAGAATCTTTACCACAAAATCAAATTAAATTACCTAGTGATCTTAAACAGTATATACTTTTGCCCGCTTTAGCACGCAAAAGATGGTCTAAAGTTTTATCAATTCAACCATCTTTATTAGAAGAAAGTGAAAATTCTACATTTAATCAATATATCAATGGTAATGATAAATCTATAGGTATTATCGCTTCTGGTATTGCTTTTAACTACGTTATGGAAAACTTTCATGGTGCAAACCCTTACCCTATTGTGAAAATATCTCAATATCCTATCCCTGTAAAAATGATTAAAAAATTATATAAGGAAGTAGACAGATTAATAGTGATAGAAGAGGGGTATCCATTTATTGAAAAAATGCTTACAAGTTTTTTATGTGATAATTTAAAAGTGGAAGGTAAATTAACTGGATTGCTACCTAGAGAGGGCGAGCTAAATCCTAATATTGTAGCTCAAGCATTAGGATTACCTAATATCGAAGGTAAAGATATACCTACTTTTGTAGTTGGTAGACCACCGTCATTTTGTCCCGGATGCTCACATATAGATTCATATAATGCTCTTAACGAAGCTTTAAAAGATTATTCTAAAGGTAGGGTATTTAGTGATATTGGTTGCTATACATTAGGAGCCACTCCCCCATTCGAAGCTATAAATTCTTGTGTAGATATGGGAGCTTCTATTCCTATGGCAAAAGCTGCTTCTGATATGGGATTAAGACCAGCTGTTGCAGTTATTGGTGATAGTACTTTTACTCATAGTGGTATGACGGGCTTATTAGATGCTGTCGTTTACAATGCACCTATTACTGTCATAATCCTTGATAATTCAACTACTGGTATGACTGGTGGGCAACCTTCTCATGCTAATCAAAGATTAGTTTCTATTTGTACAGGGTTAGGTGTCAATCCAGAACATATTAGAATAATTAAACCTTTGAAAAATAGACATCAAGAAAATGTTCAAGTAATTAAAGAAGAATTAGCTTATGAAGGTGTGTCTGTAATAATACCTACTAGAGAATGTGTTCAGACCCTCAATCGCAGAATGAGAACTAAATTTAAAGAAAAAGAAGCAAATAAATAAAACTTTATTAAAAAAAATGAAAATTATGAAAAAAGATATTATTTTAGCAGGAGTAGGTGGACAAGGTATATTGAGCATTGCCGCTACTATAGGATTAGCTGCTATAAAAAAGAATTTAAATATTAAACAAGCTGAGGTACACGGTATGTCTCAACGTGGCGGTGAGGTGGTGTCTCATCTCAGAATTTCTGATTCTCAAATATTTTCTGATTTGATCACTAAAGGACAAGCAGATATGATTTTATCATTAGAACCATTAGAAACCTTGAGATATCTTCCTTATCTCAATGAAAGTGGCTGGATTATTTCCAATTCTGAACCATATACTAATATCCCTAATTATCCTGATTTAGAGCTAGTTTATAATGAAATTCGTAAATATAAAAATCATGTTCTTATAAATGCTGATGAAATAGCTAAAAAACTAAATGCTCCTTTATCGGCTAATATGGTACTTATAGGTGCTGCAGCTCATTATCTGGGTTTCGAGGAGCAAGAAATAGAAGATGCTATCAGAGAACAGTTTAGTAAAAAAGGTGATGATATTGTAAATATTAATATTCAAGCTTTTAGAGAAGGATTAGCTTTTGCTAAAGAATATACAAAAGCATAAAAACTTACTAATTTTTCTTGTAATTTGTTAAAAAGTAATATAACTACTTTTTAATGTTTTTGAAGCCAAATTTATTATTTTATTGTTATATATTATTATTGAGATAGGCGATTAAATAATAGCTAAATTATTCATTTTAAAAAATGTTTAAATTAAATAATGATATATGAATTTAAATAAATTACTATTAATACTTTTTATATTATAGATTATGCAAAAAATTAAGAAAATTTAAAATTTTAGTAAATATTTTTATTAAATGTTCATAAATAAAGAATTTAAAAATGATAAAATCACTAAATAAATATCATTACTTATTTTAAACAAAAATATAAAAATATTATAAAGTGTTTAATAACAAATAGATAGCCTATATTTTAAAAGTTTTCATAAATTTCACCCTTTAATTTAACAAATGCAATTGTTCAAAAAATATCCATTATATCTATAGAGGATATTTTCTTTGATTCTTTCTTTGTGTGGCTGAAAAAGAAAAGTAAATTTAGTATAAATTAATTTAAAAATCAATTATATTTATAAGAAATATAGCTATTACCGAGAATAAACCAGTAATAATTTAGTTGTTAATTAAACGTCTAATTTAATAAATTAATTTAATCTAATAAATTATGAAAAAAATTTAAAAAAAAATTTTGTTATTTAAATTTTTTGTTGTATATTTGTTTTATAATTTTAAAAATATAAAAATATGAAAACAAAAAATTTTTTAACACTTCTCTTTGTCGTAATTGTGCAGTATTGTTTTGGGCAAAATCAAAACGAGTGGGCACCAGAAGGAGCAACTTGGCATTACTCTTATAATAACTTGTCAATCACAGGATATATAGAAATAAAATACATAGGCGACAGTTTAATTGATGGAAAAGTATGTAAAGTTTTAGAAAAAAAACTTTATTCATATGATTATGTTACAACTATTTCTGACACGATTAATTTGGGGCTTGAATTTACTTATTCAGACAGCAACAAAGTATATTACTATAGATTTGATCAATTTTTTGTATTATATAATTTTAATGCACAACCAGGTGATTGGTGGGAAATAGCTGGTTGGAGTATTCCTGGAAGCTGTGATAGTATTGGAAAAATTGAGGTTGATAGTATAGGAACAATAGTTATTAATTCTGATACTTTAAAGTATTTGAAAATTAGCCGCAAAGACTCATCTGACTGGCAATTAGGTTCAATAATTGTGGAAAAAATTGGTTGTATAGATCATTATATGTTTCCCGAACCTTTTATGTGTGCGTTAGATATGAATGAAGGTGGAGGACCATTTAGATGTTATTTTGATAACACTTTTGGTTTATACCAATCAGGGATTGTATCTACTTGTGATTATATTACATCTATTGACTATTTAGATTACCCTAATAATAATTTAATAATATACCCTAACCCAGTTAAAAATATATTAAATATAAATTGGGACGATAAAATAAATAGACAATTAAACATAAAAATATTCAATTTAACAGGTCAATTAGTATTAGAAACTAACATTGAAAAAGACAATAAGAACCAATATATAGACTTATCAACCCTACCATCAAATATTTATTTAATTAAACTTACCGACATAGATGGAAATTATTGGATAAAAAAAATAATTGTTAACTAAAAATAATAATCCTATGAAAAAATTAATTTTTATATCATTTTTTATTGTAATTTATATTAATAGTGGTTTTAGTCAAAACTATTCATTTATCTGTGGAGGAGTTACTATTCCTGATGATTATCCAAAATCAACACAATGTGAGTATAATTCATATGCTTTTATTAATAGATATAATAAAGTCATTAATTATATACCTGGAAATACACCTGTAAAAACAATAATGATAAATTTTAATATAATGCAAAAGGACGATGGTTCTGGAAATTTTACTAATAGTACAACTGATATACAAAGATTAAATAATATTTTTAATTGGTTTAGTAGTACTTATGAAAATGTTGCTTCTCCGTCTGATCCAATATCTGGTGTAGTAAGTTTAACAGATAGCAAGATTAGATTTGAACTCAATGGAATTTACTTTTATCAAAATACAGCAGGATGGGAAACATATAATCCATATACTTTATTAAATATTATTGAGAATGAGGATCCTTCAAGGCTTGAACAATTAAACATTTTTTTTACTGAAGGGGGATCTGGATGGGCTCATGCAAGTTTGCCAAGTATTAACAATTTTGATTATAATAGTTTTATAGTTATGTTAGGTGTATATAATGATGGAAATACTATCAGTGATTGGGCTAGTGCTGGCACCCTAGCCCATGAAATGGGGCATTGTCTTGATTTATGTCATACATATTTAGGCGGTGGTTGTCCTAATTCTGTAGCAGACATGGTAATAGATGAAGAATGGTTTGATGATATATTTGGTTTACCATATCCAGGCAATGCACCACATATTGCTAATTGATATGCAGATGCCTATGATAATACTATCCCTGATGGAGATAAAATAACAAACAACGTGTTAGGAGGAAACAATACAATTAATTATTTTTCTCCCAAACAAATAGGGAAAATGCACAGAGCATTAGCATTAAAATCTGTTAGAAGATATGTTAAGAATTGTCCTTATTCACCTATTCCTCTTGAAATTACTGAAAATGAAACATGGGATTTTAATATAAAATTATATACAGATATTATAATTAAGCAAGGTGTAACTTTAACTATCACATGTAAAGTTTTAATGCCCGATCAAGCAAAAATAATTATTGAGCCAGGTGCAAAATTAATATTAGATGGAGGCACCTTAACTAATGGCTGTGGTACCATGTGGCAGGGCATAGAAGTCTGGGGCAACAGAGACTTATCTCAATATCCGCAAAGCAATCAGGGCGTAGTGGAATTAAAAAATGGTGCTACCATAGAAAACGCCCGCTGTGCCATTACCACCTGTCAAAAAGATGCTGAAGGGAATATACTCTGGGATTATACAGGTGGTATTATACATGCAAAAGATGCTAATTTTATTAACAACCGAAAAGCAATAGAATTTCTTTCTTATCATAATATTTTACCTAATGGTCGTGAAATTGCTAATTCCAGCTATTTTAATAACTGCACTTTTGAAACAAATGCACAACTATCAGACCCAGGCACACTCCCTGAAACATTTGTAAGTTTAAATGATGTGAAAGGCGTCAAATTTTTGGGCTGTACTTTCCAAAATATAGCCCCAACAGGTGTTTATTCAACCATATATAGAGGCAATGGTATTACCAGCATTGATGCAAATTATGAGGTTAAACCATTATGTTTAAGTCCTTATATATATCCTTGCACTGAATACCAGCCAAATACTTTTAAAAATCTGTATTATGGTATTTATGCCAGTAATACAAACCCTGCAATAACATTAACAATTAACGGGAATAATTTTGATAATAATCATAGAAGTATATTTTTAAAAAGTATAAATAATGCTACAATTACTAAAAATAATTTTGATATAGGAGCTACTATTGGGAATATAAATGATCAAACTAATGAACGTGAAGCATGTGATGTGTTTAACCGTTCTTATTCTTATGGAGTGTACTTAAAAGAATGTTCAGGTTACAAAGTAGAAGAAAATAATTTTTCTACCACTCATGATGGACATGCAGGAATTATTGTTGATAATTCGGGAACAAAGGCTAATGAAATTTATAATAATACTTTTGATAAATTAGCTATAGGTACTCAGGCACAAGGCATAAATGCTGCGGGGGGAGTGATAATATCAAAAAGTAGTAATCCTGAGCATATTGAAATTAATGTTGGGCAGGGTTTGCAATTTTTATGTAATCAGTATTTTAATATTTCTACTGCTGATATTGCTGTTACTTCTGGTCGTATTGCTCAAAATCAGGGATATTGTCGTGATAATAATCCTGCCCTTCCAGCAGGTAATAAATTTAGCCATACCTGTAACATAAGTACAAGTGATATCCATGTAAATTCAGATGCATCAAAATTTAATTACAGTCATCATAGTGAACTTGATTATATTCCACTATGTTATAGTTCTGATAAAGTTACATTACATGATTGTCATATTAAATATGATCCTCGAACTTCTTGTCCTTCGCATTTGAATTCTGGTCTAACACCAGTAGTGCTAAAACAAATCATTAATACTAACAAATTAGAAATAGAAGAATTAATAAGTTTAATAGATAATGGAGAAACAGAAACATTACTTGCTCAGATACATCAGAACGAAGAGCCTGAAAGAATAAAAAATGCTTTGGAGAGTGCCTCGCCATATCTATCAGACAGAGTCCTGCTTGCAGCAATAAAAGAAAAACCAAAACCTTTGCCTCTCGACATATTAAAAGAAATAATAATTTCTAATTCTCCTGTAACAGATACAGTAATGAGTGCTTTAAATACACTTAAATTACCTGACGATATTCAGCAGCAAATACAGGAAGTGCAAAAAGGCACATCAGCAAGAGCAGAACTGGAACAGCAAATATCTTATATGGAAACACAAAAAGGTATAGCAGAAAATGAACTGATGCGTCAGTATCTGAACGATACTACTATTAATGGCACAGACAGCATAATTGCCTATCTTGAGATGCAAACGGACTTAATAAATAAAAAACAACTTGTCCAGGCATATCTTGTTGCAAATCTATGCGAAAAAGCAAAAATATTGCTTGGGCAATTGCCTCAAGAAAATGATGAAGATAAAAATTTTTATAATTTTTATAATTTATTGTCAGATTTATGTGTTTCAGAAAAATCATATTTTGAATTAACATCTGCTCAAGAACAGACAGTGCGTGAAATAGCAAAAAGTGAAACAAGTGTAAGTGTAAATGCGCAGGCAATATTAAGTTTGGTTTATAATGAAAAATTTCCTGAAATAATAGAAGAATTAAAATTTATAGTTGACTTACGTAATGCACCGCAACAAGGAGAAACCCTAGGCGACAATATTACTAAACAAATTCAGTTTGTTAAAATATATCCCAATCCTGCAGAAAATACAATAACAATAGAATTATCAGCAGAATTAGATAATAAAAATATATCTGTAGAAATTTACAACTATCTTGGCCAAAAGATAATGTTTTATAACTTTGCAGGCGATTTGTTAAACACACTTGACGTTTCAGATTTAAGCAATGGTATATATATCTTTAAAATACTTGTTGGAAATAAAA
>Ga0208694_1005207_pt1 | contig 11186 bp, 9 predicted proteins | sample AD_UKC078_MetaG_FD_184442 | JGI IMG/M metagenome (GOLD analysis project Ga0208694, IMG submission 184442) | Active sludge microbial communities of municipal wastewater-treating anaerobic digesters from USA - AD_UKC078_MetaG (SPAdes) (version 2) | ecosystem: Engineered > Bioreactor > Anaerobic >...
AATTAAAGTGGGGGAATAATGTCGAAAACACGTTTTAAAAAATACGGAGCGAATACGGGAGATCCGCGGATTGACACGCTGATCCGCCAACTTGTGCGTGATATTGGTCCTGGGGAGAATGCTGACTTGGTGGAGGAGCTGATCTCCTCGGCGATTGGTGTTTACCGGGACGGGTTGGAACGCGGTGACATGAAGATCATTAATACGGCCGTTAAGGAATTGCGTCGAAGTCTTCACGTGTTTGAACCTTATCGGGCGATACGAAAAGTGGCTGTTTTTGGTTCGGCGAGAACGCCTAGAACGGATCCCAATTACCAGATCACTCTCAAGTTTTCCAAAGCCATAGTTCGGAAACAATGGATGGTGATTACGGGGGCCGCTTCCGGAATTATGGAGGCGGGAAACGCGGGAGCGGGGAGCAAGGGGAGTTTCGGAATGAATATCCGCCTTCCGTTCGAGCAAGAAGCGAATTCTGTGATATTGAAAGACCCCAAGCTTGTTACGTTTAAATATTTTTTTACGCGAAAGCTCATGTTTCTCAGAGAATCTCATGCCACGATTCTCTGCCCCGGGGGGTACGGAACTCACGATGAAGGTTTTGAGACGTTAACGCTGGTGCAGACCGGCAAGACTGAACCGCGGCCAATCGTTTGCCTGGACGCGCCGGGTTCGACTTACTGGCAAGATTTTAAAGAGTTTCTGGAAAAGCAGTTGGTGAAGAACGAGATGATTCACCCCGATGACATTGATCTGATGTTTTTCACGCAGGATGCTGACGAGGCGGTCGATCACATTTTGAATTTTTACCACCGATATCACTCCATGCGCTACATTCGGGATCTTTTGGTGCTCAGAATTGAAAAAGCTCTTACCGAATCACAATTAGATGATCTTAACCGGCGGTTCGCTTCCATTATCCGGAAAGGCAAGATCCAGCAGTCCCTGAAACCCTTTGAAGAGGAAAAAAACGCTCCGCACACGTTTCATCTGCCCCGGCTGTCGTTTTATTTCAAGAAAGACTGTCATCATGTCTTAAAAAAGATGATCGACGCGATCAATTCATTTTGAGCGTTGGGGGATAACGTTTCTTTAAGAAGTGATGTCAGCGTCTCGCCGTTGGGCAATTAGCTCAGTTGGTTAGAGCATCTCCTTTACACGGAGAGGGTCAGAGGTTCGAATCCTCTATTGCCCAATGGCGAACGGTCTCGATTTTTTGAACCGGCGGGGAACATGGCGCAGAAGCGTCGCGAGATTGCGCCAAAAAAAATGGCGGGAGCGACGGGGCTCGAACCCGCAACCTCCGGATCGACAGTCCGGAGCTCTAACCAATTGAGCTACGCCCCCACCTCAGAAAGATTACCGAAAGTGGAGCGGTATTCTAACCATACGATGGGTTCTTCTCAAGTGAAAAGTAAGGAAAAAGTACGAGTCGGCATGGTGTCGTTAGGGTGCCCCAAAGCTCTTGTGGATAGTGAAATTGTTTTGGGGGCGCTCGGTGAATCCCGTGTTGCGATAGCGCGGCGCGTCGAAGAAAGTGACGTAGTCTTGCTCAACACCTGCGGGTTTATACGGGACGCGAAAAATGAATCCATTGATTATATTTTAGGGCTGATTGAGCAAAAAAAAAGGGGAAGGTTGCGTGCCGTCATCGTGATGGGATGTCTTGTCCAGCGATACGCGGCGGAATTGCAGAAGAGTTTCCCGGAGGTCGACGCGTTTCTTGGCTCGGGTGATTACGACCAACTGACAAGGGTTTTAAAGTCAGTCCTCGCCGGAAAACGTTTGATTGTGACCGAACACTTGGGATACCTTGGAAAATCTGACGAAGCAAGATTAACTCTCACCCCGAAATTTTCCCGTTATCTTAAGATTTCCGAAGGCTGTAATCACACTTGCTCGTTCTGCGCGATACCCCAAATTCGTGGTCGCTTTCGCTCGCGTACGATTGCCGATGTCGAAAAGGAAGCGAAATTGCTCGTCCAGGAGGGTGCGAAGGAGATTATTCTGATTGGGCAGGATACAACCCAATTCGGATGTGACTATGCCCAAAAGCCAATGCTCTCGGAACTCCTAGAGGTTCTGGAGAGGATCGATGGACTGGATTGGATCAGGCTACTTTATGCTTATCCTAATTCCGTAAGTGACGCGTTGATCCGAAGGATTGCCGAATCCCGGAAGATCTGCCACTACCTGGACTTACCACTTCAGCATATCAGTGATAATATACTCGCCGCGATGAGGCGTGGTTTTAATCGTCAAAAAACACGCGAATTGATCCGAAAACTCAGGTCCGACATTCCCGATCTCACTTTGAGGACGAGTTTTATCGTTGGTTTTCCAGGTGAAACCGAAAAGGATTTTCAGGACCTTTTAGAATTTGTGTCCTGGGCGCGATTTGAGAGGCTCGGTGTTTTCAAGTATTCGCGGGAAGAAGGGACGCGGGCGGCGAAGATGCGGCCCCAGGTCCCGGAAAAAGTGAAAGAGCGCAGATACCACGAACTGATGACCCTTCAGCGCGGGATCGCCGAAGAGGTTAGTAAAAGGCAAGTGGGGCGAGAGATGAATGTTTTAATTGAGGAAAAGATGGTTCCTGATACCTGGAAAGGACGTACAGTGATGGATGCGCCCGAGATTGATCCGCACGTGATCGTGATGAGTTCCCTCGCTTTACGGAAAGGAACATTTTATCCAGTCAGAATAACAGGAGCGAAAGGTTATGACCTTCTCGGGAAAATTTAAATTCTCATTGTTTCATCCCAATCATCTTAGTATTTTTCGGGGAGTGATCGGAGGGGTGTTGCCCTTTCTGATTTTCGCGAATAGCCCGGCGGCCCACCTTGTGGCCGTCACGCTTTTTATTTTGGGAGCGATTACGGATTACTGGGACGGCTGGCTCGCGCGCCAATACAAGCTCGAATCAAAATTTGGAAAGTGGATTGATCCGTTTATGGATAAAATTCTAATCCTGGCTCCTCTCGCGGCATTTTCCAAACTCGGTTTCTTCTCGCCGTGGTGGCTGGTTCCCATTTTTGCCCGGGAGATTGTGGTGACTTTTTGCAGGACGGCGTGGCTACTCGAAGGGAAATCCTTTGGCGCTGAAAAGCTTGGGAAGCTGAAGTTTGTTTTTCAGGTGGCAAGCGTCTTCGTCGCGTTCGGGGTGTTCGTGTTCTGGGATTACGCGTCCACGGAAGCGATCGCCCGCTGGTTCGCGCCTTTGCTTCTCCCGGTAATCGCCCTGACAGTCCTTCTAACCCTGCTTTCGGGTTTCTTTTTTCTCTGGAACCAGCGGGGGCATTTTGCTTCGCAAGGGTTTGTCCGTTTTGTCCTAGCCTGCGGTGTCGGCCTTTTTCCAAAAGCGCCCGGAACGTGGGGAAGTCTGGCAGGAATTTTGCTTGTTTTTTTAACGAGCTGGAACCTTGGATTGTATCTCGTTTCGATGGTTACTTTACTCGTGGTGGGGCAAGAGATGTTTCGGAGACTTGAAGACAAGAGCGATCCAGATCCTCAATACGTTGTCATTGACGAAGTCGTGGGCATTCTCGTGACATTTTTGCTGATCCCCGTAACGTGGGTGACTGTGCCGATCGGGTTTCTCCTGTTCCGATTGTTTGATGTCATAAAACCATTTCCCATCCGAAAACTTGAGCGTATCCCGGGATATTGGGGCATTATGGCGGATGATATTGGCGCCGGGATTTATGCCTGGATAATTCTGTTCCTGATCTTCGCCTGAGGCCCTTTTCGTGAGACCTTCTGCGGCAATTCTTTCCGTCGGTAACGAAGTCCTGAGAGGAATGGCGGTGAACTCAAACGCCGCGTTTCTGGGCAGAGAGCTTTCAGATCTCGGGTTTGATGTTACGACGCATACGACGTGTCCTGATACAGAAGAAGCGATCAAGTTTCATTTGGGCGACCTTTTTCGCCGGACAGATGTGGTGATTCTGAGCGGAGGCCTGGGTCCGACGCCCGATGACGTAACCCGGGAAGGAATTGCCGCCTACTTTAACGTCCCTCTGATTTTTTCTAAAGCACAGTTCTCCCGGTTTCGCCGGATCTACAAACGCTTTAAAAAACCCGTCCCTTTGCTCGTCCGTCGCGAGGCTTGTTATCCGGCTAACGCGAAGCCCCTAGTGAACCGATTCGGCATTGCCGTGGGATTTGTGATAGAGGAAAAGGGAAAGCTCGTGATCGCCCTTCCGGGTGTTCCGTCGGAACTTATCAATATGTACGGGGACGTGGTTCGACCACTGTTGAAGAAACACTATCCGCGAGTGGAGTCGGTTAATCAGTTAATCGTCAAGATGGTGGGTATTTCCGAGCCTGATGTTATGAAGAAACTGCGGAAAGATTTTTTTGCTGACCGTTTCGTTTTTGGAATTTATCCGACGGCCGGGGAAATTGCCATTCGCGTTCAGGCGGATTCCCGTAAAGTACTGAAAAAAATAAAACAAAAAATTTCAAAAAGGTTGCAAAATTTTATCTACGCATGGGATGACCTGCCTCTGGCCCGGGTTGTTGGGCAATTGCTGGAAGAAAGAGAAGAGACGCTCGCTGTCGCTGAAAGTTGCACGGGAGGATTGCTGTCGTCCGAAATATCGCGCCATGCGGGGACCAGCCATTTTTTTAAAGGGGGAGCTGTCGCCTATCATCAGGAGGTAAAAACTCAGTTGGGAGTTGACCCCCGGATCCTTCGAAGGCACGGAGAGGTATCGCCGGAGGTGGCCAAAGCGCTTGCGACGGCGGCGCAATCCCGAATGAATAGTACCTACGGAATTGGGATTACGGGGATCGCGGGTCCTCAGGGAGGAAGCCCTAAAAAGCCCGTGGGCCTTGTCTTTATCGCATGGGCCGGTCCTGGAAGGAGGCCGAAAGTCTGGCGTCATCACTTTTGGGGAGATCGCAGACAAATTCAGCGAAAGGCCACGGTCAAGGCGCTCGAATATCTCTGGAGGAAAATCCGCGAACAGGGCCCATTTTCTGCCCGCAAGCAGGTCGCGGGATGACTGTGGGCACTCTGCGTTTATTTCTGGGCTTTCCACTGACAAACTTCATCAATGAAATCGAACAGGTTCTGGCGGTGTTGCGGCCTGGGCTGGACGGGGTTAAATGGGTTTTACCGGAACAGTACCACATGACCATCCATTTTTTTGGCGATATACCCGTTTCCGAAGTGGAAATAATTGACAAGGGTCTGCGACCTCTTTTTGACAAAATCCCGCCGCCGTCCATACGGTTGACAGGGATTGGGGCGTTTCCGAATATGAGACGGCCGAATGTTCTTTGGTTAGGTGTTGAGGAACCGAGGGGGACACTCCAGGAAATTGTTCTTCGGGTGCGGCAGGCGGTGAGTTAGCTTGGGTATCCGGTCGAGGATGGACGAGCGTTCACTCCGCATGTGACGTTGGGCAGAGTTAAAAATATTTCACGGCAAGATAAAATCGAAACAATGCTCACGGGTCGGCCACTTCCATTGCCTACCTCGCTGAAGCCATTGAAAAAGATGGTGCTTTTCAAAAGTGAACTTCAACCTTCGCGAGCGATTTATGAAGCCCTCAAAGAATATCCGATGGCCGCGATTGACTAGAGCCGGTTGCGCGAATTTTTCCAGTCTGAAGAGGAAGAAAAATGAAAAACGGGCTTATGGCCCCACCTCCAAAATTGAAGCGGAAGATCTGCCACGCATTTATCACAAGCTCAGAAAGACGTTCGGCCATCAGTCGTGGTGGCCCGCGGAAACGCCTTTTGAGGTCATGATAGGCGCGATTTTGACCCAGAACACATCCTGGACGAATGTGGAAAAGGCGATTGCCAATTTGCGAAAAGCGGGTCTGCTGTCCTTTTCAAAAATGAAGAAGCTCTCTCACGGCCAGTTGGCTCGAATGATTCGCCCCGCCGGGTACTACAACGTCAAAGCGGATCGGATCAGGAGTTTTTTAAGATTCTTTCAATTGGAATATCAGGGAAGTGTCCTCAAAATGCGGAGGGAAGATCTTCCGACGGCCAGAGAGAAACTTCTTCGTGTGAAGGGGATTGGCCCGGAGACGGCGGACTCGATTCTTCTTTACGCTCTGGGCAAGCCCACTTTTGTGATAGACGCGTATACCAGGAGAATTTTTTCCCGTCATCGGCTCGCAAAAGCGGACAATTCTTACGATGAATGGAAGGGGATTTTTGAAAAGGCTCTTCCGGCAAAGACGCCCCTTTTTAACGATTACCATGCCCAGATCGTCCGGCTAGCGAAAGAGTTTTGCCGGACTCGGCCGAGATGCGAAGGATGCCCGTTGGGGGATGCTACGTGATTGAGGGGGCGGGGAGTTTTTCCGACCCGCTTCACCCTGAAGGGGACGTAAATTTTTTAAAAAGTAGCAAAGCTCTTTTAAAAATATGTCGTTACTTAGGGTGTATTGACGGGAGTGGATTTTATGACGGATAAAACAAATAAAAAAATCGGGGAAATCCTGATCGAAGACGGCCTGATCCAACCGGCACAGCTTGCCGAAGCCCTCGAACATCAAAAACTGCACGGGGGATTGGTCGGGCAGATTTTAATCGAGAAGAAGTTCCTTGATGAAGACAGTCTTGTGAGCGCTCTCGGGAAACAGGCGCGTGTGCCTTACATCCCGCTCTGTCGTTACGCGATGAATCCCGAAATGGCGACTCTCTTAAAAGCGGATTTTTGTAATACTAATCTGGTTGTGGCTTTTGATGGCGATGCCAGGAAGGTTTTTCTCGCGATGGCGGATCCTCTGGATAAAGAAACTGTTGAGAGGGTTCGAACCATGACGGGGCGGGCGCCCAAGGTTTATATTTCGAACCCTCTCAACAGTTTCTTTATCCAGAGGATCCGCCATCACGAGAAAAAATAGCGGGGCTGTTTTTTTATGGGTGAAACGGGCAAAGAGTCAGGAATTGACATCAAGGATTTGCTGGTGCGCGAAAACATCGCCAAGCGTGAAGATGTTGAGTGGGCCGAAAAAGAAATCCTGAAAAATCCCCGTAAACAGGTGGTGGATGCGCTTCTGGAAGCGGGGCGATGCCACGAAAAAAAACTTGCCAGTCTGATGAGCGCGCTTTATGGCTACCGGCTAGTCAGTCTCAAGATGCTTGTCATTCATGAAGATATACTCGCACTGATTCCCCCCAAAATTGCCGAAGCTTACTCGTGTATTCCCGTTTCAATTTTGGATAAAACGCTCACGGTTGCCTTCGCCAATCCCACAAATCTGAATGCTATTGATGAAGTGCAGATTGTCACGGGAAAGAGAGTTCGGGCCGCGGTCGCGGAATATTCTGTCCTCAAGGAATGTATCCGGAAATTTTATTTTGCGGGCCAGAAAGAAGACCCTGTTTCGGAAAACGACAAGGAAATGGATCCGGAATCGGATGAGCTGGTATGCCTCGCGAAACAGGTCAGAGAGGATTCTTCAGAAACCCAGCAGGAGGAGACTGCGGATCTCATGGCGATGGCATCCCAGGCCCCCGTCGTCAAACTTGTGAATATGGTACTCCTGGAAGGGATTCGAAGAAAAGCAAGCGATATATTTATTGAACCCTGGGAGAACTATGTTCGTGTCCGGATTCGCGTGGATGGCATTCTGGAAGAAATTGTGAAACCTCAAAAAAGTTTTGGGGCCGCGGTGGTTTCCCGGATCAAAATCATGAGTCATCTCAACATCGCTGAACATCGTGTCCCGCAGGATGGCCGCTTTAAAGTGCGGACCCAGGGGCGTGAAGTGGACATGCGCGTTTCAGTTCTGCCGTCGAGCTTTGGCGAAAAAGTTTGTCTTCGAATTCTCGATACGGGCTCTCAGGCTCATGATATTTCGAAACTCGGTTTCCTCGAAAAAGAGCAGCAACTGATACGGGATTGCGCAAAAAAACCTCACGGAATGATCCTGGTAACGGGTCCCACCGGGAGCGGGAAAACAACAACGTTGTACTCGATTTTAAATTATCTCGATTCTCCCCAGGTCAATATCACGACGGTTGAAGACCCCGTGGAATACCAGATCCCGGGGATCAATCAGGTGAATGTCAGGGAATCGATCGGTTTGACGTTTCCGGTGGCTTTGCGCTCCATTCTCCGTCAGGATCCGGACATTGTTTTGATTGGCGAGATCCGCGACGCGGAAACTTTGGATATTGCGGTCAAAGCCGCGCTGACGGGACATCTTGTGCTGAGTACGCTGCATACAAATGATTCTGTCAGCTCGATAACGCGCATGGTGAACTTGGGGCTGGAGCCTTTCTTGATCGCGTCAACCGTGTTAATGATTTCGGCACAGAGGCTTGTCAGAAAATTGTGCCCACGCTGTAAATATGCCTACGATCTTGAACCTGAAATGTATCCAATCCTTGGTTTGGACCCGGCTAAAAAAATACAACTCTGGCGCGCGAAAGGTTGTTCGCAATGCCGGAAGATGGGGTACCAGGGACGAAGCGTGATTACTGAAATTTTCGAGATGTCGCCGGACATGCTGGATCTCATTATGCAAGGGGTTTCGGCGGACGTGTTGAAAGCGAAGGCCCGCGCGAACGGGATGAATACGCTTCGTGAGTCGGCGATTGCCAAAGCCCTTGCGGGAGAGACCTCAATTGAAGAAGTCTTCAGGGTTTCGACGGAAGATCAGGAGCTTAATCGGAGTAGCAAGGGGGACGCCCATGAAGATTGATCGTGCGTCGTGGGAGCAGTGGCTGAAGTCAATGGGTCTTGAGAAAGATCTCATCGAAAAGATTTTTCAAAGTTCAGAGCGGCAGGGAGGCAGTTTGCCGGAAGCTGTCGCCCAGGCCAAAGCGGTGCCCGAAGAAGCTTTGATCGACTTTTTGAGTGACGCGACCGGCGTGCCTCCCCTTTATATTCAGGCGGTCCAGGTAGATCCGGAGCTGGTGGGAATGTTCCCCCAAAAATTTATCGCACAATACCGAGTTGTTCCCGTTGCCAGAATTGGCAAGCTGGTGACGCTGGCGACGGCCGATCCTTTCAAGATCAGGGTTTTTGACGACGTCAAGCGTATAACCAGTTGTGACGTTGCGCTTGCGCTTGTTCAACCCACTCAGTTATCGGAAGCGATTGATAACTTTTTCTCCGATACGAAAAAATTCGCGGAATTTACCGGAGATCAGAGGGCGGACAGTCTTGAGATTATTCGGGAGGGGGATGGAGCGGATCGCCAGGACGTTGTTCAGGTGGGAGTTGAAGATGCGCCCGTGATAAAGATGGTGAATTTTATCCTCGAGAGAGCCATCAAACAGCGCGCCTCAGACATCCATTTTGAACCCTACGAAAAAGAGTTTCGTATCCGGTACCGGATTGACGGAGCCTTGCGGGAGTCTTTTTCCCACGCGCTTGATTTTTATCCCGCTCTGGTGGCAAGAACCAAAATTATTTCCAAACTGGATATTACGGAAAAGAGGATTCCCCAGGATGGACGTTTCCGCCTGGAGCTCAAGGATCGTCAGATTGATTTCCGTGTTTCGATTTTGCCGACTTATTTCGGTGAAAAGATGGTTCTTCGGGTCCTTGACCGGAGCGGGATCCGCTCGGGGCTTGATCGACTGGGTTTTACTGAAAAACCGACGAGCCGTCTGGCGGAAGCTATCAAGCGTCCGTACGGAATGATTCTTGTGACGGGGCCTACCGGGAGTGGAAAATCAACGACCCTGTATTCGATTTTGAATTCCCTGAATACCCCCGAGAAAAATCTGATGACGGTTGAAGATCCGGTGGAATATCAGGTGGAGGGGATTACGCAAACCCAGGTTATTCCCGAGATTGGCCTGACCTTTGCCAGCGGGTTGCGGGCACTTTTGCGACAGAGTCCCGACATTGTGCTTGTCGGGGAGATTCGCGACGGGGAAACGGCTGATATCGCGGTCAAGGCCGCCCTGACCGGTCATCTTGTGTTCAGCACGCTACACACCAACAGCGCGGCTGGCGCGATGACGCGCCTCATGGACATGGGAGTTGAGCCGTTTCTGATCGCATCTTCTGTTGTCTGTGTTGCCGCGCAGAGATTATTGCGGAGAATATGCCCGCACTGTAAAAGGCCGGCCACCATTCCGGACGATGTTTTGCGCCGCTGTAAGATTCCGGAATCTGAACTTAAAATGATCACTGTTTGTCATGGAGAAGGGTGCGCGAAGTGTAATCATACGGGATATCTTGGACGCCTTGGCGCGGCTGAAGTATTATCCATTGATCCGGAAATCCGAAACCTGGTGATTCAGAAAAAGTCGAGTAATGTTATTCATGAAACGGCCGTTCATAAGGGGATGGAAACACTTTTTGAAAACGCTCTTGGACTTTTCAAGTCCGGCGCCACGACCCTTGAGGAGGTCTTGCGCGTCACCAGCGCGGGATAAACATGCCATTTTTTGAATACTACGTAAAAGATAAAACGGGCAAGGACGTTAAAGGCGTCGAAGAATCGCTCGATTCATCGGAACTCGTACGGAAACTCAAAGCGCAGGGTTACATGGTGATCCGGATTGTCGAGGTAAACAAGGCGCAACCTCTTTTTCGACTGGCTAAGGGGACGTCGGCAACACCGGATAAAAAACAGGCGAAAGGGAAATCCGGCTCAATCACAATCGATGACATGGTTGTTTTTGCCCGGCAATTGGCGACTCTGGTGGCGGCTGGGATACCGCTGGTTCAATCGCTCGATATTCTTTCCAAGCAAGTTGACAAGCAACAGTTTCGCGTTATTCTCTCAAAAATGTTCACGGACGTCCAGACGGGGAAAAGTCTGTCAGAGGCCATGATGTCCTACCCGAAAGTTTTTTCCGGGTTGTTTATTCACATGGTTCGAGCGGGTGAAACCAGCGGGCGGTTACAAGAGATCCTTGACAGGGTGGCTCAGTATTTCGAAAAGGCAAGCGCGCTTCAAAAGAAAGTTAAATCGGCGCTGATGTATCCGACGGTTGTTTCCATCATGGCGTTCGGGATTACTTTTGCGATGCTCGCTTTCGTGATTCCCAAGTTTGCGACCATTTTTGATGGTCTGGGCGCCAAGCTTCCGGCGCCAACCCAGGTCTTGATTGATGTGAGTAATTATTTGGCGACAAACTGGTGGTGGATACTGGGGGTGTTGGGAGGCTGTGTTTTTCTCTTCCGTCAAATTGTGCGGATGCCGGCGGGGCGACTTGCCTGGGACTCTTTTCAGTTGCGAATGCCTATCTTCGGG
>Ga0208694_1005208_pt1 | contig 11186 bp, 6 predicted proteins | sample AD_UKC078_MetaG_FD_184442 | JGI IMG/M metagenome (GOLD analysis project Ga0208694, IMG submission 184442) | Active sludge microbial communities of municipal wastewater-treating anaerobic digesters from USA - AD_UKC078_MetaG (SPAdes) (version 2) | ecosystem: Engineered > Bioreactor > Anaerobic >...
TTCTTGTGGTTTCAAATCAAGAGAAGCTTTATGTACAGGTCCTTTTTTTATACTAACTTGAGATATCTTTACTGCCGATTTCTTATTATCCTCAGGCTTTGTTATTTTCAGATTAGGTATTGATTGTCGAGTAATCTTTATTTCACGTTTAGGAAGCGACTTTACCGCATCATTTGTATTTTGCTTAAAATCGATCTTCTCTGCAATATCGGGTTCATTTTGCACACCAAGAGGTCTTTCTGTATTGATTGCTCTATCTGCTGGCTTAGCCAAATAAACGCTTTTATTCTCTACATTTTGCATTGCTGCTGCTTTGCCTATAGTAGTTGAATTCAGTCCCGTAAATGTATGCTTAACAGAAGAAGCATTATTCACTACCTGTTCTTTTGGCAACATTGGGCTTTCAACTTTAATACTTTTGTCTTTTTCTTTAGGTAAAGGTTTTACGACATCTTGTTGCTTTTGCTCAAGGGTATCTTTTCTTTCACTTTTCTGACTAATCTGTGCCATAAAAGGCTTTACGGTATCTAATTTATCATTTTTAAGATTAACTTCTTTAGTAAAAGAGATTTCTTTGTTTACATCGACTGTAGAATATTTAGGTAAAAAACTACTATTATTCTCCGCCTTATGTTCAAAGCTCACTTTAGCATTAGGAACATCCTTTATTCTTTCCGAAATAGGATTCTTAGCAGAAAAAGCATTTTCAGTTATTTTAAACTCACTTATAGACTGATTATCAGTCTTATTAATTCTATTAGTTGACTTCAAATTAACAGTCTGTAGAAGCATTGTCTTTGTTCTACTTATGGTAGCTGATTCTTGTTTTTTATCAACAAATTGTTCAACTCTTTGAGTTCTTTTATGCCCCTCATTAATAGGTCTTTCTTCGCCAACTTGTCTTGCTGTTAAGGGCTGCTCACTCTTTTCAGGTTTAAGCTCGCCTTTAAAACTTCTGCCCTTCGCCTTGCTTTGATTTCTAATTGAATGACCTACATTAGCTATTGCGTTCTGAGTTTGCGGCACCTCAATAGCACTGATCTTTACACTCTTAATTGCCTCATTACTAATAAACTTTATATTTTGGGGTTGGGGTACTTCAATATCTGTAGAACTCTTTGCAACTTGAGGTTCTGACTTATGATTAGTAGTCTCAGCTGTTTTGTAGCTTATTGAGTCATTTGTTTTATCAAAAGAGACGGTCTTCCTCTGGATTGGATTAACAATGCTATCAGAAGATTCAGGCGCCTTATTTGGTTCTACCCTTATATTATTCAGTTCAATAGGTTTGCCTGTATCTTTTAGCTTATATTGCATTTGAGGCTTTTCTGCTGAGGTTTTTGACTCTATCTTATCAAAAGTCAATTTATTCTCAGTAAAGCTTGCAAATACTAATTCTGCTTTCTTTCTTGCTGGTACTTGCAATATGTTTTCACTTATTTTGCGCTGTGGTTTTTCTTGGATAATATTCTTAATATCAGCTTTTTGAGTATTATGTTGTAAAGCAGTTGTTTTATGCTTTAAAGGCGTTTCGCTATTTGAGTTTGTTTCAATCTTTGGTGTTTCTTTTTTATCTAAAAAATTAATATTAATATCATTTATCACAAGTTGAATGAGCAAACTATTATCTACTCCTTTTTTGCTTTTACTTTCCTCTTTATCAACTTTTACTTCTGTTATTTTTCTTTCTTGTATTGGTTTTGCTATTAACAGGTCAGTTGGTTTATCAAGTATAACACGGTCTTTCCCCTTTGCTAAAGGGTTCTCAATTATTGTCTTTGTGGGCGTAGAGTCATTACCTAAAAACAGCTTTGTCACATTGATGAGCTGATTATCATGTTTTACAAATACTTCTGCTTTATTATTCTTCAAAAAGTCCTTTAACTCATTTACAGATAGTTCTATTGGCTTTTCAGTAAGCGTCTTCATACCATTATTATTCATAACGATACTTGATTGAATTATCGAAGAAAAAGCCTTTGTGCCTTTTAAGTTTGCTTTATTATTAGTCTTATTGATTTTTAAGAAAAAGGAATTTGTACCACTTTGTTGATTGATCACTGCTTTCATAATATACTCCTATTCAGAAAGTTTCTGTGAAAATTTGGCAGCAACTTGTGCAGGCATAGCAGCTATAATCTTTGCTGCACGCTTTTGCTCAATTGATTTAAGAATTGCTACGCCTGTTTCAAGAGGCATTTTAGGTAGGATTTCAGCTGCTTTTTTGGGATCCATATTATTGTATACCCTAATTAGTTTTTTTAAGTTTTCATTAGTTTGTTGAGTTTTAATTTCTAATATTTCATTCTTATGGGCAGCAATTAACTGAGCATTCTTTTTTTCGAGCTCAGTTATTTTCGACCTTTGTGTAATAGTTGTTTTATTAGATTTTTGCAAAGAGTCTCTTACTTGTACGATTGTTTTATTGAGTTCAGCTGTTTTCTTTTTAAATGCAACTAACTCATTCTTTAGCTTTATAAGTGTTGAGTCTATCTCAGCTGTTTTATCCTCAACTTGAACAACATCTTCACTTTCATCTTTTTTGGGTCCTTGTAGTTCCTTTAATTTTTCAATAAGCATCAAAAACTGCTTTTCTTCTTCTGTATAGTTTGCATACTTATCAACTTGTTCATCATCATCATCGTCGTGTTCTTCATCCTTTTTTTTCTCATCTTGCAAGATTTTTATGCTATCCAGAATTGAAGTACTAAGACTGTCTGCTGCTGCTGCATTTTTGTCTCTTGTTAAAAAAAACAAAGCTACACTTGTCAAAATAAACGTAAGTGCAAAGATACTTGTATAGATAATTACTTCTTTTTTCATTTATTACTATCCTGCTTAAAGCGGTGATTTTGTATTGATACTTCATCAAGAATTGTTTGTTCATGTTTTTTATACTCTTTTTTAAATTCATCATACTTTATTTCTTTTAGGTGTTCCAAAGATTTCTTTTCTTTTGATTTTACAATGAGCATATTCTTCACTTTTTCTTCTCGTACCCTTAGCTCTGTTATTTCATGTATCAAAAAATCGATCTTTTTTTGAAGGCTTTCGATATATTGATAATGTAGCATTATTTTTGATGATTGAGTGATTTCTTGGCTTAGTACAGATAGAGTTATGCATTCTTGTGAAATTTTTTCTTCCAGTTCAAGAATATTATTCTCTTTTTTTAGAATTTCATGCTGTATTAGAAGCAAGTCTTTTTGTAGTATCTTTTCCTCAATCTCTTTTACTTCAAGCACTTTATCTAACGAAAATTGGAACTTCTTCATGTTCACCCCTCATCATCAACTTTTTACTATAGTAATGCAACCGTTGTGCCATTCTCTTTTTCCTTAAAAAAGCTGCAGCACAATAATACAAATAACTTATAAAAGAATAAAGCAGCATCATAAATTAAAACAACCCCCTCTATATATATTGGCAGGACAAAACGGTGTTTTTAGAAAACTATTTTCACCCAAAACAGCAGATGACTACTACGAGCGGGTTTAGAGGTGTTTTTTTTTACAAACAACAGCAACACGCTGTTTAAGTCTTGGGGCACTTTTCCATGATTGTCAGATCAGGCATACAATTATCCATTATGAGGCTGTTGCATAATCTTCAAATTACAAATTTAACAATCATCATTTCATTACTAAAAGTTTACATATTTTTTCTATACCTTAAATACTCAAAATAAATCTCCTTTACATTCCCTTTAGATTCCTATAAGACTCCCTTTAATTCTCCAAGATAGCAAGGGAAATGTAAAGAGAGTCACATAGGCATCTATATGTTAAATCGTAATATATAATACTTAGTAGGTAATTAGTGAAAAGAGTGGAAAACAGATCTGACGCTACGCTTTTTTTATGTTATTTTGTACCATCTTTAATAGGAAAATGAGGCAATTTTTAAGTTGTAATTTATATAAGTTGTTTTAATTATCTATGCAACACCCTCATTATGCATTAATCAACACTTTTTTCGGCAGTTGATAAATGATTATGGCAAAAGAAAAAGCTGGCTTGCGCCAGCTTGTGAGGAGGTATATGAGTTTATTCTACATAAGGGCTTATTAAAAAAGCTAAAAGCTTTGTTTTTCATTATCACTTCTATTTATTATTAACCCCAAGTCAGTGTATAATGTTTCCTTTTTTATTAAGATTTTTTCATTTTCATATCTTGAAGCATCAAAATTATAGAATTGAATAGAAATTTCATCACTGTCCTCTTCAAAGTCGATGCGACAGTAATTTGTTGTGATTTGCGAACGTTTCACAAAAATAAATATTGTGTTTTCTTGGTATCTAAGCATGTATTTCATCTCATTTTGATAATTTATCAAGTTGAGCTTTTCGCTTAATTTATTGATATATTCTAATGACAACATGTTTTTTACCTATAATCTTTTTGCTTATTTCATCAGCATCATTTTGCCGATACGCTTATCGTAATTTGTCTCTAATTGATAAAAGTAAATGCCTGAACCAACTGTCATACCAGAGTCTGATTTACCATTCCATTGGATATTATGAATACCTGATTTAAGGCTGCCATTAGCCAATTGCGCCACTCTCTGCCCCTTAATATTGTATATCACAAGGCTCACCATGCTATCTTTCTTAAGGTTAAAGCTAATCGTGGTACTTGGATTAAATGGATTTGGATAATTCTTGAGAAATGCTTTTTCCAACTGAGTAATATCTGAGTTATCAGAGCCATCATATTCAAACTCCATTTCAACTGGTGCAGACTCTATAAAAGTATCATAAACAGCAGTCACTGCAAACATATGTGCTCCATTTGTTAAACCACTAACTGTATATGTTCTCTCAGTCAGTCCTTCTAATACCAGCACACCATCGATATAAACATTGTATTCATTGATAAAAAATTCATTTCTGTAGGAGTCACGAGTGTCTATTGCTTTACTAAGTGGCATACGAATAAGCTCAGCACTATCCAGCTTTACTGAAGAATGTGCAACCTTGTCTCCACGCTCTAATGCGCCAAGACTGATACCATGTGCACGGACTAAGAAGCTGTTTTCAAAACCAGCATCCTCTAAAGTACCCCATTCGCCATTTGTCCAATCAAAAGAGACCCATTGTGTGCCTGGGATAAACTCATAAGGCTCGCCAATTCCATCGTCCATACCGAGTGATAAGAAACCTGCATAGTTTAACCCTATATAAAAGCCGTTTGCTGCCTCAATGGGGTTTGGTAAAGTATGGTGATTCCACTGCATATCGATATTTGGCACATCCATTTGTTGGTATAGAATATTGTTTTGATCTGGTGCTCCACTTGTTGTAAGCCCCATAATAACAATATTTACAGTTGTATGAGTAATAGATACATTTGTTAAATACCAGCTAACTTGGTCGATAATGCTGTTTTCATAAAAAGCAGAACCGAGCATTGCATCAGGATTATTTGCACCCAGTGCATCAATTAAAAAACCATCATCATAGCGGAAAGTCTTTTCAACGGTATCAGGTGTTTGCCACTTAAAAGTGTAAGAGGGGCTATCATATTCTAAATAAGTAACAGGTAATGCAGGTTTTACAGTTATATCAACTGAACTTGGCAAAGAATTAAATTCGCCATCATTTACTACTAAGGTAAAAGTAAAAATAGTTTCTTCTTCCACTAAAGGTGAAGTAAAGACAGGGGTTGCTATAGTAGCGTTTGACAGTGTAATTCCCTGTGGTGCCGTCCATAAATAAGTGATTGCACTACCTTCAGGGTCATAAGATGCAGACCCATCTAAAATACAGTTTGTTGTTGATAAAATTATCTGATCAACACCTGCATCAGCAATAGGCATGTGGTTTGTATTTAAAACAGTGATAATTACAGAAGAGGGCTCTGAATCTGAGTTGCCATCATTAACAACAAGAGTAAATTCAAGTTCAATAAATGCATCTTGAGTTACTGGTGCTGTAAAATTAGGATTAACTACAGTATTACTGGAAAGGCTAATTCCAGTTGGGCTTGTCCACAAATAAGTAAGAGCTGAGCCTTCTGGGTCATATGAGCCTGAGCCATCAAGAGTCACCAATACGCCACCTTCAACAGTTTGATCTTCACCTGCATCAGCAACTGGAGCCATATCGCTCAAATGAAATACAAATGCTTTACCTGCCCAGCCATCAGCCCAGGGCGCACCTGCAATAAGTCTGCCCTGATGATAGGCGAGACTTGTACCTAAGTCATCACCAAACTCGGTTGGATCTGAGTGAGTGATTACTTCATCAAGCTGCCAATTGCCTTCATTGAGATTATATGAATAAACTGCACCATTATTGGAGTTGAGCCAATAACCACAACCAACGAAGAGCTTTTCTCCATCACTGTCTATTGCAGAACCATAGTAGTTTACATTATCATTATTTATGGGGATTATCTTTTGTGAAAAAGCCCATTGCCCGTCTTGATTTTCGTAACAATAAAGCGCTCCACGTGCAGTGCTGGTAGTATTTTCTTTTAAAGATCCAATAAATAAATAATCATCAGTGATCTTGACTGATCTGCCATACCAGTCATTATTTGTTCCATTTGCAGGAGCCAAAATTTGAGTTTCCACCCAAGACTCACCATTATAATGGTAAACATATGCTTGACCTGGACCATAGGAGTGAATATCTGAAGGATTAAAATTACCTGCATCAGGTGCAGTGACAACTATTGTATTGTCTTTTATGTCGACACGGCAACCAAAGTCGTCAAAACAATGCCCATCGCTTGCGGTTAGGATTTGTTCTTGAACCCACTGTGTACCATTAAATTTAAAAACATAAGCGACACCATAATTCATTTCAGTAGGGACGCTTGTCCAAGGAGTCAGGTCTGTTCCTGATGCGCCTACAACCAATACATCACCATCCAAAGCCATATCAATACCAAAGTCATCATATCCACCTTGAATACTGCCTATGATCTTCTGTTGCATCACCCATGCTGTACCATTAAATGTATAATAATAAACAGCGCCATTGAGTGTTTCGCCAGTCCAGTCCCATGGTGCGCTAATCATAGCTCTATCACCATCTATAATAACTTTATAACCAAAACCAACATCCATTACCTCATAATCAGGGGTGAATTCAACTTTTTGTTGCAATACCCAATCGGTACCATTGAATGTAAAAAAACTCGAAAATCCATTGGCTGAACCATATGCGCCAGCCAATGCTGTATTTGCATAAATATCAACGCTAAATCCAAATGCTTGCTGAGACAGTTGATCATTTCTAATCAACTCCTTTTCTGTATATGCAAAGATTTGCGAAATTGATAAAACAACCATGAGTGTGAGGATTACTCGAAAAATCTTTAGATTAAAACTTCTCGTTTTCATATTCTCTCCTATATTATAAATATTTGTATATAATAATTGCAATGCCAATGCCAAAGCAAAAAGTATCAGTGCATGGTATCATATATTTCTAATTATCAGTGAGATACATCAATACTCCTCTATTTTTACTGCGTCACTATTAGTTACAGTGTTACTAATTGTTGCGTATCTTTTTGTGATAGTGTTACTAATTCTTACATTTCAACTTGACAAATTATCTATATTGATTATATTCTATTTAGGAGAAAAGATCATGAAGAATAAAGAAACACAAAGTAGTCAAAGCATTTCCAGTTTATACAATCAAGCAAATGCATTTATCAAAGATAAGAATCTTGAAGAAGCCGATCAAATGCAAGAAAAGCTCTTTAATATTGGTACTAATAATCATTCATTAGAAGCTTTTGCTTATGCCAAACTAATTCAAGGTGTATTAAAAATCACACGTAGAAGCTTTGATGAAGGGTTTATCTGTTTTCATGAGGCTTTAAAGATTGCTGAGAAACTCGAGGACAAGAAGCTTGTTCAGCTAATTCATACAGATTTAGGTAAGTGGTATTGTGAGTTTAATGAGCTGGACACAGCTATTCAATTACTACAAAAAGTATTAGACAATGATCCCGATAATACTCAAGCGCTCAATATTATTGCCATTTCTTTTGCCAGAAAACAAGAATATAAAAAAGCAATAAAGTATTTCATCAGAAAATACGATATGTCAAAGCAACAAAATGACGATCAAAACCGTTCAGTTGCTGCCTCCAATATCGCCCTTTGTTATATTCCCTTAGAAGCCTACGGGGAGGCATTAGATTTGCTTCTCGAGGCATTTGAAATAGAGTCTAAATATCATAATAAGACTCGTTTAGCAAATATTACAAATTCAATTGCTATCGTTCATACCAAGCAAGCAAATTACACGGAAGCATTAGATTATGCTTTAAAAGCCAATAAGATAGCTGAAGAAATAGAAGATTTTGATGAAATTGAGCGTTCTTTAAACAGCCTTTACACTATTTACAGAAATACCAATGAGCATGAAAAAGCCTATCAGAGCATTGATAGAAAGCAAGAAATTCAAACAATTAGAAATAATGCTATCCTTTCCAATAGAATTAAAGACCTGGAGAATTTGATCAATTATGAGAGAAACTCTTATCTGCAAAAAGAACAGGAATTGCAAAAGAACAATGAGTCTTTTCGACTGAAATATGAGCATTTTCAATCAGCATACAAGGAGCTTCTCAACACTGAGGATGTTGGAGTATTCTCTGAAAAGATCAAAAATATCATAGAAATCGCCTACTTCTTTCATAAAGATAGAAATATCTCTGTCTTGATTGAAGGTGAGACAGGCACAGGGAAAGAGATAATCGCAAGGGTTGTTCATTTTGGTAAAGATGATGAGGTACGTCCATTTATCAGTATCAACTGCTCGGCGATTTCACCGAGCTTATTTGAAAGCGAGCTCTTCGGTTATGAGGATGGAGCCTTTACTGGGGCACGCGCAGGCGGCATGATCGGTAAGTTTGAATTGGCGCAAGGAGGCACACTCTTTCTCGATGAAATAGGTGAAATGCCCATCGAATTACAATCTAAATTATTGCGTGTTATTCAAGAAAAAGAATACTATAAAGTCGGCGGTCAAAAACCAATAAAGCTCGATGTGCGTATCGTTTGTGCGACCAATAGAGATCTTAAAGTTGAGATGGAAAACAAAAGGTTTCGACCAGACTTATTCTATCGACTGAGCACAGGAAGGATCTTTATTCCACCTTTAAGGGAGAGACGTGAGGAAATAGCACCACTTGCACAAATGTTTATGATAAAGTTCTCTGATGAAAAAAAGAAGAAGTTCCAATTCATCGACAATGAAGCTATGAAATTGCTCGAAGAATACCACTGGTATGGAAATATACGAGAACTACAAAATACTATAGAGAGGATTATTATTCTCTATGATGACCGTTTCATCAGAAAAGAACACCTTAATTTCATCAATTCAAACCACTCTGAAATGCTTTTAGAAGACACTTCTACTATCGTAATTGACCTAAAAGAAGAGGGCTTAGACTTTCGTGAACTACAAAAACACATCATGAAACAGGTATTAAAGCGCTTCAATGGCAATAAATCACAAGCTGCAAAATATCTGGGCATTGCCCGTAAAACCCTTTATGAAAATGATATTTAACTCTAAAAGAACGTAGGGGCGCTCATCTCGCTCTAATTACCCAGTTCTAACAACCCAGCTCTTTTCACCAGATCATCTATCGTGTCACGATGATGCACAATGCTCTTTATTGCGTCATTAGCTGCCTGAGAGGAGCTAACTGAGCTCATACCTTTGAGGGTGATTTCTTTCATGCCAAGCACCTCTTTGGTCTTACTCACGCCTATTTCTATAGACACATTAATTGTTGTTTGGTATCTTCCTCCCACTTGTGATATATCTTGATTGGTGATATCTGCCTTAAGGTAGATGGGAGAATTTGGCTTATCAATGAGTTTATTATTTCTCAGGACTTGTGAAAGTTCAGACTTAATCGCTGGTATATTTTTGCCATTCAGGTCGCTGACTTTCAGCGTAATCGGTAATGGTTGTTCCTCTTGCACAGTAAAGCTTGCTTCAGTGGCGATATCTTTTAAGATATCTTCATAAAAGTCAGGAAATCTATCTATATCTAACTTAATGATCACCTTTCCCTTATTCTCGATATATGGCTTTGCTATTATGGGTAGAGAGTATTCGCCAGTCAGTGTAGTCACCCCATTTTTTATTAATTCACCATCTCCATACAGCACTTTTATCGGCAACCCTGGCAAAGCACCTTCTTTTTTATCTTTGCTAATAATAGCTTGAAAAACTACTGGCTTAGGCAGCGTTTTATAAACAGTTGCAGTCTGCTTATCGCCATCCACAACCTTAAATCTTATCGAGCTGGCAAGCTTTTTAGCCAGAAAGTCTATCTCATTTGCATGAATCAAATCTGGAATATCTATCTCTTGACCAGAGAAGACATAATACAAGATTCTTTTAGAGGTCAGCTCTGACAGATTGCTGTAGATATCATGATATCCTTGAAATGCAAAGAGGATTTGTCCTTCATTTTTATACTTCTCTGCATTATCCAATAATAATACTATCTTTGTATGCAGATCGCTTATCTCTGTTGCCAAATTCCTCAACATTATCTGTTTACTCAGCACTACTTTTACATAGAAGGTCTTTCCTGTTTTTATCCGTTCAGCTACATCCACACCGCTGATTTGTTGCTCTGCGCTTGTCTTAATATGTTGTTCGAGACTGATTTGCTCACCAGCATATTTGCTATTTTCAAAGGCAGAATAATCAATTACCGATTGAGATGTAATATTGACAGATATTTGAGCAATTAAATCTGCCCTTGCTCGAGAGATCGCCTCTTCATAAGATGCACCTTGCCCAACTCCGATCAAATATTTGTCTGTATCATGATCTGTCTTCCATTTTGGGCTGCCTGCCTTCAGGGGTATTGCTAAAAGAAAACACATAGTAATTATGAACAAAACAGTAAAAACACCCTTTTTCATCTAATCTCCAATTTATTGAACTTATTTACAAAAATAACCTTTGCCTATCAAAAGTCAACTGTCCCGCGCCCTTTTAGCGTACTTGTCCTAATATGAGAGCTTTGAATTAGAAAGCAGACAATAAATATAGTTAAAATATTACTTGACAATAATATAGGGTATCATAGAATGGCATTAATTAAAGAATAAAAGAGGTGTTCAATGTCAGGTAGCTTTATCGATTCAGAAATAGACAGTATTGTTGAGAAATTCTCAGATG
>Ga0208694_1005211_pt1 | contig 11177 bp, 10 predicted proteins | sample AD_UKC078_MetaG_FD_184442 | JGI IMG/M metagenome (GOLD analysis project Ga0208694, IMG submission 184442) | Active sludge microbial communities of municipal wastewater-treating anaerobic digesters from USA - AD_UKC078_MetaG (SPAdes) (version 2) | ecosystem: Engineered > Bioreactor > Anaerobic >...
AACGCATGACCACGCAGATCAAAGACTGCATCCAAAACACGCTTAGTCCGCTTGGCGTTATGGTTGTATTGGAAGCGCAACACCTTTGTATGCAAATGAGAGGGGTGCAAAAGCAAAATTCCATCACGACCACCTCTGACTTTACCGGTGTTTTTCAATCGGCTAAAACGCGGGAAGAATTTATGAATTTGATAAAGAGGGGATAAGAAGGGATATTCGTTTAACTCAAATTTTTGAGCACGATTGATTATATGTTGGCGGTGTCTCATAAGTGCCCAATTTATGAGACACCGCCAATTCAATTTGTCAGAGAAGCTATACAATAGGGTAATATCAGACTAAAATATGAAATATCATACAGGCTGTCAGAAAAGATACTTCCTTGAATACCTTTTGTCATTATGAGGCATATCTGTGAAGCAAGTATAAAAACAAATATGAATGATGAAGCAGTGTTTAGATATTGCTCAAAATTTTTCCAGTTTACAGACACATAAACTCCGATAATAATCATCACTATTAGTAAATATACGTTTCCCACGCTGGATTGAGACATGAAAGGATTTCTCTTAAAGAAAATCCAATCTTGGGTATCCCAAAGAATATAAGGGAGGAAAAAAACCAGTACTGTTGCGGAAACGATTGCTAAAAACCGGATTCTTTTTCCAATATTCAGATTTAAAAATGATGGAAACAGAAATAATGCAATCGGGAGCGCAGCGGATAAACGGGTGGAAACGATAATTCCGGTTAAAATGGCAATTAACGTCAGATGGTTATGGAGAGTCCACGATTTAGATTGAAAAATTAATATTAAAGATAATACCAACATGGCATTGCTTAAAGAATCACTTCTGACAGCTACTTCCCACCAATATGCCGGAGACAATGCTAATAGCAGTAAAAGGAAGAATGTTCTTTTGTAAGATTTTGAAAATAGAAAAAAAGAATATAAAAAGAAAGCCAGAAAAAAGATCAATCCTATTCCAACATCTCCCATTAAATAGAACGGGATATTCAGATAGTGCCATGCCGGGAAAGGGGATGGAAAGTTTGAAGCACTGACATGCGTAGATATGGCATATGGATACTCTCCTTTGAAAAGGCCATCAAGAAAATAGGTTACAGCAGACCATCTGTCAACGCGCACAGACAGCGGATCAATTTTAATTAAAATTATGATGATTAGAAAAGATACTACGATAAAAGCAAATAAACCGATAATTTTCAACAAATTTTCCGAGATCTTCAACAACTTTTTTTGATAAAAAAAGAATACTCCAATAATAAAAACACAATAAATAATCACCGGTATTGTTGTATTAACATCTATTCTTGGTAAGTATTTTAGAATAAACAAGGTGTTTACAAAGAGGTAAAGAATCATCTGAATGATACGATTTGCAGTAAACGGATGATTTTTAATAGTGTTATTATACATTTTTAATTGAGTATAAGGATGATGGAGATTGCCCCTAATAAAATCCCGATGATTTGTTTGATATTGATGGTCTCATTAAAAAAAATGACACCACTTATAAATACAAGTATCATAATTGCGATGGCTGACACCGGTAATATTTTGCTCATATCAAAATATCTGACTACCATTGCCTGGAATGCAAAAGCTATAGCATAAAAAATAAGACTTAAAACTATAAATGAAAGCCATGTTTTTTCTAAAAATTGATAAAAAGCCGCCTTCTTCACAAATATTTGTGCTGCTACTGCAGCAATTATACTTATACTAGCCAATAATAATCTCATTTTCATGTTCAATATTGTTTGTTGACTCAATGATATAGATTGGTCTTTTTTTCTGTTCATCAAAAAGAAATCCGATATAAACTCCGATAACTCCCAAAATGAAAAATAAAGCACTAAACATCAGACTAAGAAAAACGATTATGGTAGTATAGCCGGAAACAGGTTGTTCGATAATTTTCATGATAATACTGTAAACAGCCAAAATAATCCCGAATAATCCGGAAAGAAAACCCACATAAATTCCCAATTGAAGAGGAAATTTTGAAAGTGTAGCAATTGCCGTAAGGGATAAGGAAAATAGTTTTGAAAAAGAATATTTACTTGATCCGAATTGACGATCTTCAAGCTCAAAGCTTAAACTAACCTTTTTGAATCCCATCATTTGAATATAACCTCTTAAAAAACGAACTCTTTCTCTATAACTTTTTTGCAGTATTTTTGCAACTCTTTCAGAAATTAAAAAGAAGTCAGATGCATTGGCTTCAACGGCAACGGGGGATATTAAGTTAATAACTTTATAAAACCATTTTGAAGAAACACTTTTTATTCGCGTTGGTACCATGTTGATGATATCAACATCTCCTTTTTCATATCGCTTGAGCATGTCGGGAATCATTTTTGGTGGGTGCTGTAAATCTCCATCCATGCAAATTAATACTTCCCCTTTAGCATGATCAATACCGGCAAGCATAGCTGCTTCATGCCCAAAATTTCTTGAAAAAGAAATTGATTTTACATGTTTGTTTTTTCGGGTGAATTCAGTGATAATTTTCAAGGTGTTATCAGTGCTGCCGTCATTGACAAAAATTATTTCGTAGTTTACATAGTCTTTGAGAACTTCGACTAAGCTCTCAAAAAAAGCACGAACTGCTGATTCTTCATTAAACAGAGAAACTATAATACTTAATTTCATGTGTAATTGATTTTTAGCGGTCTTATGGAGTGTGTTTGCCAAATGAAATCGTTAATATACTCGTTTCATCATATATTCCTATCCTAAATTCAACTTAAACGTTGACTTAGTTAATCACCATAATTTTTGTAATGGTACTTTGTGTTCCATCTTCATTGGCACAAATAGCGAAATAAATGCCTGTGTTTACTTTCCTGCCGTGAAAATCTTTTCCGTCCCAGGTGGCAATACTTCCGTTTGAAACGGTTTGATAAATAAGATTACCGTTCAGGTCTGTTATTTTAACTTGGGTTTTATTAATTAAGCCGACAATGGTTATAATACCGTTGTAGTTTTCGCGTACAGGGTTCGGGTATGCATATACGTTAGCATAAATATTATTAGATTCTGCCGCATCCGTCTGATAGGAAATCAATCCGTTTCCGGTACCTATAAAGAGTTCGCCGGATACCGGATTTAGTGCTAATGACATAATATTGTCAGAAAGCAATGGACTGTTAGCTGAAGTGAAATGATGAATGGTTTCCAGTCCGTTCTCTGACATTAAATATAATCCTGATCCTTCGGTTCCCAACCATTTTCGATTGGCGCCATCTATTACTATAGCTTTTATTTTCTCATTTTGCAGCAAATAATCGGCTAAGTCGGTGCCATCATTTCTTGGGATTTTAACCCTTGAGCAGGTATAGCCCGGATCAAAAGCATTGGACGGATTGTGAAAAAGTAGGGGACCCATATCAGTGCCTACCCACATAACACCATTATTATCCTGTTCTATACAGTAGAAATAGGTAGGAGTTATTTTTCCACCCGAATTATCAACGTCATTAAAACTAGATAAAAAAGCAATGTGATTATCAGGTAATTGTAAGGTGTTTCGTGTAGAATTTTTTACGGTTGTCTCACTGTCATCCCAAATTAAAATACCTGGATTAGACCTTATAGATGGTGCCCATTTTTGATGCTGATTTTGGTTGGATATAATAATTTTACCCATAGTATAAACTCTTCCCGGTAAAATCGAAAAATCTATTTCAGACCAAACCCCTTCTTTAGAGAGTATTTTAATGGGGGATTGAACAGCCATATTTGCTAAATATAAATTTTCTTCATTGTCATAAACAGCTCCATCCAAACGAATGTATTCATAGTTAGGATTAGCAGGATTCCTTTCTTCCGGATTATCTAAAGTGACTCCATCTTTTCTATGGTGATACCAAGCAAAAAATTCATTATTTTTAAACTCATATAGCCCCGTTCCATAGGATGTCACAAAGAAATGATTGTTATCGTTGGGATCAACTGCAACGTTCATAAAATCTAATGCTTCAATGGAGGGAACTTCTTGCTTTATGATAGGTTCAAAGTCACGGCTACTTATATTCGTCCAAGTATTATTTTCATAAATCATAATTTTGCCTGGTCGTTTGTATTGTGAAGACCATCTGCCTCCATTCACCACAAATAATTTTTCCCCGGCGAAAGTCATGCTCCAAGGGATATTTTGAGCCGGACCATTGGGCTTGTAGTATTCAACCGTAGGATTTGTATCTGCTTGAAACTTATAAGAAATAACTCCTGATTCACCGCCCGCAGACCAATAGAGATCATTCTTTTTGTCATACTCTATGTCGGATGACCCCGGAATTTCTATGGTACTCATTTCAAAGGACTCGTTGAGTACGTAGGTATTATTTGTACCGTTTCCTACCAAGATTTTTTCGTCAGATACATTCAGTGTTCGGATAGAAATAGCAGAAAGTAAATTGCTCCAAGTGTTGTTGTCTTCTCGTTTGTATAGTTTATTGTCGCGCAGGAGCAACAGTTTTCCGGCAAAAGTGAAGATTTTCTGAAACTTACCCGATCCGGGTAATCCGTCTGACTGATGCCAGTATTCATAATTCACCAAATTGCGATTGTTAGCATCTGCCTGTAAAATCTTATCTTCTGCTAACGCATAAATAATGTTGTCATGGATGGTTGTAGAAAGAACCTTAATTTCAGATGCATCCGGACCAATGAAGTAAGTATCTGAAATTTCTTTTTTGAGAAGATTTAAGACCATGATCCCAAAATCACAAGACAAATAAGCAAAATTCCCCTTAAAATAAACTTCGTTGATTGTTTTACTGGAACTCATTTGCTTGTTGAATAAATCAGAAATATTATGTACACCAACTTCATGCATCAAGTCGATATTGCCGTTTTCATAGACAATCAATAATTGGTCGTTGGCTTCATCGTATTCAATTTTGATGATGTTTACATCATTCAAACCGCTGATTTTACTGAAGACCTGTATGTCTTTATCTTCTTTTCCCACCGAAAAAAGTGCTCCATCGCTTACAGCATAAATACTTGTGGATGACTGCGTTATTTTCGTAACACTGTTGTAAGCGAGATGTGTACGCCATTTCCCCATAGCTACCGGATTGTCAGTTTGTGCAACAACAACTGTTGCAAGTAAAATGACAATAATTGATAAGATGCCTTTTCTCATACTTTAATCATTGATATGTTCCTTGTCGGATAAAACTTGCATGCTCGTTTCAGCCGAACCGGTTCAAATAGTTTTTAAGTTTATCTATAGCTAACGCTCTGTGACTGATTTTATTTTTTAAATCGTTGCCGAGTTCTGCAAATGTTTGGGTAAAACCGTCGGGGACAAAAACAGGATCATAACCGAAGCCTCCTTCACCGGAAGGATGAGTAGTTATACGTCCTGTAATTATGCCTTCGAAATAATGTATGTCTCCACCTTCAATTAAGGCAACAACGGTTCTGAACCGCGCTTTACGATTTTCAACTTCTTTCAAATCATGCAGCAACTTTTGAATGTTTCGTTCCGAATCATGATCTTCACCTGCATAGCGGGCAGAAAAAACCCCGGGACGATTACCTAATGCTTCAACTTCTAATCCTGTATCTTCTGCAAAACAATTATAACCGTAATGGTTGTAAACATATTCAGCTTTCATCAAAGCATTTCCTTTCAAGGTTTCTGCAGTTTCAGGCAAGTCGTCAAAACAATGAATATCCTGCAGACTAAGTATGGGCACATCGGCAGGTAAGATATGCCGAACCTCGTTTAATTTGTGCTGATTATTAGTTGCAAAGACAAGTCGTTTCATTTAAAAAATCAAAATATCGGGTAGCAAAGATAGTGTTTTTATAACTAATTTTAATTAATTCAATTGAATTTGTGATGTTTCCGGTAGACAATGATAAAAAAATATTACTTTTGTCATCGTGAGGTGCTCAGAATCGTTTGAGGCATTTTGAATCGTCTCTACGTTTAGTCGGTTCTTCATCTCAATATCCATAGATAACATGTCCAAGGTTCAAAGAATTAATTTTAGCAGTAAAATGGCGGTTGTCGCTGCTGCTGCCGGGTCTGCAGTCGGACTTGGTAATATTTGGCGCTTCCCCTATGAATTAGGGCAATCGGGAGGAGCTGCGTTTTTAATTGTTTACTTGGCATTTGTGGTGCTGCTTGGCATGCCCTTGATGATGTCGGAATTTTTGATTGGGCGCATGAGTCAAAGCAATGCGGTAGGTGCTTTCAAAAAGTTGGCACCCGGGAAACACTGGTGGTTCATTGGCGTGATGGGTGTATTGACAGCTTTCCTGATCATGGGCTTTTACTCTGTCATATCGGGATGGACTATGGAGTATGTCTATCAAGCCGTCAGCAATCAATTTGTTAATAAAGACACCACTACTTTAACGCAGATGTTTGCTGATTTCAGCAGTGATACTTACCGTCCGCTTTTTTGGATGTTCATTTTTATGATTTTTTCTACAGTGATTATCATTTTGGGCGTAAAAGACGGTATTGAAAAAAGCACCAAGTTTTTGATGCCGCTTTTACTCATTATTATTATCATCTTAGGTATCAGGTCTATCACCTTGCCGGGTGGAGCAGTAGGTTTGAAATATCTTTTCCGTCCTGATTTCAGTAAAATCACTTCCGGAGTTGTGTTGAGCGCAATGGGACAAGCCTTTTTTTCACTTAGCTTGGGCATGGGATGTATGATTACTTACGGATCTTATATCAATAGAAAAAATCATCTCTCTCACACCGTTTTTGAGGTAACCATGTTGGATACCCTGGTATCGGTATTGGCTGCCGTAGCCATCTTCCCTGCCGTCTTTTCTTTAGGTATTGATCCTGCCTATGGTCCCGAGTTGGTTTTTATCACTTTACCCAATGTTTTTGCTCAGATTCCGGGTGGGTATGTATGGGCAATCCTGTTTTTTATTTTGCTTTGTGTGGCTGCTCTAACTTCAGCAATCTCACTCATGGAGGTTGTGGTGGCATTTCTTGTGGAAGAAATAAAAATGAAAAGAACAGCGGCAACCATCAGTGTAGCCACCGTCATTATGATATTAGGGATTTTTGCTTCTTTGTCGTTTGGCGCATGGAAAGATGTGAAAATTTTCAATATGAATTTTTTCGATTTATTTGATAATGTTACTTCTAAAATTTTCATGCCTTTGGGGGGATTGATGATTTCCGTCTTTACGGGATGGGTGCTCAGCAAACAAAAAATCAAAGAAGAAATCAGTTCTTACGGTAAATTTCCCATACCCTATTACCGTGCATTCGTCTTTCTTGTTAAATACATTACTCCTTTATGCATCATACTTGTTCTCTTAAATCAAATTGGTTTGGGGAAATGGTTAGGATTCTAAACAGAAAAATCAAGAAAGCTATCTCCATTACGAGCTTGATTTTTTTTACACTACACCTCCAAGCCCAATCAGAACCTGAAAAAACAATGTATTCCATGAATCATGTGCTTAATTACGCAGGTGCTTCGATTGTTGAACTTGTCGATCCTTACTTGTCAGTACTGAATTACAGCGGATATGGAGTCTGGTTTGATTACAGTAATTATCGGTATTTTGATCCTGGCCGTTTGACTTTAGTGGAGTATTCCAGATTAGAGGGTTTGGGTGCGCTGACGCTGAATCCGCAATCAACTGCACTGATTACCTATTTAGGTGCCAATACGGCTTATGGTGTTTTGTATGAGTACCGCGACATTGACAATATTGTGTTGCATGCCGGCGGTAATGTGGATGTCGATTTTGGGATGAAGATACATTCACGCAATGTAAACAATCCTTACAGCATGGATTTAGCTGCCAATCTGAATGGGATGCTTGGTTTCAGGTACATGATACCCACAAAAAGACGAATATTGAATCTCAGTACTCAAATTGAATTTCCAATGATGGGCTGTATGTTTGTGCCTTATCCCGGCTTGAGTTATTATGAAATATACAACTCAAAGAAGATTGGCGAAACCATTCATTTTTCAAGTTTTCATAATAAACAAGGCATCAAACAAAGAATTATTTTCAATATGCCTTTTAAACATTCTTCCTGGTCAGTTGGCGTTTTAATGCACCTGCTTAAGTATCAGACCGGAGAGCAACCTTATAAGATGAATGAATTTTCGGTATTCTTCGGAATTCAATATGATTTTATTAAATTTTCCGGTTGGAAGTCAAACAAACCTGAAAACTTCGTCAGTCCCGGGCTTTAAAAAGAATTTGTATGAAAACCAAATATTTTCTACTGATATCACTGACGGTAACGCTTGTTTCTTGCATGGACGATTTTAATCCTCCTGCAAATACTTACCGTGGAAATTTTGAGACCCTCTGGAAAATCGTTGACACGCAGTATTGTTATTTAGATTATAAAAACATTAACTGGGACTCAATTTATACAGTTTATGAATCTAGACTTAAGTATGACACTGTGAACGAGATCACTTTTTTTGATGCCATGTCTGAAATGCTGGCTGAACTGAAAGACGGGCACGTCAATTTATATTCATCTTTCGACAGGAGCCGCTATTGGAATTGGTTTACGGATTATCCGCCGAATTTTAATGCATCGCTTTTATATCAAGAGCATTATCTCGGAGCCAACTACCGCAGTGTAAACGGATTGAAATATCAGCGTATAGCTGATGGGGAAGTTGGCTATATCTATTATTCAAGCTTTTCAGATAGTTTTTTAGATAGAAATATCAGATACATTTTTCAATACTTCATAGATTGTAAACACGGTTTGATTATAGATGTCCGCAATAATGGAGGAGGCTCTATAGAAACTTGCAAACAATTGGCTTCTTACTTCTTTGAAAGAGATACGGTAAGTATGTATTTGCAACATAAAACGGGTCCCGGTCATTCGGATTTCTCTAAACCGGTACCTGTCAAGACGGAAGCGCATGAAAAGATTCAGTGGTTGCGACCCGTGGTGGTGTTGGCAAACAGAGCTTCTTACAGCGCTACCAATTTGTTTGTGTGTATGATGAAGGATGCACCATATACGGTAATCGTCGGCGACCGAACCGGCGGTGGCGGAGGTATGCCGTCTTCCAATGAACTTCCCAATGGGTGGATGGTTCGTTTTTCTGCCAGTCCGATGTATGATGGTAATATGCAACATATTGAATTTGGCATTGAACCGGATATCAGCATAGATTTGGATTCGGCTGATGTAGCGAAGGGAAAGGACAGCTTGATTGAAAGGGCGTGTCAGTTGTTGGGGGCGAGGTAGCGGGTTCCGCGGTGCGGGTTCCGAGTTGTGAAGATGGAGGTATTAAATAATATTTTATGCGTAAACTTAAAATTACGGAATTAAATCGTCTGACTGCAAAGGAGTTTGAGCAAGCAAACAAAACGCCTTTGGTGGTAGTATTGGATAATGTGAGGAGTTTACACAATGTAGGTTCGGTTTTTCGTACCTGCGATGCTTTTTTAGTAGAAGAAATACATCTATGCGGTATTACTTCAACGCCACCTCATGCAGAGATTCACAAAACCGCTTTGGGTGCGGAACACACCATGCAATGGAAATATTTTGAAGATGCCATCCAATCGGTTGAGATGCTTAAAAAAGATGGCTATGTAATTTATGCAGCCGAACAAGCGGAGGGCAGCACCAATTTATACGATATGCGTATTCCCGGCGGACAAAAGATAGCTTTGGTATTTGGCAACGAAGTCAAAGGTGTGCAACAAAAAATCATTGATCAATGTGATGCTTGCATTGAAATTCCGCAGTATGGCACCAAACACTCGTTGAATGTCAGCGTTTCTGCGGGTATCATCATTTGGGAAATATTCAAACAATTACGCCATGGATTGGAAAGATAAATTACAACTTTCCTACATCTCCCACTGCTCTACCGAATCAATCAAATCGTCGAAAGTTTTGACACTGCTTTTGGCTTGTACATCGACAATTTGTTTGATGAGGGCATCGTTGTAAGTTTCAGCTTCTACATCGCGAATGACGCCTAAGGCAACGGGATATTCCGGACCGGACATTAAAATAAGTTTTAAATGTAACGTAGGATCTGGTGTTTTGGCATCGTGGGTCAGGATGTCATTTTCTGTGATACCGTTTTCACCTATGGTTACTACTTTCAAATTCAATCCTTCCAAGATCAATCCTTTATCTTGATTTTTTCCAAAAATCATTTTCTTACCGTGTTCCAACACGATGATTCTGTCCTCACGGGTAGTCTTTTCAGAAAGATATTTGTGTGCACCATCATGAAAGATGACACAGTTAACCAGACATTCTACAACAGAAGTACCTTTATGTTTAGCAGCAGCAAGTATGGTCATGTGCGATGACTTCATGTCAACATCCAATACTCTTCCGAAAAAAGTACCCCTGGCGCCCATGGTTAGTTCACCCGGACGGAAAGGCTCTTCTATGGTTCCAAAAGGGGAAGAATTAGTAATACACCCTTTAAGGGTTGTAGGTGAATATTGCCCTTTAGTCAAACCATAAATTTGATTATTGAAAATCAATACATTGATGTCAATATTTCTTCTTACACTGTGGATAAAGTGATTGCCGCCGATGGCTAGACAGTCGCCGTCACCGGTGACTTGCCAAACCGTTAAATCAGGGTTTGCCACTTTTACGCCGGTGGCGATAGCAGCACTTCGGCCATGAATACCGTGAAATCCGTAGCTGTTTACGTAATAAGGCAATCTCGATGAACAGCCAATGCCGGATACAACCACTGTTTTTTCCGGAGCAACGCCCATATCAGCCATGACTTTTTGCATGGCAGCCAATATAGCATAATCGCCGCAACCCGGACACCAGCGTACCAACTGATCGCTTCTAAAATCATTTACCGTATATTGAGTTTTTTGTGTCGTGTCCATGTCTGTTTATTTTAAAAGTGAACTGATGTGTTCTTCCAATTCAGCGGAAGAGAAAGGCTGTCCTTGAACTTTGTTGTATTGAAGATATTCTCTTCCCGGAACTTTTGTCCGAAGAAGGGTAGCAAACTGTCCGCTGTTTAATTCACAAACAACCACCTTTTTGTATTTGGCAATCACTTCTGCCGTATTCTTCGGTAACGGATTGATGTAGGTAAAATGTGCCAAAGCAACCTTTTTACCTTGCTCATTCAAATCAAGGACGGCTGTTTTCAAGTGCCCATAA
>Ga0208694_1005214_pt1 | contig 11175 bp, 5 predicted proteins | sample AD_UKC078_MetaG_FD_184442 | JGI IMG/M metagenome (GOLD analysis project Ga0208694, IMG submission 184442) | Active sludge microbial communities of municipal wastewater-treating anaerobic digesters from USA - AD_UKC078_MetaG (SPAdes) (version 2) | ecosystem: Engineered > Bioreactor > Anaerobic >...
TCGTAGCGTTTGACCAGTTGGTGGACCCAGTAGCGGGACAAGCCGTAGTCGCGGGCCACTTCGCTTTTGCTGCGGCCTTCGATGACGACGGCGGTGATGACGAGCTGGGCCTTGGACATGGGCTGACCTCCCGAAACATCGAGGTGTCAACTATGTCCCGGGACAGCTGCCAACTATGTCCTGAATTCAGACACTGTCCCCGCTACGTGTGTGATGTCGCAAGACATCCGAATAGGTCCGAACCTGCATTGGGTTCGGACCTATTTCCGTGTTGGACCTCTGGGTGCTCCGTGGGTTGATAGTCCCAGCTTCGGGAGACCGGCTCTGGATGGCATGTCGTCGGCGTGTGCGAAGCTCAGGTAGGTTCCGACCGGTACCCTAGTCAACAACGGAGAGCCGAGGAGGGTCGCTGAAAATGTTCCGCGTCCTTTCGCTGTTTAGCGGCGCCGGCGGGCTCGACTTGGGCTTGGAAGAAACAGGTCTATTCGAAACTGAAGTGTGTGCCGATCACTTCGATGACGCTCTTGCAACGCTTCGCAAAAACGCAGGCCATCCCCTTTCCCATGGTGGTCGAGCCTTAGAACACGCAGCACTATGTGACGTCGATCTGAGCGAAGATCCCCTGGCACGCATCGTGGCGAGCGCAGGACAGGACCGCAATTGCGACTTTGTTGTCGGCGGACCGCCCTGCCAATCGTTCAGTGTGATTGGTAAGCGCCGAGGCCTCACGGATCCTCGCGGCAATCTTGTCCTGAGTTACCTATCGGTTGTCGAGGGCGTACGCCCACGCGGATTCATCTTCGAGAATGTGCCCGGCTTCGCGACGATTCATGCTGGCGATACATATCAGCGGCTCCTAACGGAGTTCAGAAAGCTGGGATACGGAATCTGGTCTGGGGTCGTCTGTGCTGCGGACTACGGCACAGCCACCGTCCGCGAACGGCTCTTTATCATCGGCGTGCTCGGCGCCGAGGACAGACTGCCTGGACCCTCAGCGACTCATGGACCGAGCGATCAATTAGAGAACGCATTTCCTGGCATGGAGGACCGCCTGCCATGGGTTACCTCTGCCGACGTACTCAACGACGTTCCCCACAACGCTCCAAACCACACGCTCGTCGCCCATACGGCCGCAGTGATTGAGCGCTTTGAAAAACTTGCGCCCGGCGAGCGCGACGAGGCGAGAAGACGTAACCGCCTCGATCCGTCCAAGCCGGCCTACACCCTCTTCGCAGGAGGGGTCTTGGGGAAGAAGCAGGCGAGAACTCATATCCATCCTTTCCAGCCGCGGGAGCTGTCCCCGCGCGAATGTGCACGGATTCACGGATTTCCGGATACATGGGAGTTCTACGGCGAGCATGACTCAGTGCTGCTGCAGATCGCGAATAGCGTGCCCGTCCCGTTGGCGGCAGCCATGGGAAGGCACGCGGCCGACTTGGTAAGAGTTCACGGTAGCTGAGAGACCGGGCAGTCTCTGGTGGTAACCACTCCCAACCATTCGGCACGACTGAGGAAGCAACTCTCGAAAGACACCTCCCCAGAGCTCCAGCTGCGCCGTCTGCTTCATAGGGCGGGCCTGCGGTATCGCGTTCATTACCCAGTGCCTGGTTACCCCCGACGTTCTATTGACATTGCCTTCCCGAAGAAGCAATTGGCAGTGTTCGTTGATGGCTGCTTTTGGCATGGATGTCCCGAGCATGGGACGAACTCACGATCCAATACCGACTATTGGATGCCGAAGTTGCAGAGAAATCGCGATAGAGACAGGGAAACGGAACACCATCTCCGAGCTTGCGGGTGGGTAGTGGTCAGAGTGTGGGAACACGAGAGCGGTTCCGAAGCCTTCGACCGGGTGTTAAATCAACTTCGCAAGTGACGGCTCAACGCACCAAGCTACATCCGGCTAGTCAAGTTGATCGAGCAGGTCTGAAAAATTTCGGACGACAACGTATCTTGCTGGGTTGGGCAAATCAGACAACGCTTCGAAATGTGCTCTACCACAAGCGATTTTTGCCCCCTCGACGCTGCGCAGATCAGCTTCGCTAAGGCTCCCCTTGGTTTCGGCGACGAAGTAGAGATGGTCGGAGTCGCCTTCCCTAATCAGTATCGCCCAGTCCGGATTGTATGAACCAAGGGGAGTGGGGATGGTGAACCAACCAGGAAGCTTCGCGTAGAGGAGGACCTCATCACGATTCTCCATCTCCAAGGCAAACTTCTCCTCGGTAGTGGAATCGAAGATAGCGTCCTCGTAGATGCACTTCTTTGCGCCGACGAGCATGTTCTTGACGTACCCCGAAAGGATCTCCGATCCGAAGAGTTCCTGGGCGTAGTATTCGCCGTCCCCCAACTTGTAGTACTTGATGCCCTCTACGAGCAGCAGTTCTTTGCAGCGGTTTATCACTCGCGTAGCCAGTTCAATGAACTGTTGCGGATTCCGTGGAAAGTCGTCAATCCGCTTGCTCGCAAGGAGAATCTGTACCAGGGACCTTCTCGTTAGGTGCGTTCGATCCTCGAGTTCGGTAAGAATGTCAGGCAGTTCAACCTGGGAATCGTCTAGGGCTACCGCGTACGCGCCGCTTGTCTCTGTAGCTTCAACGCCACCCCGGCCAATCTCAACGTCTGCCTTCCGCCAATTTAAGCGAGTCCGCGGCACAGGAGGAGCCTCGCTCAGAGCTTGTGCACATTCCTTCACGAGGAGCTCGTCATCGAAGTTCAGTCGGTAGGCCGTCTTTGCCTTTATCCGGTTCCAAAGCTTTTCGAACTCCGAGCTGAGGTAGATAGCCTTGCCGTTTTTACCTAGACGCACGGCAACAGCTCGCCTATCGTCCGCATCCTTAATGTCAAGCTTGCCGGCGGCCTTCCTAAGAAGAGCGAGTACTTCAAGTCGGACACTCTCGAATGCGGCGGGCAGATCCACCTGGTCAGCGCGAATTGCATTTCGAAGGCTTTCTTGCACAAGGCCATCACTGTCTAGGTAACCCATTTGGACAAGGTGATTCCAAAGTTCCGTGGAACTAGCCAGGCCGAGTACCGATTGTCCTGGCTCAGAGGTTGTAGCGATTACCGCGAACTGATGCGGCTCGATCGTCCCAAACCTGAACCCTGTCTCTGCTTCAATCTCCTTCTGCAGGTTGGCCGCAAACTCCTCGTAACTCTCATTCGCAACTACCGTGAGTCGATTTACGTCGTGACCCTTGATCCTCGCCCCGTCCTGGTTCACGCAAAGCCTGAGGCCGCGGCCGATTGTTTGGCGTCGGTCCCTCTCGGAATGCATATCGCGAAGAGAGCAGATCTGGAACACGTTTGGGTTGTCCCAGCCCTCTCGCAGTGCGGAATGGGAAAAGATGAACTTCAACGGAGTTGTCAGGGAAAGAAGGGCCTCCTTCTCCCTCATGATCAGTTGGTAAGCACGTTCAGCGTTTTCGCGACTCTCGGCATTGGTCTCCGTGGTATCGAGCCATCCGCCCTTCTTATCGATCGAGAAGTAGCCGCCGTGAACCAACTCTGGCGACGAGTTCACTCCGCCATCACCATAAAATAGGGACTTGTAGGCTGGCATCTTCGATGCTCGGGCGTACTCCTCTTCGAAGATCAGTGCGTATTCGCCCTTGACTGAGTCGCCAGCATCCGTGTACTGGCGGTACTTTCCAACGCTGTCGATGAAGAAAAGCGACAGTATCTTTATCCCAAGCGGGCGATACTGTAGCTCCTTGTCTAGATGTTCCTTAATCGTTCTCCGAATCATCAACCTGTGAACGGAGCTTGGGTCAACGCCGCCGTAAGAATCTCCGAGAGAAAGGAACTCCTCCCCGCCAGGGAAGCGAAGTTCGAGAAACTTCGCAGTTGAACTGTTGCCGATTTCGCCCACCATGTGATCGCGATACAAGGCGCGTCCTGATGCTCTCTCAAGGTCGTCGCCATCGAACACCCAAACCGCGTTTCGCTTTACTCCTCCAGTGGAGGTGCTGCAGTCCAGTTCGACCTTTGCCGCCACGGTCTTTCGCTTGTTAGCGACAGCAAGGAGCTTCACGTAGGGCGTGTTGGACTGGTTCTCAACTGTCGCCGAGGCAATCTCGATTTGTTTGACCAACTTGCGCTCATAGGCGTCAACTGCATCAAGCTTGTAGACCATGTTGTATTCGTGGACGTGCGTCGCCGAATACCGGAGGATGCAGAGTGGTCCCATTTCAGTCAGCGCCTTACGGCCGCTTCCTTCAAGCCCGCCTTCGACGCTCTGCGGCTCGTCAAGGATCAGAATTGGTTTAGTTGCCTTGACGAGGTCGATCGGCCGGTCGCCTCCGGTCTGCTCGATGCTCTTGTAGAAATTGTTGACGCTTGGCTTGTTGATCGATCCAACCGTGATGACCATGATCTGTATGTCGGGGCTCGCAGCGAAATGCCGCACTGGACCTGGCTTGTTTGAGTCATACACGAAGTACTCGAAGGGGGCGCCGGCGTAGAGTCCCTTGAAGTGTTCTGTCGTCGACTGAAGTTGCTTGTAGACGCCCTCTTTGATCGCGATTGAAGGAACCACGATCACAAATTTTGTGAAGCCGAAGCGCTTGTTTAGCTCGAAAATGGTGCGCAGGTAGACGTAGGTCTTCCCTGTACCGGTCTCCATCTCGACTGAGAAGTCGCCCGACTCCAATCGTTCGGTTGGGGGAAGCCCGTTCGCCATCTGAACTTGCCGAAGATTCTCAAGCAGCTCCTCGTCGGAGAGAGCTAGACGGTTTCCGATGCCGAAGTCGTTTTCGATGACGCCCAAGGTAAGTCGTGTTGGCTCAGCAATGTCTTCCCGGATCTGCAACGCGCTCTGGCCGCCCGAGACAGTAAACTCGGTTCTGCAGATCTCCTGACCCGCAAAGAGATTGCATACGCCGTCGATCGCCTCTAGCTGGTAGTCGAGGTCAGGCTCGAACTGAAATTTCATTTCGAACTCAGACGCTCCGCACGTTCTTCAACCCAGCCTGCTGGAGTATCGCCATCATGTTGGCTTTAGGTACATTATTTGTAAAGGCGGCGTCGCGGAATACGCATATTGATTCGGAAGCGCTGGTCTCCGATTTATGGAGTTCTGCAATGGCCTTCCCCAACTTATCGACGTCCGAATTGTCGATGCGCTCGCTCAGACAGGCGATCAGGCGGCCATCTCCGACCACGTAAACAAGATGGTTACCTTCCTCATAGCCTTGTATCTCCACGCAGAGATCAAGGCCCAGCTTGAGGAGCAATTCGTAGAGGAGGTCCTCCTCGGTTCTGCCCTCAACAAGATGGTCCTGTTCACTCAACAGATCCGCTTCGAGGGTCTCCGCAGTGGCGGACCACACTCGGATATTTGACGTGTCGACGGAAAACATTGCGACGCCGTCGTTCGTTTCGGCTTCGGGAAACTCTTCGCGCACGACGTCAACGGCGCGACGGAGCCTCTCCTTGGTCACTTCTGCGAGGTTGGCCGGCTTCCCAAGTTCCTTGCATAACTCGGCAGGAATTCTCTGCCCCTTGATGTTGGGATCAAGCGGTTCGGGTACTTGGATCAATAGGAATCGGCGATCGCCCCCGTCCTCGGCGTTCTGTTGCAGAACCGCGTGGCCCGTCGTCCCCGATCCCGCGAAGAAGTCCAAGACGATGTCGCCTCGGTCAGGCTTCGTCGCTATCTGAATAATGCGCCGGATCAGCCTTGTTGGCTTCGGACCTTCGAACACGCCGGGTCGATCAAACAGAGCGAGCACTTCTTTCGTTGCCTCTTCATTACTGCCCACGGCGTCAGGCGCCCAGTCGTCATGAACTCCAGGGAACTCGAAAAGTGTTGCCAACTCGCCGATTGCATCCTCGCTGCTTCCTACGGCGTCGGCACCCCAGAAGCTCGGAGCGGTCTGGCCTTCCGACTCATTCAGGAAGAGCTTGCGTCGAGGACTGTTGTTGCCGTCTTCGCCGTACCAAATCCTGTTATCGGCATCTAGTTCGCGGAATGTCTTCTCCGCCAAGCCCCAGGCGCGACCTGGCGCTGGTGTGATCTCCCGACCGCTTGGCGTCGTGATGGTGAAGTATTGCTCTTCCGTGGCGCGTCCAGTCATGCCCGAAAGGTCAACGTCAGTCCAAGGTCCACGCGGGTCGTCATCCCGGTTGGTGTAGTCGCCCATCCTCTTTTCGGTCATCTCCATCTTGCCCAGACTGTCGCGGCGCCTACTCGCGTCCTTGAGATAACAGAGGATGTAGTCGTGGACGGAGCCAATGCTTGAACGCGAGTCTGGCGTCGACTTCTTCCTCCAGATTATCGACGCGACGAAGTTCTCCTCGCCGAAGACCTCGTTGCAGAGAAGCCTTAAGTTGTCCCGCTCGCTGTCATCGATCGAGATGAAGATTGCCCCCAGGGGCGAAAGCAGGTTTCGAGCCAGCAGTAGGCGCGGGTACATCATGTTCAGCCAAGTGGAATGGAAACGCCCCCCAATTTCGCTGGTACTGGACGACTTTTGACCGTTCTCGGATTGGCCTGTCGACATGAGGTGGTTTCGGATGCTATCGGTGAAGTCATCTTTGTAGACGGCCCTCTTGCCGCCGTTGTAGGGAGGATCGATGTAGATCAGCTTGACCTTATTGGCGTAGCTCTTCTGGAGCAGTTTCAGCGACTCGAGATTGTCACCCTCGATGAAGATGTTATCGGCGGATTCCCAGTCAACGCTTTCCTCTTCACGAGGACGCAGAGTTCCGAGCGAGGGGGTGAGAGCAATCTTTCGGGCGCGATGCTTCCCGTACCAATACAGTCCGTATTTTTCCTCGCCGCCGACCGCGGGAATATCTCCAAGTAGCTCTTTGAGGAGCTCGAAGTCGATAGATTGCCCATCACGCCCCTCGGTGAAGATCTCAGGAAATGCGTAGCGCAGTCGCCGGATGTTTTCAGCAATGAGATTGCCTGACTGGGCCGCAGGATCCGACTGATCGACCGGCGTCATCTTTGTCGGCTTCTTATTAGCCACGAATATCCCTCCGCCCCTCAGCCCCTTAACGATACGGGATAGTCATTCTTATTCGATCGCAGAGTATGAACTTATAAGCCCGTGCGGGATCCCGGAGGCGGATAACCAACCGATCGAGGCGCTCCGGTTGAAGGTAACCCTGATCCCTGAGTCAATCATGGTTACGCCCTGCAGTCCGCAGCTTCTGGCGGCTTCGGCGGCGGGTACACATCTTGAAACCCATCGTCGGTTCCAGTTCACGGCAAGAATTCTCAACTGTCAACGAGCATTTATGAGCGATAATGCTCTTCAGTTTGGGCCAGGCGGGGGCAGTGCATTCGGGGACTGTCTTGCTGTCGGTTGATCGGGGGAAGGAATCTTCGTATGGCGCCGCAATTCACGAGCCCGTCTAAGGTCAGCGCTTGGCTGGAGTGCCCGCACTATCTGACCTTGCAGAGCCGCGTCGAGGACGGTTCCTTGAAAGTACCGAAGTCGGTCTACGGGTCGTTCGCGGACTTGGTGATGGCTAAGGGCCGCGAACACGAGGACGCCTGCCTCGATGCATACGAAAAGCAGGGCAAGAAGGTCCTGCCTATCGAGCCCCGTCAGGGCAGGAGCTTCAGGCAGTGGGTGGCCGACGTCGGCAATCCGTTCACCGGTAAGTACGACGTGGTGTATCAGATGCCTTTCATCCACGACGGCATGCAGGGCATCGCTGACTTTGTCATCAAGGTGCCAGACCGGGTCACCGGCGGCGTTCGGTACGAGCCCGTCGACGCCAAATTGGTGCGGACCGAAGCCAAACCCGGGCACGTGCTGCAGCTCTGTTTCTATGCTGACGCAATTGAAGCGCTTACCGGCGTGGAACCCGAAGAAATGCATATTTGGCTCGCTTCCGGTGAGGTTGAGGCCCTGCGGGCCAACGATTTCCGCCCATACTGGCGCCGCCTGCGCACTCGATTGGCTACGGCCTTGGCCGCCGGCTCGAATTCGCAGACAAGACCAGTCCCCTGCCAACATTGCGAATACTGCGAGTTCAATGCTGTTTGCGAGGAGCAATGGCGCCGGGAAGATTCGCTCGTCTATGTCGCAGGCATTCGCCGGCCCGAGATTGAGGCCTTCGAGGCGGCTGAGGTAGCCACCCTGACACAGCTTTCCGGGCTTGACTATGCCACCGACGCGATCGACGGTGTTCGCACCGAGCGGCTCAAACGCCTTGCCCGCCAGGCGAAGCTGCAGAGGATCGCGCTCGAGCAGGATGACATGCCGTTCTCCATCGCCGAGTCGGAGGATGAAGAGACCCGATGGGGTTTGGGGCTGGAGAGGCTACCGCTGCCCGACGATGGCGATGTCTTCATCGACTACGAAGGCCATCCGCTGTGGCGGCCTGAAACGGGATTGTTCTTCCTGTTTGGGTTGCTTGAGCGAGAAGGCAACGGGAAGTGGGAGTTTCGGGATCGGTGGGCACACGACAAGCCAACAGAGACCGCGAAAGCAGTGGAGCTGATCGACTACATTGCTGCACGGCGTCGACAGTTCCCCGGAATGCATGTCTACCACTACAACCACACCGAACGATCCGAGCTCGAGCGTCTGGCAGACGGTCACCCGAGGGCAGAAGCTGAACTCAGAGAACTTGTCGACACAGGAGCATTCGTAGACCTCTACGAAGTAGGTCTCAATGGCATTCAGATCGGTGCCGAGTCGTACGGGCTGAAGTGCATGGAGAAGCTAACCGACTTCCGTCGCAACCATGAGGTTGATAAGGGTGCCGGCGCGGTGCTCAAGTACGAGAACTACATGAAGCATCTGGATCAGGCTGATTTGGATGCGATCGCGGACTACAACGAGGACGACGTCCGCGCAACCCTCGCACTGCGTGACTGGTTGGTCGCTAACCGACCGCCTGACACGACCTGGCGAGCAGCCTATTTAGAGCCCGAAGACCACACGCCTGAACTCGATGAAGTGGTGGTGCAGCTTCATGCCAGGGGAGGTGACGCTCATTTTCTCGGTGATCTGTTGGGCTATTGGCGCCGCGAGAAGCGGGCGTATCTCGGACCCAAGATCGCGAAGCTCGCCGGCAACGTGGAGGACCAGATCACAGATTCCGAGATCATCGGCGAATTGATCTGCGAGGGGGAGCAAGAGCGGTTCCACAAAACGACAGGCAAGCCGATCAACTCCGGCATGCGGTTCTCCTTCCCTGCACAGGAACTCGACAAGTTTCCCCGTTCCGGCGGCAACGTCCTCTTCACCGCTGAGGAACAGAAACTCGTGTACGCCGGTATTGCTCGTTTAGACCGCGATGCCAACGAGCTTGAGCTGGTCTGGACTGAGAAACTGCGCGAATCGGCCCAGCCCCCGACTGGGGTGGCCTATCACGACTGGGTCGAAGCGAGCCCGAAACCTCAGGCGCTGCAGGAGTTCGCCCAAGGGTTTCTCGGTGGCGATCCAGTCGACACTGTGACGATGGCGCTGCTGCGAGGTGACCGTCCTCGGTTCTCTGCCGCGGCCGGCGGCCACCAGGGTCCGTTCACCGCCAAGCTCGATGACTTGGCCGACCGAGTCGTGGGACTGGACCGCAGCTATTTGGCGATTCAGGGACCGCCCGGAACGGGCAAGACTTTCACGGCTGCGCACCTGGTGCATGCACTTGTTCTACGTGGCAAGCGGGTCGGGATCACCGCAACGAGTCACCCTGCGATCAACAACGTTCTCGCCGAAGTGGCGAAGGTATTCAGGGAATACGGGGATACCGAGTCGCTGAAGACAATCCGTCAAAGGAGTGGATCCGCGGGACTGCCGGCAGAGGTGAAGGAGGCGATGAAATTCGGAAGCAACGCTGACAGTGCAGATCCGGAGTACAACCTCGTCGCCGGCACGACGTGGGTCTTCGCGTCCCAGGAGATGCGGGATTCTCCAGTCGACGTGCTGATTGTCGACGAGGCCGGACAGATGTCATTGGCTGACACCCTCGCAGCGTCCCTATCGGCCCACAATCTTCTGCTCGTCGGTGACCCGCTGCAGTTGCCCCAAGTCACGCAGGCCTCTCATCCGGGCCACAGTGGTCGAAGCGTCCTGGAGCACATCCTGGGAGACGAAGTCACGATGCCCGCTGATCGCGGAGTCTTCCTCCATGAGAGCCGACGCATGCACCCCGACGTGTGTGACTTCATCTCCGAGGAGATATACGAAGGCAAGCTGAAAAGTTACGGGTCCTGTAAGCGGCAGAGCACCATTGCGGGAACCGGGCTGCGGTGGATTGCCGCCCAACACGGAGATAACTCCACCGCATCGCCTGAGGAAGCAGATCTCGTCGTCGCCGAGATAAAGCGACTGATCGGTACCGACTGGACAAACCAGGAAGGGAAAACCAAACCACTGCGCCAGAAGGATTTCGTGGTCGTCACGCCATACAACGATCAGCGACGCCTAATCCGAGACCGATTGGAAGCCGACCCTGCGACTGCTCGGATCCAAGTAGGGACGGTTGACAAGTTTCAAGGGCAGGAAGCCGCGGTGGTCTTCTTCAGCATGGCGACGTCGAGCGGGGAAAACGTGGTCCATGGTAAGGACTTCTTGTTCTCACGTAACCGGCTCAACGTCGCAGTGAGCCGAGCGCAGTGCCTGGCATACCTGGTCTGTACCGAGGAACTGCTGAACACCCGGGCCCGGTCGGTGGAGGAGATGCGGTTGATCGCGACACTGAATGCGTTCGTCGAGTGGGCGCTTGGGCGGAAATAGGGGTGGCTTGATGTGGAAAGAATCCAAAGCCGCGGTGCAGGACCTGCTGAATGCGGATTGCCTGCAGCAAGCTGGTGCCATCGGCGACGATCAGAGCGTCAATGGTTGGTGGAGCGATCGTGGCATTCAGCTGAAGGTTGATCGACTAGGTCGTGACACCTTGTTCGACCTGGCGGCGGAGTGTCGAGAGCAAGCTGATCCGGATTGGGTAGAACTTCTCTGGCATGTACTGGCCTGGGGAGTTATGGGTGACTACCGGAACGCGACGACGATTGTTAAGGAAGCGGCCGATCAGCGAACCAGGTTGCTGCTCGACCAACGGTTGGGCGCCGCAGCTGATTACAGCTATGTCGCTTGCCAGGGTGATGGGACCACCTGGTTGCCAGGGGGATGGGACCACCGTGGCGCGTTATTGAGGATGGCCCTCGGGGTGGTCTGGGTCAAGCCGGCGGGGTCGGTTGCGTTGTCGGTAGGA
>Ga0208694_1005222_pt1 | contig 11165 bp, 15 predicted proteins | sample AD_UKC078_MetaG_FD_184442 | JGI IMG/M metagenome (GOLD analysis project Ga0208694, IMG submission 184442) | Active sludge microbial communities of municipal wastewater-treating anaerobic digesters from USA - AD_UKC078_MetaG (SPAdes) (version 2) | ecosystem: Engineered > Bioreactor > Anaerobic >...
GTCGGCATGTTAGCAAAACCACGGAACCCCAATCCGTTGTGCCGGTCTCGATAAACCGGCGGCAAAACCAATCTGTCACGGGGGCGGAGCGGCATCCCCGAGAATCACCGCCCACTGCTGTTGCCGCAGCTTTTGCTGGGAGCCATCCCATCCATAGCCAACTGATAAACTCTTTTCGGCTGTAGTTCTTATTTGCCCAAATAAAGAGCCATATTGTCACTATAACAGGCCTGAAAATTTCTATATTAGAGTCAATTCGACGCGTTTTTATCGAGTTTACTGAATCGTTATATCTTTAACAATCTGATTATCAATTGGTTATAAATTTGACCATTTTTGGTATGCCTCTAGCTCCATTGATTGTGTTGTTAAAAACGAAACAAACATATTAAAGAGAAAGGATACGACAATGATGCTAACACGATGGCAACGACCGGAATTGACTAGCTGGCCCGTGTTCGGGCGGCTGTCGGATCTCCGAAACGAAATTGACCGCTTATTTGAAACGCCTTTTGCGGAATTCAGCCGCGCTTCCAGTCTGCTGGGCGGATGGATGCCGGCACTGGATCTGAACGAAGACAAGGACCATTTCACCGTGAAATGTGAATTGCCCGGAATGAAGAAGGACGACATCAACCTCACGCTCCACGAGGGCTGCCTGACCATTTCAGGCGAGCGACGCGGGGAGCAAGCGCGGCCTGACGGCGAAGTCCACCGCGCCGAGCGGTTTGTCGGCCGTTTCCAGCGCACGGTGCTGCTGCCAGCGCCGGTGGCGGTGGATAAAATCAGCGCGCAGTACAAAGACGGCGTGTTGACCGTGACGCTGCCCAAGACCGAGGAAGCGAAGCCAAAACAGATCGAGGTGAAAGTGGGCTAAACCCGGAATCCCGCCCGGCGGGCGAGCCTGCCCGCCGGGCCCAACCAAAATCCAAAATCATGAATACGACACAGGAAAAAGAATTACGAACGGAAACTCGCGCGGTGCGCGTGGAATATGTCATGCCCCCGGTGAACATTTACGAAACCACCCAAGCCTATATCTTGGAGGCGGAGATGCCCGGCGTGGACAAGAACGGTTTGGAAGTCACCCTGGAGGGCAACGAAATCACCCTCCTGGGCCGGCGCCAGGTGGAAAAAGTCAGCGGTGAACAATTACTTCGCGAGCGCAATGAGGCGGACTACCGCCGGGTGTTTGAGCTGGATCCCACCCTCGACACCTCAAAGATCTCGGCCCGGATCGAGCAGGGATTGCTGACGCTGACATTGCCAAAATCAGCGCAACAACAACCCCGGCGGATTACGGTCAACGATTAACCCGTCGCCACGCGGCCAGCGCGCGAATTCCCTGGCAATTATACCCGTGGGGTGAACTGGAATACTAATCCGGTTTGCCTCACGGTTTTTTCATTAAACTGAACCGAGCTGTCATTCCGCAGAATTCTCGCTGCCGCCACTGGACAAACAAATTGTTTCGCCCGGCCAAACGTTCGCTGATCAATCGTTTTTCTCAAACCATGTCGTGCGGCACGCATCGCGCCACGTACGATTATCTTGACCATTCGCCCCTAGTGGGGCAAATTACCTTCGACACGAACGGCACCACTGTGATGACCACGACCAACGGTTACGATCATCTGAACCGCCTCACGAACACTGCGTCGTTGGGAGGGACCGGTTCCACCCGGTCCCAATTTGATTACCAATACAATCCCGCCAGCCAGCGCACGAGCGTGACGAACCTGGACGGCAGCTATTGGGTGTATGGCTATGACAGCATGGGGCAGGTGACGAGCGGGAAGAAGTATTGGAGCGACGGCACACCCGTCGCGGGGCAGCAGTTTGATTATGCGTTCGACGACATTGGCAACCGGCAGACCACCACGCGGGATGGACGCCAAGCCACGTATTCACCCAACAACCTAAACCAATACACCAGCCGCACCGTGCCGGGCTTTGTGAATGTGCTGGGCACGGCCACGAACACCGCCACCGTAAGCTTGTGGAGCCAGGACAATCTTGCGCTCTACCCGCCGACGACACGCAAGGGGGATTATTTCCGGGGGGAAATGTTGTTCAACAACAACACGGGGGCGCTGTGGCTCACCATCACCAACGTGGCCGTCCTGAGCAACGACACCGGGGCGGACATTGTGACCAACATCGCGGGCAATTTGTTGCTGGCGAAGAATCCCGAGGCGTTCACCTATGACGCCGATGGCAACTTAACCAGTGACGGCTTGTGGACGAACGTGTGGAATGGGGAGAACCGGCGCATCACGATTGAGAGCCGGAGCACGCTGCCGTCGGCAGCCAAAGTGAAAGAGGCGTGGACGCTTCTGCCCGATGGAAGATGGATTGAGCGCATTGTGTCCACGAACAACGGGATGAGTTACTATCCCTCACAGACCAACCGTTACGTGTGGGACCATCAAGTCTTGCTGGCGGTGCTGGATCATACGAACGGCGTGGTGGTGAGCTTCATGCGAGGCATAGATATGAGCGGTAGCATTCAAGGGGCTGGTGGAGTGGGCGGCGCGCTGGCAGTGAAAGCGGGAACGTCCGCCCAATGCGGCGCGATGGCAAACACCACACATTTCACCTGCTACGATGGCAACGGGAACGTGATGGTGCTCATCAACGCGGCAACGGGTGCCGAGAGTGCGCACTACGAATACGGTCCCTTCGCCGAGTCGCTGCGCGTCACCGGTCCAATGGCCAAACTCAATCCGATTCGTTTCAGCACGCAATACGCGGATGACGTGTGCGACGACATCAAATACCTGTATCGCGATTACACGGCATGGGTGGGGAGGTGGCTTAGTAGAGACCCAATCGAGGAAGCTGGAGGCGAGAGCCTGTATGGGTTCGTTCATAACTCGGCGATCAATCGGATTGATCCCAAGGGGTTGGCGTTCTTGTGGGATACTTTTGTTGGGTGTGCGACCTCGATTGGTGCGAAGCAGGTGGACAAATACTTCGACAAGTTGTTTGCCTGTGGTGCGCTGAACAGTCGCCTACGCGGCGAGAAGCCAAAGCCTGGTGAGCCAGAGGCTTTTGATATTGATCTTTGCAAGGGGTTTTCTTTCAAGCCCGATTTTGAACCGGGATACACTCCTACGTCACTGGCCAAAAACATTGCAGACTGCGTGCTGTCGTCGCTGAAAGGCAAAGCAATTGAGGAGGCGCTTAAGGAAATTACCGATCCGAACAAGCGAAAGGCACTTCAGAAGCTTTTGGAAACGGCAGCCGACTATGCACCTGAGGCGCAAATGAATCTCACCATAAACGCCAGGTGCAAAAGCAAGAAGTTGCATGTGACCTTGGATTACTCGGCTACGGTTAAGGTGGGTGGGGCATCCATATCTTCCCCGGCTAAGACAGTTGGGCCGTATGGTTGCCCATCCATCCTGAATCTTGATTCTCATTGCGGCTGCTGTGATGGACAAAAGACCCAGTAGCGATATGAGATCACTCGCCCTCGCATCGGTTTCCTGCTTGCTGCTGATTGCTGGTTGCTGCTCCGTTCCAGAAGTCTACCGCCCTGTTACGGAGTTCCAGCGCAAGCACGCTGCTGAGTTTGGAAAATACACTTACTTGAACCCTGTTTCCCTCGACACTTACAAGGCGATTTGGGGCGAGCGTGCTGGATCGACCAGCTACATTTTGGGTGAGACGGAGCGCCGCTTTGGGGGCGAGCAGGGCGTTAAGGAATTCGTTAAAACGATGTTACAGCGCGAGGCTGAAGACCGACAAAGAATCCTCAAGTTTTGTCGAGACCTAGAGGAAGCGAGTTCCAACGGTGGCGCAATTTGCCAATACGAGTGGAGCGACGGTAAAACCAAGGAAACTGGTTTTCTCGTTTTGAAGTCTGGCGAGGTAGTCAAACGTGAGCCGTGGGTCACTGACTACCTTTCTGAGCAAAAAGAAAAGTAAAAGTAAACTGTGCGCGCCAACCAATGCAGTAGCCGTGCCATGAATTTCCGCTGGTGCAGCTTCTTGTCTACACGTGAACTTGTACGCACCAACCACGCTCGTCGCGGAGCGACAGTTTGATTATGCGTTCGACGACATTGACAACCGGCAGACCACCACGCGGGACCTGCGGCAAGCTTCCTATTCTGTGAACAGCCTGAACCAATACACCAGCCGCACGGTGCCGGGCTTTGTGAACGTGCTGGGCACGGCCACCAACACGGCCACGGTGAGTTTGTGGAGCCAGGACAATCTGGCGCTCTACACGCCGACGACGCGCCAAGGGGATTATTTCCGCGGGGAAATGTTGGTCAACAACAACACGGGCGCGTTGTGGTTGACCATCACCAACGTCGCTGTCCTGAGCAATTACACCGGGGCGGATATTGTGACCAATACCAGTGGAAAACTGTTTGTGCCCAAGACGGCGGAGGTGTTTGGTTATGACGCCGATGGCAATCTCACCAACGACGGACGCTGGAGTTATACTTGGGATGCCGAGAACCGAATCACTTCCTTCACCAGAAACAGTGCCGCCCCGGTTGGTTCGCGAGTGAAGTTGGATTGCCAGTATGATTCCAAATCACGACGCACGCAGAAAATCGTTTCAACGTGGAACGGCAGCACGTATGTGGCGCAGAGCACGAACAAGTTCGTGTACGATGGGTGGAACCTGATTGCGATCCTGGATTCTAACTCCTCGCTTCTAGCTTCTTTCCAGTGGGGTATCGACGCCAGCGGCACGCTGCAAGGCGCGGGCGGAGTGGGTGGATTGCTTTCCATGACCGTGCATCAAGGCACGAATGCGGGCACATACCTTTACTGTTACGACGGCAATCATAATGTGACGACGTTGGTAAACGCCACGAACGGCGCGGTTGCCGCGCAATACGAGTACGATGTCTTTGGCAGACCGCTGCGAGCGACCGGCCCACTGGCATTCGTGAATCCGTTCACTTTCTCCACCAAGTTCTGTGATTGGGAGACGGGTTTCCTCTATTACGGATACAGATATTACGATCCGCCGAGTCAACCAACGCCACAAGACTCGCTCAATAGCGAGGCGTGGCGGATGTTCATCTTTTTGTTCGCGGGTGATCTGGGAGAGAATTACGAGTTGTCAGACAGCGCTATTGAAGCAGCCAAAGGCCGAGTCAACAAGGACCGCATCATTGCCGATCTTCGGAAAGCGGTTAGTTGCAATCAAAGTGGGACATCAGTAATCAAACAATCGGACAATTCTTTCACTATCGAGGAGAATCCAGGGATTGTTAACATGGGGAACTGGCAGCTTCGCTTGCGTTCGACTGCAAACTGGAAATGCGGCAACCCGGTTGTTGAGGGTGGAAAATGTTGTTGCACGTGCAGCGCTGACATTCACGTGAAGGCACTCATGAGCAAGACCTACACGTTTCGAGCGAATGGATACAATCCATACAACTCGAGTTGGGGGATACGCGTCCTTAACGGGTTAGCAAAGGACGAGCAATACTACATGCGGTGGTATCACGACAGTGATGGACCGGCCTTTTTTATCTCTGCCGAGTTCGACTTTTCGTTTTCTCAATCGTTCAAGAAGTGTGGCAAGGAGCAACAGCCATGAAGCGATTCTTTGCTGGTTTAGCGATTGCTGGAGTTCTGGGTCTGTGTTTTATCGTCGCCATCGTCATCCGCGATTTGAAGCACAAGTCTTGGATGGAATACACACCGGGGGAAATCAATCGACTTGCGGTTGGAGTTGAGGCGTTCCGAGAGGAACAGGGTGTGTATCCTGGCAAGCTTTCCGAGCTGCAAACTGTATCGGGCTTACATGATAAGGAATACCTGAGCGAGCTTCTTGCGGGGAAATCCGGAAACCAATATCAGTATCGGACGGCAAGCAGTGGCTTCGTCATCACTGTCACCAAATCTGCCGGCTTGTTTTCCAAGGAAGAAGCGATGGAGAAGTTCTTCGAGCCTGGCAAGACTCTTGGTGGGGAGGTCCAGACCGTAATCACGACGGGATCAGGGGCAACAAACGGTGTCCCGCACAAACGGTGAGAAGGAATCTAGCGGCGCTCAGGCCGCGCCGGAGTGAGTTGGCCACCCGCGCATGTGCCACAGCCCTGGACGCTGTGAAGTTTAGGTTGAATGTTTCGCTGGTTTGAGTTGAAATGGCCAAGAAGTAATCACGCATGAAGTTGTTGAACCAATACACCAGCCGCACCGTGCCGGGCTTTGTGAACGTGCTGGGCGAGGTGCCCAACGTCGCCGATCCGCTCGGCGTGCGCGATCGCGCCATGCTCGAACTCTTTTACAGTTGCGGCCTGCGCCGCGCCGAACTTTGCCGCCTCGAACTCACCGACCTGAACACCGAGCGGCGCACGCTCACCATCCGCCGCGGCAAAGGGAAGAAAGACCGCGTCGTGCCCGTCGGCGCGCGCGCCGTCGCCTGGCTCGAACGCTATCTCAAGGAAGTGCGTCCGCGTCTCAGTCTCGACACGCGCACGCCGGCGTTGTTCCTCACCGGCTACGGCGACGCCTTCAACCCCGACGTGCTTTCGCGCATGACTGCCGACTGGATGAAGGCGGCGGGCTTGAAAGGGAGTTGCCACTTGCTGCGGCACACCTGCGCCACGCACATGCTCGAAGGCGGCGCGGACATCCGTTACATCCAGCAGTTGCTCGGACACGAGAAGCTGGAGACCACCGCGATTTACACCGAAGTCACCATCCGCCAGTTGCAGGAAGTCCACGCCCGCTGCCATCCGTCTGCAAGGCCAGCCGAACCCGAAAAACCGCTTCCGCCCGGCACGCCGATTGAGTAATCTTTCGGCGTGATTGCAGGCGCTCAAAGTTGCTTTCCTCTTTTAGCTGCCGAGCCGCTGCCTGTCCGCCGAAGCCTCGGCGAAGGCGGATCAGCGGCCCGCGAGCGCGCCGCACACGCGCCGACGTGGACGACCTCCCCTCTGAAAACTCGCGTCGGGGTCTCGCGCCGTCGCGCATCGGGTCGCCTCTCACGGCGACGCCGTTCCCGCTCAATGTTCACGCCCGGTTCGCGGGCCTGTGGCTACAGCACCGCATCGGGTCGGGCTAAATGGCTAAATAGAGACCCTATCGGGGAGGTGGGAGGAAAAAATCTCTATGGTTGCGTTGTGAACGATGCAATCAACGGTTCCGACCCGGTCGGGCTTTGCGTTGGCTCCTGTGGAACCGCGTTGGCGGTGGCGTTGCCGGGCCTCAATAATCCGCTGCCGGACATCCACAATACGGCGTGCAATTTGCTAGAAGAGAAGATCCGTGGTTATCTTACGTCACCTCAAGAGCTTCGAGCATGGAACCGTTTCGTGGCTGGCACCGCAGCTGATATCGAACTTTCCGATCGAGAGATGGATTCTGTTCTTGGGCTTGCGAGTAAATTTCAAGCTGAACTAAATAGACAAGCTCAACGTTGTAAAAGAACACATTTCTATTGGTTTGATAAAAAGACAGCTGTTAACGATGCGATTGGCGGACCTTGGGCACTGGTACTCGGCAGCGTCACGATTCAGTTAAAGACTTCGTGTGCCTGCCGGACCCTCACATGGGAAGCCTGTATCTTCGATAAATACGATTTCGATCCGAAATGGTGGAACACACATCGTTCTCGGACGGCAGAAGCTCAAGTTATCTTGACGCGGGCCGCACAGGTTGTCGGCCAGTGCGGTTGGAAAGAATTTTATCACAAAGGCTGTCAATATGGCTTCAAAGCGAATTAAACTGTCCGGTGTGTTGTACGCGCTTGGGCTTGGCTTGATTCCGGCAGTGACTGGATTGAGCGCGGTGATGGAATTTGGCTTGGGCTGGACTCTGCGAGGCGGGCCCGGCGTGGGTTTTGACCTGCTTGTGAGCTACCTACTTTGTGTGGCGGGAGCTTTGGCGATGAAGAAACCACTTGGCCGCACCATGGCCTTCATACTGGCGCCACTCGTGATCCTGCCTTTCGAGGTTCTCTTCCTGGGGGCGTTGACCCTCTGGTTATTCGGCTTCAGCGACACCATCCAATAATAGCGAACGTGCCATGAAATTTTGCACTGGCGCAGGTTCTAATCTGCACGTGAACTTGTACGCACCAACCACACCCGTCGCCGGGCAGCAGTTTGATTACGCGTTTGACGACATTGGCAACCGGCAGACCACCACGCGGGATGGACGCCAAGCCACGTACACGCCTAACACCTTGAACCAATACACCAGCCGCACCGTGCCCGGTTTTGTGAACGTGCTGGGCACGGCCACGAACACGGCCACGGTCAGTCTGTGGAGCCAGGACAATCTTGCGCTCTACACGCCGACGACGCGCCAGGGGGATTATTTCCGGGGGGAAATGTTGTTTAACAACAACACCGGCGCGCTGTGGTTCACCATCACCAACGTGGCCGTCCTGAGCAACTACACCGGAGCGGACATTGTGACCAATATCGCGGGCAATTTGTTGCTGGCAAAGAATCCCGAGGCGTTCACCTATGACGCCGATGGCAACTTAACCAGTGACAGCTTGTGGACGAACGTGTGGAATGGGGAGAACCGGCGGATAGTGATTGAACGTAGAAGCGACGCCCCGTCGCTCTCCAAAGTGAAAGAGGTGTGGACGATTCTGGCCGATGGAAGATGGATTGAGCGGATCGTATCCACGAACAACGGCACGGCTTACTATCCCTCACAGACCAATCGTTATGTCTGGGACCATCAGGTGTTGCTGGCGGTGCTGGATCATACGAACGGCGTGGTGGTGAGTTTCCTGCGTGGGCTTGACCTGAGCGGAACAATTCAAGGGGCTGGGGGGGTGGGTGGAGTATTGGCAGTGAAAGCGGGAACGTCCGCCCAATGTGGCAACATGGCGAACACGACACATTTTACCTGCTACGATGGCAACGGAAACGTGATGGCGCTCATCAACGCGGCAACGGGAGAAGAAAGTGCGCGCTACGAGTACGACCCCTTCGCCGAACCGCTGCGCATCACCGGCCCAATGGCCAAACTCAATCCGATTCGTTTCAGCACCCAGTATCACGACGACTACACCGGGGACGATAAATACCTATTCCGAGATTTGAGAGATGGCAGATGGCCAAATAGGGACCCCATTGAAGAAGCGGGCGGGTTGAATTTCTATTCTTTCGCGCGCAATGCACCCGTTCAGCATATCGATGCGTATGGGCTTTGGATTCCGGGGCCAGACGGCCGCCCGCAGCCTCCAAATCTGCCCAAGCTACCACCTGGCCCATCGTGTTCATCGCTCGCATTGGAATTGTTTGCTGACTACGCGGGGTTTGGAAATTTCACGCACATGGATAAAGACGCAATGATTGACGTGGTAAACAGCCAGGAGGTGCAAGGCTTCATGGCGTCTCTTCTTGCTGAGGCAAAAGGAAAATGGGCTTGTGGCAAAAACGGAAGATTGTTCAGAGGAAACACCGATCACGCTGTTGAGTTTAATCCGGCAAGTATGGATATGCCATTTGCGCGAAGACTCGATTGGGCAGCAACTGGCAATTGGCAATTGTTTATGCTAGGGGAATGCAAGTGGAAGTGCAAGCCATGCCGGTCTTGTTGCGGGTGCGTTTGCAGTAGTTCCTGCACCGTCAAGGGAACTATCAGCAAGTATTACACTTTCGTTTACGTGCCTGGAGGAAATCCGAAAAATCTTGTAACGACAGTTCTTTTCTATCCGTTCAATTATGGGGGAGATACTTTCATCATTGACGAGCCTTTCAGTCTGACCGGTGGCGATATTGGAATACAGACCTGCAATTGAGATAAATATGTCGAAGTCGAACATTGGTGATCTTGCCATCGGAGCTTTTTGTTTTGCATCCGTCTGTATTGGATTCATTTGCTCCAGACCAAAATTGGCTTTTTACCTTTCGGTTTGTTTGGCGCTAGTCGTGTGTGCTGCTTTGTTTTATGTGAAAATCTATATTGAAATGTTGGGGCTGTTTCACACGCTTCCGTTTGCAATCGTTCCGTGGTTCATTTCCAGGTTTCGCCAGCGACGCAAATCAAACGGAGCTGTCCCGCTAAAAGGTGAATAGGATCTAGCAGCGCTGATACCGTTTCCAAGATTGTTCACAAGGGCGCGGTGCGCCGTTGGTGGCGTGCGCTTGTCAGCCATGAACAAGCGGGCTAGAATTTGGGCCATGAGTGAAATCATCTTTGAGGTGCGCGAAGACGAGACGGATGGTGGTTACACGGCCTCAGCGGTGAGCGGAGGCATTCACACCGAAGCCGAGACGTTGGAGGAGTTGCGGCGCAACGTCCGCGAGGCGGTGGACTGTTACTTTGATGATCCTGACAAAGCGCCCAAGATGATCCGGCTGCACTTTGTAAGGGAAGAGCTATTGGCGCGATGAGATTGCCGCGCGACGTGACCGGTCGCCAACTCGTCAAGGCGCTGCGGGAACTCGGGTATGAAGAGACCCGGCGCAAAGGCTCCCACATCCGGGTGACGCCGCAAAAGAATGGGGAACATCACGAAGTGATTCCTGATCACAATCCGATCAAATGCGGCACGTTAAACGCCATTCTCAAGAGCATCGCAAGGCATCACGGCTTGACGCGAGAAGAACTGATCCAGTTGCTGAAGCTGTGACCAGCGGTGGGTGCAGCGGCATCTTGCGCGCAACAGATACGGTCACTAAGCCGCTTGGCGCCTTCGCCTCTGACGCCAACAAAAAACTGCCCCACGACGTGCGGTACGTGTATGAGGGCGGGAACTTGCTCGCCAGTCTCAATCCGGCATCGTCCGTCCGCCAGGCTTACCTGTGGGGTTTGGATTTGAGCGGGACGATGCAAGGCGCGGGCGGCGTGGGCGGGTTGCTGGCCATCACCGACGCCAGCACGGGTTCGCACTTCTGCACTTTTGATGGGAACGGCAATGTGACCGCCTTGGTGAAAGCGGATGGTGCCGGGCTGACCGCTCAATACGAGTATGGCCCCTTTGGGGAACTCCTCCGTGCCACGGGCCCGATGGCCAGGGCCAACCCCTTCCGGTTCTCGACCAAATATCAGGACGATGAGACCGATCTGATTTACTATGGTTATCGGTATTATACCATTTCCTGTTTGTAGTTGCATTTTGTTGGAGGGCATGACATGAAAGGTTATGCCGAAGCGATTTCATCTGAACCGGCCCGACCTGGCGCAAGCCGTGGCGGCGGCGCTGCCGGGTTGTC
>Ga0208694_1005226_pt1 | contig 11160 bp, 7 predicted proteins | sample AD_UKC078_MetaG_FD_184442 | JGI IMG/M metagenome (GOLD analysis project Ga0208694, IMG submission 184442) | Active sludge microbial communities of municipal wastewater-treating anaerobic digesters from USA - AD_UKC078_MetaG (SPAdes) (version 2) | ecosystem: Engineered > Bioreactor > Anaerobic >...
AATTATAATTTTCATTAATTTTAAGTAATTCTGATTTTAAAACAGAATAGAATTCGTTTAAGCCTTCTTGCTCATTGTAAACAGATGCGATAATTGATATGTTTTTTTTCACTGCTATCTTTTGTAAATTAAATAATAAAAGCAAAAATAGTTAATATTTTGTAAACAACTAATATTTCGTTGTGGTAAATTAAAATAATTTATGTAAATTTATGAAAATTTTAAAAATCAAAACAAATGAAGAACAGACTTAGTATTCACAACGGCGATATTACAAAATTAGAAGTTGATGCAATTGTAAATGCTGCTAACAAAACTTTATTAGGTGGAGGTGGAGTTGATGGTGCTATTCACAGAGCAGCTGGTCCCGAACTTTTAAACGAATGTCGTAAACTTAATGGTTGCAAAACTGGAGAAGCAAAAATTACACTTGGATACAACTTGCCTGCAAGATATGTTATTCATACTGTTGGTCCAGTTTGGAGAGGTGGAAATAATAAAGAAGCTGAATTATTAGCAAATGCTTATATAAATTCTTTGAAAATTGCTGCAGAAAAACAATTTGAAACTATAGCTTTCCCATCAATTTCAACAGGTGTGTATTCTTTTCCAATTGATAAAGCAACTAAAATTGCAGTTACTGAAACAATCAAATTTTTAGAACAAAATAAATTCCCAGAAAAAGTAATATTTTGTGTCTTTGGAAAAGAAACAGAAGAAATTTATAAAGAAATGTTTTTGAACTTAAACTTGTGATTGTGTTAGTTCCTATAAAAACCAATAAAGTTTGGAATTACATGCAACGTTTTAGCAATATAAACTGTCTAATAGATATGAAAAACAAGTTAAAATTGTAATTGATAGTCTCAAATATAAATATTAACACTAAAAAATATTTGTCATGAAAAAAAATCTTCTTTTCATTTTCCTAATATGCATTTGTTTGCAAACTTATTCTCAATTTGGTGGTGGAACAGGAACAGAGGAAGACCCTTACCAACTTTACACCAAAGAGCATATTGACAGTATGGTAAATCAAGATACAAATGGTAAATATTATGTTTTGATGAATGATATTACAGACACAATTACAGATAAAATTTGTTCGACTTTAGCTGGGTCTTTTAATGGTAAGGGACATAATTTAATCGTAAATTCAGGACTGTCTTTGTTTACTTCGATTATGGAATCTGGTAGATTAGATTCTTTATCCGTTTCTGGAATCATGCATAATTTTCCTCCTTTTTGCAATGCAAATCAAGGAACAATAAACTTTTGTACAAATAATTTAAACGATAGCTCTACAATTAGTTCGGGAATATGCCGTGTAAATAAGTTAAATGGGAAGATTATCAATTGTACAAATAATTTAAATTTTAGTAGTGGAAATTACTTGGAAATTGCCGGAATATGTTCTTTATCTTACGGTATAATTCAAAATTGCATAAATAACGGTAATATCACAATACAAGTAACAAGTGGAAACTTTGCGGGGATTTCTGTACGAGGGTATGGAAAAATTTTAAATTGTATTAATAACGGTTCTATTAGCCAAGTGGGAATGGGAGAATCTGTTCATATCGGAGGAATTACAAGAATATCAATGAGTACATTAATTCAAAACTGTATAAACAATGGAGATATTTCATGTAAAAATGCACATTGTGCAGGTGGAATTAGCGGAGATATTACTCAAGTTAAAATAGTGAATTGTGTAAACAACGGTAATATTAATGGAACTGCAATAAATGCAGGCGGTATAGCAGCATGGCTAGATAGGGATTCAATTGTTAATTGTTTTAATTCAGGACAAGTATTAACTACTTCATTAATCAACGAGCCTACAGGATCGGGGATAGCTAATATTCAAAATGATAGCTCAATGGTTATAAATTGTTTAAATGTTGGCAAATGTAGTGAAGATGGTGTGGTCGGTAGTGATGAAGACATCTTAGCAGTTACCAACAGTACTATTCAAAATAACTATTACGACAAACAAATGTGCTTGAAGAAAGGATTTAGTAGAATTGAAAATTTAGAGTTTATTTGCTACGATAGTATAAATGCCTGCGAAGGAAAACTTACAACACAGTTAGTTGGCACAAGTCCCGAATTGCAAGCACTTCTTGGTGATGACTGGTCTTATGCCGAAGGACGTTATCCCATTCCTTTAGGATTAGAAAATCATCCTGCTGCACAACTTGCCGCCACACCTATGTATTTGCCTTACACCGACCAAGATAATTACAATACAGTTGATAGTGTAACATGCCATTTTATGCTTGGTACAAAAAATAATGTAGAATGGGAGTGTTCTTCTCCTACAGTTAATTTAGAAGAAACCGAAGACGGTCTAAAAGGTGTTTTGCAATCAACTGGGTTTGTAAATCTAGTAGCAAGTTTAGGTAATTATCATAAAAACATTATCTTAAATATAAAATCTGTTTGTGAGCCAAATTACAAAAATGAAGAAATTCAAAAAACTCAAGCTATAGCTTATCCAAACCCAACAAAAGATATGCTTTATTTTAATCAAGCTTCAGCTTATGAGATTTACGATTTGCAAGGCAAACTAATTATGAAAAGCAAAAAACCGCAAAATTTTGTAAATACATCAAAATTAAAATCTGGAATTTATCTTATAAAAATTGGAGAAGAAATAATGAAGTTTGTTGTGGAGTGAAAAAATAATGCCTCATGCAACGTTTTAGCAATATAAACTGTCTTATAAATATAGAATTTAAAGTTAAATTTAAAATTTGTTAATTATGAGAAAGCTGATATTAGTATTTACAATAATTTTATTTTCGTGTTTTTCTTTTTCGCAAGAACACCCATGGCAAGGTGAAGGCACGGTAGAAAACCCATTTAAAATTTTTACTATTGACGATTTGAATACTATTCGGCAATATGAAAATGACCCTTTGTATTATTTTCTTGTAGATGATGAATCTATTCATATTCCAGTGTCATACTATAATATGCATTTTGAATTAATGAACAATATTGATGATAGTCTAACTCATAGATTATGCAATGATTTTGGTGGACATTTTCATGGTAAAGGACATTATATAAGATTAAATTATAATACACCTTCAGGTGAAACAGGAGAGTTTATTGGTAGTGTTTTGTGTGGGTCAATAGACTCATTACGTTTAGAAGGCAATATGTTTAATTCTTATGGAATATTTGGAGGTGTAGGAGGAGAAATAAATCATCTTATATGTAATCTAAACGTTAAAGCACAAGTTTGGAATATTAACACGACTTTGTATTTATTCTGTAATGGTATTACGGGAACATTTAAAAATTGTATTAATTATTCAGATATAAACATAGATGCTAATAAATACATAAGTTGTGGTTTTTTTGAAAATGGTAATGGAGTTATTGATGGCTTTATAAATTATGGAAATTTTAATATTGAAACTACAAACGAAAGTATAGTTGAAGCTTGGGTTTTAATAAAAGCTTCATCAGCAGATATAAAAAATTGTGTAAATTATGGTAATTTTACTATTAATGGAATTCCTGAATTTGCAAATGTTTCCATAATGTCTATGGGCTCTCATGGCACAATTAGTAACTGCCTAAATACAGGTGATATTTTTGCTAAAAAAGTTGATGTTCTGGGTGTTTTTTCAAGTTGGAATTTTGGCAATGTTATAAATTGTGTAAATACAGGAAGAGTAATTGGTGATAAAATTACAGGTGGAATAGTTGGAACGAATTATGAGCCTGGATTGGTTAAAAATTGTCTTAATGCTGGTTATGTACAAGGCGATAGTATTTCAGGTGGAATAGTTGGAAATAATTATGGGGGTTCTGCAAAAAATAATTTATCACTATATAAAACATATGGCTATTCAATTTTTGGAGATAGCATAGATAATTCTCAACAATTTTACCCAGATAGTTTAATGTTTGAAAACAATTTTTACGACAAACAGTTGCTTACTCAAATGTCTAGTCCTGAAGGTGATATTTTAGAAAATAATGCTGCAAAAGGTTTGCTAACTACTGAAATTACAGGTTTCGCTCTACAAGACATTCTTGGCGATGACTGGTCTTATGCCGAAGGTCGTTATCCCATTCCTTTAGGATTAGAAAATCATCCTGCTGCACAACTTGCTGCTACGCCAATGTATTTGCCTTACACCGACCAAGATGATTACAATACAGTTGATAGTGTAACATGTCATTTTATGCTTGGTACAGAAAACAATGTAGAATGGGAGTGTGGCTATCCTTCAGTTAATTTAGAAGAAACAGAAGACGGACTAAAAGGTGTTTTGCAAACAACTGGGTTTGTAAATCTAGTAGCAAGTTTAGGTAATTATCACAAAAACATTATCTTAAATATAAAATCTGTTTGCGATCCAGTTTACAAAAACGAAGAAATCCAAAAAACTCAAGCTATTGCATATCCAAACCCAACAAAAGATATACTTTATTTTAATCAAGCCTCAGCTTATGAGATTTACGATTTGCAAGGCAAACTAATTATGAAAAGCAAAAAACCGCAAACTTCTGTAAATACATCAAAACTAAAATCTGGAATTTATCTAATAAAAATTGGAGGAGAAATAATGAAGTTTGTAGTGGAGTGAAAAAATATTTAAAACACATCGTCCCAATCATCGCCATTATCAACAAAGGTCGTTTTTTTTATATAATATTCTCCAGTTTTTAGCGTTGTAGCACCCATGCCGAACAATTACGCCTTGCCCGCAAGGGCAACATGTGATTAACCGTAAGATTTATCTTGCGGTGGAGATACCCCCCAACTCCCTCGCCCGCAAGGGCGACACAATAAAGTCAGCTAAAAATGATACGTTGAACGTAGTTGAAGTGTTAAAAGTGTTGTGTTGCCCTACGGGCAAGGCTTTTGAGGGTCTATCTACCGCAGGCTGCGCCTACGGTTAATCACATGTTGTCCTACGGACAAACCCCTGATAGTCTTATATTGTCCTTACGGACAATTATATATGTAAGTGCTGTTTACTATGTTACAACATCCAAACATAATAAATAATGTTTGATTATCAAAGACTTATCGAGTATTGCAAAAAAGTGTGAAAGACAGGAAATTTGTAGTGGAGTGAAAAAATATTTAAAACACATCGTCCCAATCATCGCCATTATCAACAAAGGACGCTTTTTTCATATAATATTCTTTTTGATAACCTGTTCCAAAATATTGAATAACAGAAAATGCAGTATCGCTCATTGATTTTATCTTAAAAAGGCTGCGACTATTGTATTTGTCATAACCTATATAATATTTAGGAGCGTGGTCGTAATAAATTTTTAATTCTGTTCTTTTAATTTCCCAAGCAAAACTATCGGCTTTGTTTACGTCACTTAAAAAAGACATTCCTCTGCCTTTTTCGTCAAATTTATAGTTAGGCATATCAAAAATTGGCTTATTATCAGTGCCTGTAGGTGTCCAATAGCCTAAAATATTTGTTTCCCATTCTAAATCTGTTTCAGTCTTTCCACAAAATGTAAATATAAATGTGAAAATTAAAATCATTCCTAAAATAGAATATTTTAATATTATGTCTTTAGTTTTCATTATCTTCATTATTTTCATTATCAATGTCAACTACACTATCTTTACTAGCTTCTTCATCTTCTTTATCTTTATCGCTTTTTGTTTTGTTAGAAATAATTTCTATAGGTATTTTCATTGATATGTATTCAGTGTCAATACTGCCGCCATCATCTGCAACTTCTTGAAGTGAGCTATAATATTTTCTTATCATATAAATTTGACCACTACCAGCAACTAAATCTTCCATATCTTCAGCATTTAACGAAATGTAATTGCTCCCAATAATATCCGTAGATACTTCTACTTTATTATTGTCGTTATCTTCAATAATTGCTATTACTTCTTCTTTGTTTTCTAAACTTTTGCCTTGCCAATATATTTTTTGGTTTTTTTCGGCATATAGTTTTTCAATTTTCACAATTTCAATAGAGTTTACAACAACACTGTTTGAGTAAACTTTGTTTTCTGTGTCAGTAAATTTGAAATTGAATGTATTACTATCTTTTATAGCCAATTTATAAAAACATCCTCTAAAAGAACTTTGTTCTTCTTTCATTTTTATGTCGTTAACACTAATTTGGCTGGGTTCGCTTAGCTTTAAAGTTGTGCCTTTATTTCCACCAAATCTAAATTGAGCAAAAATATCATACTCATTACTTTCAGAAGCATCGTAGCTAATAGAGTAATATTGGTGAATTTTGCTTTGATTTACATCTTTAGAATCTGCTATTTCGGTTGAGCCACAAGCAAAACTAAAACTTAGTGCTGTAAAAAGCACAAGCTTGCAAATAGTTGTATTAAAACTATTCTTTATTCCATTTAAGTTTATTGTCTTTATCATAAATCATTTTTTTATTTTCAAATAACCATTGAACTACTTTAATTATTTTATATTCATCAAATTTAATTTTTTCAACTAATTCGTTTAATAAACAAGGTTCAAAATTAATAATTTCTTTAATTTCTTCCAAAATAATATCAAATTCATATTTATTTAGTCCTAGTTCGTTTCTTCTTAAACACACATCGCAATTACCACAACGTTGAGTGTCGGTTTCACCAAAATATGCTAAAAGATGCTGACTTCGGCATTTATTATTGCTTGTAGCGTAATTTAACATAGCTTCCATTCGCGATAAAGTTCTTTCTTTTCTTTCGTTAAGTTCTTTAATATCAAACAAAATTCCTTTGTCTTCCAATCTTTCGGCATTAAAATGCATTAATGGTTTATTGATTCTTGGTATATAGCTAATGATTTTATATCTAGCTAAAACTTTCAACAATTCAATAATGGTATCAGGTTTGGTATTGGCTTTCCTTGCTAAATATTCTTCGCTAATATTTACATAATCATTAAAAATTCCTGTATAAGTTCTAAGAAGCATTTTTATAAAATTATCAAGAGCTTCGTTTTCTACTTGAAATTTGTATAAATCATCTCTGTTAACATTAATCATTATTCTAGAAACAGTATTTGCTTCTTCAGAATAAGTTAACATATTATTTGCTTCCAAAATTTTTATAGAATTATAAATGCTTAAAACATCTAATTTAAAATTTTTTGCAAGTTCAAAAATATCAAATGGGTAATCCATATCTTTTCCATCGCCTATAGGTATTTGCAGATAATCGCAAATAGCATTATATACTTCTATAACTTTTTTCAAATCTGGAAAAGCTGTTGTAATATTTCTTTTTGCTTGTGCTTTGTCTGCTGCATTTGTAACTAAAAATGCCCATGCTTTTTTGCCATCTCTTCCTGCTCTTCCTGCTTCTTGAAAATATGCTTCTGGCGAATCGGGCAAATCCAAGTGAATTACCAATCTTACATCTGGCTTGTCTATTCCCATTCCAAAGGCATTTGTGCAAACCATAATTCTAATATTGTCTTTTTGCCATTCGCTTTGTTTAAATGCTCTTGTTTGTGCGTCCAAACCTGCGTGATAAAAATCTGCCGAAATATTATATTTCTGCAAAAGCATGGCATATTCTCTAGTTTTACGTCTATTCCTAACGTAAATTACAGCACAGCCTTCAATTTTTGTAATTAATTTAAATAATTCTTTTTCTTTATCTTCGGTATTAATTACATAATAGACAAGATTTTTTCTTTCAAAACTTTTTTGTAATACGTTTTTTTCTTTAAAAAGTAATTTTTCTTGAATATCCTCAACAACTTTTGGAGTTGCTGTTGCTGTTAGTGCTAAGACAGGAATATCAGGAAGTTTTTCGCGTATTTTTGCAATTTCTAAGTATGAAGGTCTAAAATCATAACCCCATTGAGAAATGCAATGAGCTTCGTCAACCGCAATAAGGTTAACTTTCATGTGAACAAGTTTTTCTTGAAAATAGAAATTTTGCAAACGCTCAGGCGATAAGTATAAAAATTTATAATCGCCATAAATAACATTGTCTAAAGCTCTTTCTATTTCAATTTTTGTCATTCCTGAGTAAATTGCTACTGCTTTAATTTTTCGTTTTTGCAAATTTTCAACTTGGTCTTTCATTAAAGCAATAAGCGGAGTAACTACCAAACACACACCAGGATTTGCCATAGAGTAAGTTTGGAAAGTTATCGACTTTCCGCCACCAGTTGGTAGCAAGCCAAGCGTATCTTTCCCTGAAGCAATAGATTCAACAATTTCTTCTTGCATTTCACGAAAACTACGATAACCCCAATATTTTAACAATACTTCGCGAAACTTACTCATTAAGCATTAAAAATTTCAATAAAATTAGTTAATATTCTTAAAGTTTTTACAAAATTAAAAAAAATCTTTGTCATAAACACAAAAAATTGTAATTTCGTAAAATTTTAATTCATAATTTAATGAAAGAAAATAATAAAATTATTCTCGAAGGTCTAACATTTGACGATGTTTTACTGATACCAGCTTATTCGGAAATTTTACCTAGCTCCGTAAGTTTGGTTTCTAATTTTTCACGTAATATAGTTTTGAATACGCCTTTAGTTTCTGCTGCAATGGATACAGTTACAGATAGTAAAATGGCTATTGCAATTGCTCGTGAAGGCGGAATAGGTGTTATTCATAAAAATATGTCTATAGTAAGCCAAGCAAAACATGTGTATCAAGTGAAACGTGCCGAAAATGCAATGATTTTAAATCCTGTTTTTATAGATATTAACGGAACTGTAGGAGACGCAAAAGCAATAATGTCAGAATATAATATTGGAGGTCTTCCTGTGGTTGATTCCGAAAATAAACTAAAAGGAATTGTTACTTCTCGAGATATGCGTTTCCAAACAGATATGAACTTGTCTATAAAAGCAATAATGACACCAAAGGAAAGACTTATTACTACAGAACAAGGAATAGAATTGGAAGATGCAAAAGCTATTTTTATGAAACATCGTATCGAGAAACTTCCTGTGGTTGATAAAGATGATAAACTAGTTGGTTTAATAACTTATAAAGATATTACTAAAGCAGCTTCAGCACCTTTGTCGTGTAAAGATACTCATGGACGTTTGAGAGTTGCAGCAGCTGTTGGAATTACAAGTGATACTTTTGAAAGAATGGAAGCACTTGTTGATGCAGGAGTTGATGCGATTGTTATTGATACAGCACACGGACATACAAAAAGTGTAAATGAGGTTTTAAAAGAAGCAAAGAAAAAATTTACAAATATTGATATTGTTGTTGGAAATATTGCAACTGCCGAAGCAGCTAAGCTATTAGTGAAAAATGGTGCTGATGCTGTGAAAGTAGGAATTGGTCCAGGTTCTATTTGTACAACTAGAGTTGTGGCAGGAGTGGGCATGCCTCAATTTTCAGCAATTATGAATGTTTCAGAAGCATTAAAAGGAAGTGGAGTGCCACTAATTGCAGACGGAGGAATTAGATATTCAGGTGATATAGTAAAAGCTTTAGCTGCTGGTGCAAATTCAATAATGGCAGGTGGACTGTTTGCAGGAACAGAAGAAGCACCTGGTGATACAATTATTTTTAGTGGTAGAAAATTCAAAGCTTATAGAGGAATGGGTTCTGTAGAAGCTATGAACGAAGGCTCTAAAGATAGATATTTTCAAGATATGGAAGAAGATATTAAAAAACTTGTGCCAGAAGGAATATCTGGAAGAGTGCCATTTAAAGGTAATTTGCACGAAATTGTATATCAATTAATGGGCGGATTAAAAGCAGGAATGGGATATTGCGGTGCAAAAAATATCCAAACATTACACGAAAATGCTAAATTTGTTAGAATAACTTCGAGTGGTATTGTCGAAAATCACCCACACGATGTTACAATCACAAGAGAAGCACCAAATTACTCAAGAAGTGAATAATTATGAATTTTTATTTGATTTAAAATAATATAGTATGAAAAAGATTTTTGTTTTATTAAGTTTTTTAGTTTTTGTAAACTTAGCTTTCTCTCAATCTAATGTAATCTTAGAAATTGATGATGAAAAAATTACCACAGATGAGTTTTTGCATATTTATAAGAAAAATAATACAAATACAAATGCAATGACTTATCAAGCTATGGAAGAATATTTAGATTTATTTGTTAATTTTAAACTTAAAGTACACGAAGCCAAACTTTTAGGTTTAGATACTTTAAAATCGTTTAAAAATGAACTTTCAGGCTATCGTAGTCAATTAGCACAACCATATTTAACAGATAAAAAAGTTGAAGAAGATATTTTGTCAGAATCTTATGAAAGAATGAAATGGGACGTAGAAGTTTCGCATATTTTAATAAAATGCGACCACAGTGCTAGTATTGAAGATACAGTGAAAGCTTGGAATAAAATAAACGATATTTATAAAAAACTTAAAAAAGGAGAAAGTTTCGAAGAGCTTGTGAAAAAATATTCCGAAGACGAAGGAACTGTACCAACAAATGGTAGCTTGGGTTATAGAACAGTTTTTAATTTAGTTTATGAGTTCGAAACTGCTATGTACGAAACCAAAGTTGGAGATTTTTCACAACCTTTCCGCTCACGTTTTGGTTATCATATCTTAAAAGTTACAGATAAAAGACCAGCAAAAGGAAAATATCAAATTGCTCATATAATGACAATTGTGCCAGAAGGCTCTAGCAGACATTTGTGGAAAAAAGCCGAAGATAAAATTAATGAAGTCTATCAAAAAGCTATAGCAGGCGAAGATTTTGCACAATTAGCAGACGAATATAGCGAAGATAGAAGAACTGCAACTAATGGAGGAATGATAGGCTGGGTGAGTGTAGGCGGAAGAATGATTAAGGAATTTGAAGAAGCAGTATTCAAATTAGAAAATATAGGAGATATAGCACCTGTGCTTAAAACAAATTATGGCTTCCACGTAATAAAACTTATTGATAAAGAAGATATAAAACCTTTTAATGAAGCTAAAAATGATTTAAAAGGACTTATCTCAAATACTGCAAGAACTTCAAAAAGTAGAGATGCTATAGTAAATACTCTAAAAAATGAATATAATGCAAAAAATATAGACGAAAATCGTAAAATATTTTATGAAATAGTTACAGATTCAATCTTTAACGGTACATGGGCGGTAGATGAAAATTTAAAATTAGATAAGCCAATTTTAACATTTGCTAATCAAACAAAAACACAACAAGATTTTGTT
>Ga0208694_1005234_pt1 | contig 11139 bp, 12 predicted proteins | sample AD_UKC078_MetaG_FD_184442 | JGI IMG/M metagenome (GOLD analysis project Ga0208694, IMG submission 184442) | Active sludge microbial communities of municipal wastewater-treating anaerobic digesters from USA - AD_UKC078_MetaG (SPAdes) (version 2) | ecosystem: Engineered > Bioreactor > Anaerobic >...
TTATTGATAGCAGCGTGGCCTCCAGATCGTGGTGATCTTTAGCAGATGCGATAATGCTGGTTAGCCATTCCTGGCCCCGGATCTCTTTTGCAAGGCTTTCTGTTTTGCTCATGTTATCCTCTCGCTTGACATCTTTATAAGCCTGGTTAATGGTGATCTCGCCCGCATTCAGCTTCTGGATAATCTCTGGCGTGGCTGTATTGATTATTTTTTTAGCTTTGGCCATAGTTCCTGTGCTTACATTGGCTATGGTGGCAATTTCTGACCTGGTGTTGATAGGATCAGAGGACTTTGTCAATGTTGACAAAGTAGTCTTTCTTTCGTGTTCTTTAGCCTTCGCCTTCTCTGCGATCATCGGCTCCATTTTCAGAGCGATCTGCGATCTCTGCCATGCGTTAATGTTCCGCCTGCCTAATTGGTTTCGCAATATCCAAAGTATGGCATCCTGGCGATTATCGAAAGCCATCTCTTTGGTCTCGTATTCTATGCCACATTCTGTACATATCCTGTACCTGTTGTGGCCATCTACTATCATACCGTTCCACACCAATATGGCATCACGGCATCCTTCAGCTATTATGCTGCTGCGCAATAGCTCATATTCCTCTGGTAATAGCGCAGGTATCAAGTCCCGCATTTCATCATCAATGAACACACTATACATTGCTTAGCTCCTGTACGTTTTTATTTACGAACCCACAAAAACACAGGCCTAATTTCTGTCAAGCACTTTCTGCAATATATCACAACATATAGCTAAATGCAAACCAATAGAGGAGCGCTGCGCAAGCAAATGCTAAGCAAATGCTAAGCAAATGCTAAGCAAAATCAAGCAAACCGAAGCAAACGCAAGCAGATAAGATAAGATTAAGATAAGATAAGATTAAGATAAGATAAGAATAGAATAGATAAGAGTATCACTTTGCTATCGCAAAGATGATATATACACCATGGAAACCATTTTCGTGACGTCACGAAATTGATTAAGGCGATGCTGCCGGATCACCAAAATCACATTTTAGTTGACAAACAATTAATGCTGATTATTTTGTAATTATGAGCTATAATTTTAATCATGATTTTGACATTGACATCGACATCGACATCGACTCGATTGAAATCGACATCGATGAAAAAGACGAGCGCAAACACAATGTGTCTCGCAAAGCAATGGTCAAATACGCCAATCTGATCACAAAATCAGTGCGCTATCTGGAAGAGATCGCGGATTTCGATCTGCCAGAAGGAACGCAATATCGCATTGTCACCACAAAAAACATGAATGCGCTCACAGCCATCTATGCGCTTCTGCAGAATCACGAACCGGAAGAAATTATTATAGCTATTTATCGTATGAATCAACCAGCTGTAGCTAAAATTATCAGTCTATCGAAAACAGTGCCAATTTCGGTTCTTATATCGAGCTTCTTCAGGGAAAACAAGAAATACGAAAACTGGACTCGCATGCTCATCAATGCCGCCAAAGATAACCCAAACCTAACCGTCAAATCAACTTGGTCTCACGCCAAGGTTACGCTAATCAAAACCAAATGTGGGAAGCATATCGTATTTGAAGGCTCTGGCAATCTTTCCGATAATGCGCGTATAGAACAATACATTTTAGAAAACAACAAACAAGCTTATGAATTCCACAAAAACTGGATAATAGAGGCGATGAATGAAGACAAACAAGCTTAAGTTCAATCCTAATAATCCGCGAAAATGTAGTAAAGATAAGCTTGAAAAACTTATGCGCTCAATTGAATCATTTCCTGAGATGATGAAGTTACGCCCAATAGTTTACGATCCCGAGACCATGTATGTTTTAGGCGGGAATCAGCGGCTCGCAGCCATTAAAAAGCTTGGCATGAAAGACATCCCTGATGAGTGGGCGATCGCCGCCACAGATTTCACCCCTGAACAGCAAAAGGAATTTGTTCTGCGAGATAATGTGCAGTTCGGCGATTGGGACTTTGAGGTGCTGTCTGCTGAGTTTGGCGAATTTGATCTTGAAGAGATGGGCATGGATATGCCAGAGAAAGATGAAGAAAATCTTGTTGAAATAAAAAACAAAGAAATTGAGTCTATATTTTCAATCATTATAAACTTTGAAAACGAAGAATCTCTGCAAATCGCATTTGAAAAGCTCCAAAAAGAAGGATATCAATGCCAAATTTCGATATTATAAGAAAAACAAAGCATTCTGAATCTTATAGATGCACAGCGACTAAAGGCCAATTCGACATAGAAACCACAGAATCAATAGAAAGATTTACTGGAAAGATAGACATGCCTGACAAATGGAGCATTGGCGTTATTTGTGGAAATAGTGGAACAGGCAAAACAACAATAGCCAAAGAATTGTTCCCCAACAATTACATAATGTGTCACGATTATGTTAGTGAATGCGTTCTCGACGATTTTCCAAAAAACATGAATCTTAAAGATATACACAAAATATTGAACACTGTAGGATTTTCCTCTCCGCCTTCATGGCTAAAGCCATACAGTGTTTTGTCCACGGGCGAAAAAATGAGAGTCGACATTGCAAGAGCAATAGCAAGCGATGAAGATTTAATCGTATTTGACGAATTCACATCTGTTGTTGATCGCAATGTAGCGCAGATCGGAAGCGCAGCAATCGCTAAAGCTATCAGAAAAACAGAAAAACAGTTTATAGCAGTAACGTGTCATTTCGACATAATAGAATGGCTTGAACCGGACTGGGTATTTGATACCAACACAATGCGATTTGAAGTAACACGGGGGCGTTATCGGCGACCAAACATTGAAATCAGCATATGCGAAAAACGTGGATTATGGGATATGTTTAAGAAATATCATTATTTAGCCACCAACCTAAACAACTCAAGCAAGCAATATGTTGGCTATTATCAAGGCAAACCAATAGTGTTCACCGCAGTGCTTCCAATGATTGGCGTAAAAAATATGAGAAAAGAACACAGAACAGTTGTGTTACCAGATTATCAAGGTGTTGGGATTGGGTCTGCGTTTAGCGACGAAATAGCGAAAATGTATGTGGAAAACGGTTATAGATATGTATCAGTGACAAACAATCCTGCGTTTATCGCAAGACGCACAAAATCCAAAAATTGGGTTCTCAAAAATTATGGCAGATATTCATCACATACAAGAATATCTTCAAATAAAAACAAATATAATAGAATTAAAACGAGTTGGGAATATGTCGGCGGGGACAATGTCTAAGATAGTTTCAAAAACAGCAAAAGAGCAGTGGCTATAATGTGTGATGATACAATATCCGGATAAGGAGCATCGAATGATTAGAACAGCTGAATGTGTAATAATGGAGGCGATGAGTGAAGACAAGCAAGCTTAAGTTCAATCCCAATAATCCGCGAAAATGTAGTAAAGATAAGCTTGAAAAACTTATGCGCTCAATCGAATCATTTCCTGAGATGATGAAATTGCGCCCAATAGTTTACGATCCCGAGACCATGTATGTTTTAGGCGGGAATCAGCGGCTCGCAGCCATTAAAAAGCTTGGCATGAAAGACATCCCGGATGATTGGGCGATTGCCGCCACAGATCTCACGCCAGAACAGCAGAAGGAATTTGTTCTGCGAGATAATGTGCAGCTCGGGGAGTGGGACTTTGAGATGCTGTCTGCTGAGTTTGGCGAATTTGACTTTGTTGATATTGGCATGGACATACCATACATAGATTCAGAAATTAAAGACATAGATGAGAAAAACAAAGAAATAAGACCGATAAAAAAAGTTCATTACTTAATTAGCGTACCAATTGATTTAGTCCTCGATGTTCAAGACGCCATTAAAGCCATCAGGGAATTAGATGGAATCGAAATCTCGCAATCTCAAAACTAATAATTCACACCTCGAAATGAAGGTCAACCTCAGGCTTAACAACTTGCCTGAAAAAGACAACCTTTGCGTTTTGGACGCATATGCAGGAAAAGGGCTGATTTGGAACACCGTTAAAAAACGCACCGCTAAAAAAATAAAAGTTTTACAAGTTGACAAAGTGGATCATCCCAATGTGGATATAGCTACCGATAATCTTAAGGTGCTCTCTGGCATAAATCTATCCAGATTTGATATTATTGATCTTGACGCATACGGATGCCCATTTGCACAATTACAAATACTATTCAACCACAATTACACTGGGAAAGTGTTTGTGACATACATCCAGACTCATCATGGTGCATTGCCTCATGGGATCCTTAAGCAGTCTGGCTTCACAAAAGAAATGATCAACAAAAGCTCTACCCTCTTCAATAAAAACCCAATGCAGGTTATGGAACAATACCTGGCAAACAACGGAATCTTCTCTTATTCAATAAAATATGTTGACAGAAAACACTACATGTGTTTTGATGTTCCACATAAAGGAGATTCAAAATGATTAAAATTTATGAACCAAGAGGGAGAGCCAGAGAATATAGTCCATTTGCTATGAACTATTTCAAAGGCTGTGATCATGGATGTAGGTATTGCTATGTCCCAAGAATGATGAAAGTGTTTAATTCCCAGTATTGCCATGATAATGTTTCTGTAAATATGGCTGGATTGTGGAAAGAGGCAGAAAGGTTTTCGAAATCAAAAAATAGCGGAGAGCAGGTTCTTTTAAGTTTTACTGGTGATCCTTATTGTGGACTGGAATCGGGAGAAACTAGAGATGTGTTGTGTGCCTTCCATGAGCACGATATCCATTGTTCAGTGCTAACGAAGAACCCAAGAAAAGGGCTAAAGGATATCGATATAATGTCCGATATGAGGCATTTTAAAATGGGAACCACCCTTACCCTGTTTGATGACGATTTATCTAAAATGTGGGAACCGGGGGCTCCTGTGGGAAGGGACAGAATAGAAGCTCTGAAAATATTTGCTGAAAATGGGATAGTTACTTGGGCAAGCTTTGAGCCTGTTATTGATCCAGTGGAATCCTTGAAAATGCTAGAAATTGTTTCCGGATTCATAGATCATGTCAAGATAGGCAAAATTAATAACCATCCTCAAGAAAGACTAATTGATTGGGTGAAATTCTTGAAGGATGCCGTTTCAATATGCAGGGACACAAATATGAAGTTTTATATAAAAGATGATTTGGCAAAGTATGCCAATGGAATAGTGTTTTCAAGAGAAGAAAGAGACAAAGATTTTCTAAATGTGTAATGAGACAATATCCGAATAAGGAGTATCGAATGATTAGAACAGCTGAGTGTGTTACACCGAAGCATCCAGATAAGATGTGTGACCGCATAGCTGATGCCATATTGACGGAGGCGATCAAACAAGACCAAAACGCAAGAACGGCAATAGAAGTTTGTGCCGGTCATGGCATTGTGACCGTTCTTGGCGAAATGACAACCACAGCCTTTGTTGATGTTGCTGACATAGCCCGCAGGATTACAGATGGTGAATGCGGAGTGCAAGTCAATATTGTGCGACAGTCACCCGACATAGCGATGGGAGTTGATGCAGGAGGCGCCGGAGATCAAGGCATTATGATCGGATATGCCTGCAACGAAAATGATAATCTTATTCCTATGGAACTAAACCTCGCCAGAGACTTGTGCCAATTCATTTATATGCGACACGAAGTTGACGGCAAAACTCAAATCACAATGGACGGCAATAAAATATCCGCTATTGTTGCAAGCTTTCACAACACAAAGAGCGGAGACCTGAGATCCCTTGTGCACCAGTGGCTTGATGGCAGAAAATGCGAATCGATAATGTGCAATCCTGCCGGCGATTGGAAAACCGGCGGGCTTGACGCTGATTCTGGCGTAACTGGCAGGAAGCTTGCCATAGACAACTACGGAACCAGAACACCCATTGGCGGCGGCGCATTTAGCGGGAAAGACCCCACCAAAGTGGATCGCTCTGCTGCGTATATGGCAAGAAAAATTGCTGTCGATATCTTGCGCCAGAAAAATGCAAAAGAAGTTATCGTTTCGCTTGCTTATGCAATCGGCGTTCCTGATCCGGTAATGACGGAGTGTATTGCCGATGGAAATCATGTTGACATTTCACATTACAATTTGACACCAAAAGCAATTATCGATGCGCTTGGGCTTCGTGATATTGATTATGAAAAAACAGCAGCGTGGGGACACTTCGGCATCGGCATGCCGTGGGACGCATAATATGGCTAAGATAGTTTCAAAAACAGCAAAGGCACAAGACCAGCCAAAGAAACCAGTAGGCAGACCGCGCATTGAGCTTGACCCAAAGCAAGCTAAAATATTTGGCTATTTCCGCGCTACATACGACACAATGGCTGAGCAGATCGGCTGTCACGTAGATACAATCCGAGCTGCCATGCAAGACGAAAATTCTGAATTTTCCAAGGAGTATAAAAAAGGATTTTCTGGAATGAAGATGAAATTATCCGAAGCGCAGGTAAAAACAGCGATTGAGGAACATAATCCTACACTTTTAGTATGGCTTGGCAAGCAGTATCTTGGGCAGAAAGATGTTCCGGATGCGCCGCAAGACCACAACAAACCAGAAATATGCATGCGCCCAGCGCGGCTGGCGGAATCCGATGAAGATTAACTTTTGTGAAGATCATTATTTGCCGCATCAATGGCAATTTCTTAATGATTGGAGCAGAACGCTTGGTCTAATCGGTGGGCTTGGATCTGGCAAGACTGCAGCGTTTCTTGCTAAGACATTCATCTGCCACATCAGTCGACCAGGCGCAACCGGAAGGAGCAATGTCGGCGTCGGCTATCCATCTTATGGCGATGCGAAGGAATTGTTCTTCTACCCGTATTGCGATATGTTGGATATGGCGGGCATCAAATATGTAGAAAACAAATCAGAGCTTACAATCAAAACCGAACAGGGTCAAGTCAAGATAGTGTCTGCATTTCATCCTGAGCGGATTAAGGGCTTTTCATTCACCGATTTCGGCTTTGATGAAATTGATACGCTTGATTTGGCGAAAGGTAAGATCGCTATCCGCCGGGCAAGAGAACGCTTGCGTGGACGCAGAGACGCTCAATTGTTTTTGGTTTCGTCACCGGAAGGCTTTTCAACCTGTTACGATGTGCTGAAGAAGAATCCGAATCCGGGTACATCCGTCATCCATGCCGATACGCGATCGAACATATATCTACCCGCCGAATACATTAATGATCTGCTGTCTACCTATGATGAGCAGATGGCGATGGCCTATATTAGAGGTCAATTTGTTAACCTGAACAATATGTCAGCACATTACGCGTTCAAGCGCGCTATTCATGTTCATGCTGTGCCGAAGCCAGATCTTGGTGACGTGATCCTTGTGGGCATCGATTTCAATGTCAACCCAATGACGGCTGCTTTGTGCTATACCCGCGAAATTGACGGGCGCACACATTATTTTTTCTTTGCCGAATACTATCTTTTGAACGCCAACACATATCTGTTGTCAGACTTGTTGGCAGAAGACTATCCGAATCGCGTATTGCGCTGCTATCCTGATCCGACTGGAATTGCGCGCAAGACATCATCTGACGCAAGCGATATTGAAATACTGAAGCGCAAGGGCTTTGATGTCCGGTATCGGCACGGCATAACGCAACGCAGATCGCTCAATATCGCCAATGGCGCATTTGCGCATAATGCTATCCATATCGATCCAAGTTGTGAAAATTTGATTAACGATCTTGAGCAGGTGGTCACCGATGCGGCTGGCGCTATCATAAAACCAAACGGCACGATGCTGACACATATTTCTGACGCAATGCGCAATATAATTGTTGTTGACGCATTAGTGAAACAAGAACAAGCACCCTGGGATGTAGCATGAACTTAGATTTAATACGCAGAGCAAAAGTGAATAGCATAATGCAGGACGATTTACAGCGGCGCTCAATTACACGCATGGCGATCGACTTCTACAACTATAACCAAGAATCGTATACTTTGGCGAAAATTAAAAGCCGATACCCGGACACATATACCGATCTGCAACACTATATTGTGGCGACAGATTTGTCCCGCGCGCTAACCCGCCAGCTTGCCAAAATTTTCCAGCAAGACCCGTCTATTGTATTAGATGGAGCGTCAGATAATTTGGCTAAACATTTTACTGATTTGCTTGATGGCGTGAACTTATTCGGTTCTTTGCGCGTTATTGATCGATACGCAGAAACTTGCAATCAGATCGGCATTGCGCCAATTTTTAATCCGAGAACAGGCAAAATAAAGCTGGACTTCATTACGCCGGATCGCTGCATAGTTTGGCAAGATGATGTTGACCCTACCGAAGCTGTAGCTGTGGCTTACACAATCAGGAATAAATTTAATACTCCGATTGCAGAGCGCGCTGATGTGTATGCGCTCTGGACGGATAACGAATATCGCGTAGTGACTCTGAAAACGGATGGAACGATTGACGCAGACATTGAGCCGCCTCAGCCTAATCCATACGGTCGTATCCCAATTGCTTGGTTTCGCACCGATATGGCAATTGATTCGTTTTGGCTTGATCGTCAATTTCCGATGGTAGACGCCAATCTGCGCGCCAACATCCAACTGACCAATCTGGATGTTGCGCTGGACTATCAATCGTTCAGCACGATGTGGACGTCTGGCATGCCTGAAGGTGCGAAGCTTAACGTTGGCGTTCAGCGATACATCAACATTCCTCGCGATCCTGTAACCGGCAATGTGAGCGGCTCTATTGGCTACGCTACGCCATCACCACAGCTTCAGACCGTCTGGGATATCGTTAACGACAATATAGCGCTTGCGGCGTCTCTTATGGGCATTAGCGCGGAAGCAATCAAGCAAGGAAGCTCATTCAGCTCCGGATATCAATTGCGCCTATCAAAATCCGATGTGATATCGTATAACGTGGAAAAGCGACCTATCTATCGAGAGCCATTGCGCGATCTCGTGCAGCTCATCATGGATTGCAAGCGGCTTAATAGCAATATAAACATGCCGGAAGCTGCCGACATAAAGATTGACTTTGCCGACATCGCGATTGAACAAAATCCGTTAGAAGAAGAGCAGGTTCGCTCGCTGAAGATTTCCAATGGCACAATGAGCCGCGTAGACGCCATCATGCTGGACAACCAAGACTTGAGCCGTGAAGATGCGGAAAAGGAAATTGAGCGCATTGACGCAGACAACAATCGCTTCCGCATTGGCGCGGCAAACATTGATCAGGGCTTGTTTGATGAATAAAGCAGTTTCGACTAAAATTGATCAACAAACCGCGTGGTTTGAGCGCAACATGCAGAAGATTGCGAGACGATTGGATGAGCGCATTTCCTCATTAATCCGCGAGCTTGACTCCGGTAGCGGGCATCTGCTGAACACAGAAGAGAACATCCAGCTGTGGGCGCAAATCTATGGATCAATTTTAGAAGAACTTAGTGCATCCGGATACACTGAACTTGTATCTCGGTTAAACGATAAAGAAAACGATTTACTGCGCACAATGAAAAAGTCAAGCGTTCCCGGAGCGGTTCCTTTGGCATTCACGCACACAAGCAAATCTGCGATAAGTGCATTCAATTCGCTATGGAATGCGCGGATTGGCAATCTCGGCAATGATGTGGCGCGCCAGATTCATGCCATTATTGGCGACAGTATTTTTGGCGGAACGAACATCAACGATCTCGTAAAATCGGTTAAAGCAATACTGGATAAGCAGTTTGTGCGCTATGCCACTACTTATGTGAACACGAGCCGCGCAAAGTTTATCCAAATGATGCAATACGAAGCAGCTCGAAATTATGATGGTGGACTGTTTTGGATATACGAGGGCCCGGAAGATGATGTTACGCGTCCGGTATGTCGCGAAGGCACCGGTATGGATGTTAGTGCGATGTTTCCTAATGCGCCATATTTTACTGAAGAAGAGCGCATTGAATTTGAGTCATATAGCGCACCGGAGCGGACGTATAACTGCCGCCATACTTTTATGCAAATAACAAAAGAATACTATTACGATCACGTGAGGTGAATATGGCATATCGTAGAATTGATGACAATGATACCGTTGAAATCCGCAGAGCGCAAGGCGGAAACAAACCTGAAACGCGCACTGTTGCGGAATTAAACGAGTATTTCAGCAAAGAGGAAAACACCGAGATTGACACTTTGCAGGCTCAGGTTGGTGACTACGATCCCGACACCACCAGAAGCACCATAACCGGCGATCTTGAGCGATTGCAAGCCGATGTGCTTACTGCTGGTACCGGATTGCTGGACAGAACCGCTGCATTAGAGGCCATTGTGCAGACCGCTGCATCGGGAACGCCTGTTGCGCCTGTGGCGGCAACGGGAACGGCATTTGAGACCAACACGCTAACTTATACCGCCAAAACAAAGGGAGCGGCTGGCAATAGCATCGTAGTGAAGTTGATTGACCCAGAAAAAGACGCGGAAGCTGAAGTTGTATCAGTATCCGGCAGCACAATCAATGTAACGCTTGCGTCTGCAGATGGCGCAATCACAAGCGATCTTGATGCGGTCAAGGCAGCGATTGAAGGCAACACTGCGGCAAAGGCACTCATTACTGTAGCCGTTGGAGGCACGGGCTCAACGCTCGTATCCGCAGACGAGACCAAGCTTGAGGGCGGAATTGACGGGACGGTGGGCAAGGCAGGCGAACTCAGATATAACGACACCACTCTATTTGTATCGGTTGGCGCAAGCACTACTGCTGTATCAAATTGGAAATCAATAACACTTAACAACTAATGAGGATAACATGGCACTAAAAGAAATCTTGGATAAGATTACGAACTCACTTCCTGCTGATGCGGGAAACGACATTCTTTCTCTGCTGGCAGATGCCAAGCGAGAGGCGAACACCGTGCTTGCAGATCTATCTGCGGCAAACAACGAATCAAAGGAACGCAGATTGAAGCTTGCCGAGATGTCAAGTCAGATTGATGCGCTTAACGCTAAACTGGCGGATGCCACGAAAGCGGATCCAGAACTTGATTCGATTAAAGAGAAGGCTGCCAAATATGACGAGCTTTTGCAAAGCAAGCAAACAGAAACACTGAACCTATGGAAAGCCAAACATGAAGAATTGCAAAAGATTTTGTCAAGTGATACGGATAAGCGCAAAGACAAGATTGCCGCGCTGATGCCTGACTTCTCAATCCCGGCAGAA
>Ga0208694_1005247_pt1 | contig 11119 bp, 8 predicted proteins | sample AD_UKC078_MetaG_FD_184442 | JGI IMG/M metagenome (GOLD analysis project Ga0208694, IMG submission 184442) | Active sludge microbial communities of municipal wastewater-treating anaerobic digesters from USA - AD_UKC078_MetaG (SPAdes) (version 2) | ecosystem: Engineered > Bioreactor > Anaerobic >...
TGGAGCAGGTGACGAGAATCGAACTCGCATATTCAGCTTGGAAGGCTGATGTTCTACCATTGAACTACACCTGCATGGTCGGGAAGACAGGATTTGAACCCGCGGCATCTTGGTCCCAAACCAAGCGCTCTACCAAGCTGAGCTACTTCCCGAATGCTTAATTATTTTATCAATCTTCACTGAAAAAGTCAAGATAAATATAAAATAAAATGGCGCGCCAAAGAGGATTTGAACCCCCAACCTTTTGATCCGTAGTCAAACGCTCTATCCAATTGAGCTATTGGCGCCCTTACATATATTATATTATAGTATTTTTATCTGAAAAAGTCAATCAAAATAAGTATCAAAGAGTTGGCCAAAAACCAACTCTTTTTCTTACTATATTTCATATTTTTAATCAAATGGATTATGATAATCCATCAACTTTTCCGTCTTTTAAAAGATTGATTGTATATGCTTTAGGGCTTTTACTTAAACCAGGCATTGTCATTATTGAACCTGTCAAACAAATAACAAATTTAGAACCAGTTGCTAGTCTAACATCTTTAATATGGATTGTGTGTTTACCAGGTATTCCTAATACTTTTGCATCATCAGTTAAAGAGTTAGGTGTTTTAGCCATACATATATAATAGTCACTATATTTCTTTCTATAACTATCTAATTTTGTTTTTGCAAGCTTGGAATATTCAATTTTTTCTGCCCCATAAACCTCAAAACAAATACTTTCAATTTTCTTATAAATATCATCAGTCGGTTTATAAATTGGCTTTAGTTTCTTATCAGATAAGTTTTCTAATACTTTTTCTGCTAAAACTTTACCACCTTTTGCCCCTCCTTTAGAATATACTTCCGTTAAAGCAATAGGATGATTATTTACTTTTGCCCACTTTTCCATAAACTCTATTTCTTCTAAAGTGTCATCTTTAAAGCGATTCAAAGCAATTACATAATTAACGTTATATTTCTTTACAGTTTCTAAATGTCTTGCTAGGTTTTGAATACCTAGTTCTAAAGATCCACTTCCATGATATTTTAAAGCTCTAATTGTGGCAACTAAAACAACTAAATTAGGATTTAAATTAGCAACTTGTGATTTAATATCTAGAAACTTTTCTGCTCCTAAATCAGCCCCAAAACCTGCTTCTGTAATTACATAATCACCTAACTTTAATGCCATTTTTGTAGCTAGAATTGAATTACAACCATGAGCAATATTTGCAAATGGTCCACCATGAACAAAGAATAAATTATTTTCTAACGTTTGAATGATATTTGGCTTTAAGGCTTCTTTTAATAAAACTAAAAGAGATCCTGTTATTTGCAAATCTTTAATTGTTACTTCTTTATCGTCATAAGTATAAGCAACAATTGTTCGATCTAATCTTTCTTTTAAATCTTCATAGCTATTAGCTAAACAAAAAGTAGCCATTATTTCACTAGCAACAGTGATATTATAATTATCTTTTCTTGGCATTTCTTTTTTACTACTTAAGCCAACTTCAACTTCTCTTAATGCTCTATCATTTAAATCTACACATCTTTTCCAAGTAACTTTATTTGGATCAATATTTAAACTATTTCCTTGATATAATACATTATCAATTACAGCACTTACTAAGTTATTAGCCGTAGTAATAGCATGTAAGTCTCCAGTAAAATGTAGGTTTAATTCAACCATTGGATTAACTTGTGCATAGCCACCACCTGCAGCCCCACCTTTAACACCAAAAACCGGACCTAACGAAGGCTCCCTTAAAGCACCTATTGTCTCTTTTCCTAAAGCATTTAAAGCATCTACTAAACCAATAGTTACAGTTGACTTTCCTTCACCAAGTGGTGTAGGTGTAATAGCTGTTACTAAAACAAGTTTACCACCTTTTTCTTTTTCTAGTCTTCCAAGTAAACTCAAATCAATTTTAGCCATATAATTACCATAGTTAGTAATTTCTTTATCTAATATATCATACCTTTTGGCTACTTTATTTATTTTTTCCATTTTGGCTTCATAGCAAATTTCTAAATCAGTTTTCATTTCTACCTCTTTCTTTTTTAAAAAACTGGAATTTACATTCCAGTTTATTTAGGATCCTAGTCTGCAAATAAAGTAACTTTATTGTACAATAATACTGAAATCCAGTCCCAAGCCCATCCAATAACAAAGCCACCACATATTAACCAAATAATACCTGCAATAAGGTGTCCTTTAAGGATGCGGTAAACTCCTAAAACTAACCATCCAGCGAAGAATGCTAATAGAAATTTAGCCCATTTTGGTAACTTATCCCACCACTTTACATAGCCCATAGTTTTCCAACTTTGCTTACAACCTAATTATAACACTTAAATTTTCAAAATGCAATCTCTTTGTTTTTGTAGATTTTACTTGCAAATAAGGTAAAAATTTAGTATAATTATATAGCATAGCAAAAGGGGTATAGTTCAATGGTAGAACAGCGGTCTCCAAAACCGTCAGTGTGGGTTCAAGTCCTGCTACCCCTGCCATGTGGCGATTGTGGTGAAGTGGTTAACACATCGGATTGTGGCTCCGACATTCGTGGGTTCGAGTCCCATCAGTCGCCCCATCTATATTCGCGGGTATGGCGGAACTGGCAGACGCGCTAGACTTAGGATCTAGTTCCTTGGAGTGCAGGTTCGATTCCTGTTACCCGCACCATATTGAAAGCATAGGTTTGATACAAAAGTGTCAAGCCTTTTTTATTTGGAATAAAGGGCGAAAAACCCTATATTCCGTCTGCCGTCGATTTATAGCAAGCATAGAAACGCAAGTTTATAATGAATTTTTAGTCGCTTTATACCTAAACATAACTACAATTTAACGATTACCATACGATTTAACGATTACCATACAATTTAACGATTACCCTACTTTTTAACGATTACTATTAAACTTATGCAGAAATACTAACTTCAAATGGCACAAAAATACTTGAATTAATATAAGAATAAACTTCAATTTTCATATATATTATGATATACTTAATACAAATAACAAAGCGATTATTTTACTAGATAAACGAAGGATGTGTAGACAATATGAATAAACATGAAACGAAATTTTATGAAGCTTTAGAAGACATATTTTTAGGTGCTAAAATTGAGGGTGAAGGAGGATTCGTTAATTTACTATCAATTAAGTCCGCTTATTACAAAAAAATATTAAAACAATTTAAAACAGAAGTAGATAAGGATCCTGTCGTAAAACAATTTAAAGAAGAGTTTTTTGATAGACTTTATTCTTTTTTTGAAAAGTATTTTAGTGAAAGTGGTAGCGTCTACTTTACTAAAACAAGGTATTCACAAAACATATATGAAAAGGTTTATACCGATAATAAAGATGTTGTTCTATTTTGGAAAACAAATGTTCTTTACTATGTTAAAAGCGATATACTATTTCAAAATATAGATGTTGAGGTTAAAGATGACGATGATTTCACTTACAATTTTTTCTTTGATTGTGGAGAGTTGGTAAGTAAGCAAAACAACGAGAAAAAAGAGTTAATATTTACTCATGAATCAACAACAAATGAAAAGCACAACTTTAGTGTCGCATATTCGACACATGGTCGGAAAAATAATCTTACACAACTATCAAGAAGTACAAAAGTACCTGAGACGGTATTAGACAAAGCTTTTAACGTTTTTAAAAAACAAAACTCAGTTGACTTCTTTATAAATAAAGATGCAAATAGATTTTTAACTGAGCAATTGGATCTCTATCTACACCAAATTTTAATAGATGAGAGTAATCAGTTTGATACTGATAGACTAAAACAAATTAAGAAAGTTAAAGAATACTCGCTTAAAATTATTTCATTTATAGCACAATTTGAAAATGAATTAGTTAAAATATGGAATAAACCTAAATTTCCATTGAATAGTAATTACATTATAACTAAAAACTTATTAACAGATGAAATGATTGAAAAACTGGAGACTCATCCGGGATATAAATATCAATTGGAAGAATGGGAAATGTTAAATATAGATGAAGAAGGAGATCGTGTACCTTTTGATACTAAACATTTTAAGTCTATAGAGCTCGAATTGTTGAGTCACTTTGAAAATTTAGATGATAAGTTAGATGGTAGATTAATTAGAAGTGAAAACTATCAAGTCCTAAATACCTTACAAAACAGATATAAAGAAAGTACACAGTCTATATATATAGATCCACCATTTAATACGGGGACCGATTTTATATTTGTCGATAATTATCAAGACAGCACTTGGCTAAACATTATTTATGACAGAGTCCAAGCAGCTTATTCATGGCTGAAAAAAGATGGAAGTCTCTATTTGCACTTAGATCATATAGCTGAACACTATGGTCGTGAGTTATTAGATGATATATTTGGTAAAGATAATTTTAAGGCTAAGATAACTTGGAACACAGGAGACAATATTTCAGGATTTAAAGCACAAGCTAAAAACTGGATTAGGCAAGCAGATTATATTCATTTTTACACAAAGGATTCCGGAAACTATTATTTTACTAAATGTAATGAACCATTGGAGGAAATTCCTGGATTAGGATGGTTAGATGTCTTAGGTAACGAGGATAATAATAGATATATTGAAGTTTGGGAAAATGATAAGCTAATAAGAAAGCCAATTAAACAAGAAACAAAACCAAAAGGAACAATCTGGAATGATGTTTATTCATTTATGTATAGTGAACCAAGAGAAACAGAAAGCCTATCTTTTGTTAGTAATCAAAAACCAGAAAACTTATTAAGAAGAATTATTCAATCAAGTACAAAACCTAATGACTTAGTTGTCGATTTTTTTGCGGGAAGTGGAACAACACCGGCTGTAGCACATAAATTAGGAAGGAAATATCTCGCAGTAGAAATGGGAGAATACTTTGATGAAACATATTTTGATATACAAGATATTAAAACAGAACAATTAAGGAATGCAATAGTTGAAGAAGTAATACAAGAGAAAAAATCATCCAGTGTTGTTAAAATTAGAAAAATAGGATTGCTTGGAAGAATGAAAATAGTGTTAAATGGGGACAAAGAATTTTATCCTACTCACTCAAAACTTTCAAGAAAACCTCACTTATCCAAAGATGTCAATTGGGAAGGTGGAGGCTTTATAAAGTATTATGACTTAGAACAATATGAAGATACACTAAATAAGTCTAAATACAGTGAAACTGCAACTACAATATTTGATGAAACTAATCCTTTTGCCAATTATATCTTTCAATCAGATGATAAATTAGCAGATGTTTTAGAAATTGAAATTGCTTCAAATAGAGAAGCGATAGTGAAACTTGATTTTGATAAATTATATCCAAATATAGATTTCGCAGAAACTGTTTCTTTAATAAAAGGTAAGAAAATTAGAAAAATAACAGAAAAAGGGGTTCTTTTAGAAGGGGAAACAAAAGAAATTAATGTGGATTATAAGAATATGACTCCGGAAGAAAAGGTTGAGTTTGTGAAAATGCTCAAACCTGTTTTATGGTGGGGTGAATAATTGTGTCAAAGAGAAATTTAGAGGTACAATCAGTATTAGAAAAAATAGTTACTGACAATCAAAAACTAAGATATTCTGCTCTTCCAAAACAATGGCAAGTGGCTGACATTGTTAGTTTTGCTGAAGGGAAGGAACTATATTCTTATCAACAAAAAGCTCTGGAGAATATAACATCCACATTGTATTTAGCGTTTAATGATAGAAAAACAGAAGGGCCTAACTTTGCTAATTTAGCCTATGAATATAGCCAATATGGGGCATATCCTTCACCATCTAATAGAGCTTGTTTTTGGATGGCAACTGGGAGTGGTAAAACTCTTGTTTTAGTTAAAACGATAGAGCATATCGATTACTTAATGGCTCAAGGGTTAATTCCTGAAAAAGAGATTTTAATACTAATGCCTAAGGAAGATTTAATAGATCAGCTTAAAGAAGAAGTTAGAGTTTATAATGAAAGTCACATGGGTGGAAGAACTATCTCGCTTATAAATTTAGCAGAATATGAAAGAGATAAATGGGCTGGATTTACCTTGTTTGAGGAAATAAAGGTTTATTATTATAGAAGTGATTTGCTACGTGACGAGAGAAAGCAGACTATTTTAGATTACAAAACCTATGAAAATGATGGAAATTGGTATCTCTTATTAGATGAAGCTCATAGAGGAAATATTGAGAATAGCAACCTTAAAGAAAATGTTAATGCTATGACGAAAAATGGATTTCTATTTAATTTTTCTGCAACTTTTATTGATGAAATAGATATAACAACAACTTGTTACAATTTTAATTTAGATAAATTTATTACTGCTGGTTATGGGAAAAACATTTATTTAAGTAGCTCTAATTTTACATTTAATAAAAATCAAGATGAATTTAGTGAGGCAGAAAAGCAAAAACAAGTCTTAAAGTCTTTTATAGTTCACACATTAATTTCAAAGAGTAGAGAAAAAGGAACTTATCATACTCCTCTAATAATGACCTTAGTAAATTCAGTGAATAAGAGAGATAGAGGACAAAATTCGGATTTAAAATTGTTCTGTAACTACATGTTAAAAATAGCCCAGGATGATAATTTAGTTAAGTCAGTGTTAGTTGACGCTAAAAGAGAATTATATGATGAATTAAAAGACGGTGGAAAATATATCTTTGGTCGTGAGAAATTGGAAGTTGATGTTGACCAAATATTAAATATCACTTTAGATGATATTAGGTTGGAGTCATTTAATAGCAAGACAAAGGGAAAGCTAGAATATTATGAGGGTGTAAGAGGTAGAGAAATAATATTCAAATTACAATCAAGTTCAGAGCCTTTTGCACTTATTAGAATTGGGGATACCGTCTCTTTTATTAACAACTATCTTACTGGTTATGATGAATTAAATACTTTTATAGCAAGAGATTGGTTTAGTGAACTAAATGAAGAAACTAGTACTATAAAAGTTTTACTAGGTAGTAGGGCATTTTATGAAGGTTGGGATAGCAATAGACCAAATATTATTAATCTTATTAATATAGGAAGAGGGGAAGCTAGGAAATTTGTACCTCAGAGTATAGGAAGAGGAATAAGAATTCAGCCTTTTAGTTCTATAACTGACAGAAAAAGATTGTTGCCAGGTCACCCTTCAAAAAACATACTTTTAGAAACACTATTTATATTTTCATCGGATGTTAATTCTGTGAATGTTATTTTAGATGCAATGAAAGAATTAAGCGGTAAAACAACAAAAGAACAATCAGTGAAAATATTTGATGAATATCCTGAATTATTTACAATAACAGATCGTAAATTTGATTTATTATTACCTGTATATAAAGATAAAGAGTTAACAACAGCAACTTTATTTGATTTTGAAATTAGTAATGAAAGTAAAAACAAATTTATTGAACTATTTGAATCAACATCTCCAGGAGCATTTTTAATCTCTACAACAAGAAGTTATAGTGATCATTGGGATGTAGATAAATACATTGCTTTAAAATCTCTTATTCAAGAAAATAAATTTATTCCAACAAAGAATAAAACTTTTAACAACTACAATTATCTTGTTTCAGATTTAAGAAGACATATATTAACAAACGAAAAAACATTAGATGGTGTAAGACTAATAAATGAAAATGATCTTGAGGATGAAAGCAATGATATTATTCATTTTAAGCATATAGAAGTAAATTTAGATGATGAAAAAAGAAAACAACTTGCTGAAAAAATTGAAATAGTTTCTAATTATAATACTTTAACGAAAAAACAAATTGAAGAAATATTGCCAGTAGACATGACAAGACTTACAGATGCTGATTATATGAAAGATTATGCAAACAAGATCGCTATAATGTCAGGAAAAGAAAAAGAGCAATTTGTATATGATAAAAAGAAAATAAATATTCAAAAATTGACGAATCATTATTATACACCTTTAATTTTTTCAGATTCTATGACTGTTAATTGGATAAATCATATAATCAAACATGATAGCGAAAGATTATTTATTGAAAATCTTATTGACTTTCTTCAATCATCTGAAGCTGAAAACCTTGAAATGCAATGGATGTTTTCTAAAATAGATGAAACCTTAGATAAGAACTTAGCGATGCCATATTTTATGGATAATAGATACAACAATTTTTATCCAGATTTTATTTTTTGGATTAAGAAAGGCAATGATTATAGAATAGTATTTATAGATCCGAAGGGGATGCATCAAGGACTTTTACAAACTTATGCTAAAATTCAAGGGTTTAAAAAATATTTCGTTGAAAATGATAGTCCTAAAGTTTTTAAGTTTAAAAACTATAATGTTACATTTGATTTAAAATTAGTAAATGATAAACCTTATCCAAATGAAGATGAATATAAACCGTATTGGGTAACACAAGATGATTTTAGTTGGTTTTAAAAATAGTTACTAATAGATCATACGTTTAGATATGTGACAAATATTAATTTCAAGATAGGAGTAAAAAAATGAAAAACACTCCTCATTTATCCATCCAGGGAGATGGGTAATTCCTAAGAAACAAATGGTTTCAGTTTCTAATAATATAATGAGTTCGGGATTAAAACATTTTGATTATTATCCAAACTCGCTTAGTTTTTTTGAAGGAGTAGATATTGATGGAGGAATCACAATTACTTTTTTTGAAAAAAACTATGAGGGAGATATTTTCTATTCAATAAACGGTATTGAAAAAGGCATATTTACACAAAATGAGAGAATTTTTATTAATGAATATGAAGAAGAAATATATGAGAAAATAATTAAAAAATATAACGGCGAAACATTTATGGATAGGAGAATTTTTGGAAATATAGGTTCTTTAGGTGGCTCAGAATTTGGTTATCAGAAAACTACAATGATTAAGCTCTTAAAAGACAGCCCTCAAGGTCTTGAAGACCCGATTAAAATATGGGCAAATAGCGGTCATGGGAAAGGTAGTAGATTTTCATGGCATTATATTGATAATAAACATGTAACCCCACCTGCAGAAATTATGAAGACAAGAAAAGTGATGATAGATAAAAAGGGACATGCTATTACAAAAGGTAGGGGTAATGTAATTAATAATAAACCACAAATTCTTGATAAGAAAACTATTGCAAGTGGTGATGTTTTATTTGTTATTCCAGAGATAGATGATAGCAATCATTTAAAGTTTATAAAAAATATGTTTTTATCAAAAACAATAAGATTTTTAATGACTTTAACTCAAAAAGATTTGTATGTTAGAGGATTTGAAAATATACCAGATTACAAATGGTTTATGGAAGTTTTTAAAGATGAAACTTTGAATGATACCAATTTATATAAAAAATTTAATTTTTCTAGAGAATTAATTGAACACATAGAAAGAAGTGTATCAGAAAAATAAAGCTATAGGTTTAATTATTTATTTAAAAAAAGCATAATTATGATATAATTTTAAATACCTTGGTACAAAGGGTAATACAGGCTTGACCTGTAAATAAAATGGCAAGTGCCAGAAGGAGATATTTATGAAAAGTATTGAAATTAAAGTACCAAGGAACTTGATTCAAAAGTTTTATCCGCATCCTGAACCATATGGTGACGGAGACTATGTTGTTGATTTAATCAACGGCATGTACACTGATGTTTTTTATAGAGAAGAAGGAGACTTTGTCACCATAACCAACAACAAAGAATTAATCTCATATCTGAAGAAGAACCAGATGAAACCAAGAGAGTATTTCTTTAGAAATGGAGTTTTTTCTTTACGTCACGTAGAGGACTGTGATAATGAACCTATCGACGAATGGAAGCACATTTCTCCAATTAGAGTTCAGATTGACTTGCCTGAAAAACATAACTTTCCATCACAATTTATGTTTTGCTTCTATTGGATTGAAGTTGGAAAAGCTATGATTGAAGGAAATAGAATGACTCTTGATGTCTATGAAAAAGAATTGATCAGTATGATTAATATTGGTGTTGTAATCGATTTAATTATAGAGCAAATTAAAAAAGAAGACTCCTATTAAGAAGGTCTTGGACTTTAAAGTGATGCAGACATTAAAAACTCTTTAAATGTTCTACATTTGAACTGTTTTAGATTTTGACTGTGAAATTATTTGAAAAATGATAATTCTTTGCAGGTGTATATTTACAAAATATAGCTATAGGAGAATGTACGTTGAAAAATATAATTATAAATACTATAGAAAAACTGGAAAGATTATGGGGCTTTTTGTTTTATAAGACTGGCCCTGGTGTTTTACTTGTTTCAGGATTAACGGTTATCATATCAAGTTTCTTTGTAAGTGACGGGGAACCCTTTCCTGAGTTTTCTCAACCGATTATTTTAGTTGGGGTGTTTTATCTATTATTATTAATTTTTCTAGGAATTGTCTGGATCGTTTTAAAATTTTTTGAAAGTAAATTTTATGATTAACATTATTGTTCATCATTACTTTTTCTTTAAGTATTTTTTTTGCTTGCAACTTTTGTAAAGATAGTTGTAATGAAAGTAATTAATTACTAATTTAAATTATGTTCATAAGCATAAACTCATAAGATTACATCAATTACTTTTTATCTTTATAGCTTCGTGTTTTATCGGCATACTCTATATAACTGATATTGATCTTAGTTTCATGAATGAAATTGAAAGAACAATGTATCTTCAAACATTAGAGGTTGTTAAGTGGGTAGTTACCTCCGTCTTTATTCCGCTATTTATATATATGTTGAATAATCATAAAAATGCAAAAGATAAAAATAAAATGATTTCAAATAATAGAAATCACCATTTTAAAAGACTTAGAAAAAAAAGAAGAATGGGTAAAAAATAACAATATAAATGTTGATGTTTATTGGGAGAATTAATAGATCTACTTGAAAATAATAATATTTCTGTGATAAAATCAATATTAGAAGAATACATCAAATAAGAATGCTCTGTTAAGCCACCATTTAGGGGTGCGTAAAAAAACACAGGGGTGCGTAGATTTTGATAGGGGTGCGTAATTGTATCAATATAGTTCTACAAACCCAAGTTGATTGAATTGGTTTGATACATTTATGTGTCAGGCCTTTTTTGTTGGCAGATAGGGGATTTTCTCCTATAACCACTTACCAAAACTAAATATAAAAAA
>Ga0208694_1005271_pt1 | contig 11074 bp, 9 predicted proteins | sample AD_UKC078_MetaG_FD_184442 | JGI IMG/M metagenome (GOLD analysis project Ga0208694, IMG submission 184442) | Active sludge microbial communities of municipal wastewater-treating anaerobic digesters from USA - AD_UKC078_MetaG (SPAdes) (version 2) | ecosystem: Engineered > Bioreactor > Anaerobic >...
GCTGCCAGCGCCCGCGCTGTGGCCCTGGCCAGCCCCAGCGTCATCAAGCGCCCGGTGGTCCAGTGGGCCGATGGCACGATCACCGTGGGCTTTACCCCGGAACGCTTCGAACAGCGACTGCCCTAAAATCAGGGGTTACGCCTGCCGCCAGCACGCTGGCTGGCACGGCTCCATTTTTCTCATCCAGCAAACCACTGCACACCATGACCACCACCAAAATCGACGGCGTTTCCGTCACCACCGCAGCCAATGTGTACTTTGACGGCAAATGCGTCAGCCATGGCATCACCTTTCCCGATGGCACCAAGAAGTCCGTCGGCGTGATCCTGCCCGCCACCCTGACCTTCAACACTGGCGCACCTGAAATCATGGAATGCGTGGCTGGCAGCTGCGACTACAAGCTCGACGGCAGCGACACCTGGGTCACCAGCGGCGCGGGCCAGAAATTCAGCGTGCCGGGCAACGCCAAGTTCCAGATCCGCGTGACCGAGGGCCACGCCGCGTACCACTACATCTGCCATTTCGGTTGATCTGCTGCCGCTGCAGCCTCTACTGAACCGCTACATTTTTAATAGCTGCTTGCGTACATTCCACGCGGGCTAAGGGCACATTTCATGTCAAAAACCATTCTGCAAAACATTCCCGTCGGCCAAAAGGTCGGTATCGCGTTCTCCGGTGGCCTGGACACCAGCGCAGCCCTGCTGTGGATGAAGAAGAAGGGCGCCCTGCCCTACGCCTACACCGCCAACCTGGGCCAGCCCGACGAGAGCGACTACGACGAGATTCCGCGCAAGGCCATGGAATACGGCGCCGAAAAAGCCCGCCTGGTGGACTGCCGCCCGCAGCTGGCTGCTGAAGGCATTGCCGCGCTGCAAAGCGGTGCCTTCCACATCACCACGGCTGGCTCAACCTACTTCAACACCACGCCGCTGGGCCGCGCTGTCACCGGCACCATGCTGGTGAGCGCCATGAAGGAAGACGACGTCAACATCTGGGGCGACGGTTCCACCTTCAAGGGCAATGACATCGAGCGCTTTTACCGCTACGGCCTGCTGACCAACCCCGCGCTGAAGATTTACAAGCCTTGGCTGGACCAGCAGTTCATCGACGAACTCGGTGGCCGTGCCGAAATGTCCGCCTTCATGACGGCCAACGGTTTTGGCTACAAGATGAGCGCCGAGAAGGCCTACAGCACCGACAGCAACATGCTGGGCGCCACGCACGAAGCCAAGGACCTGGAAAACCTCAACAGCGGCATCAAGATCGTCAACCCCATCATGGGCGTGCCGTTCTGGAAGGACGACTGCGTCGTCAAGGCCGAAGAGGTGAGCGTCACCTTTGAAGAAGGCCGCCCCGTGGCCCTGAACGGCATCCACTACCCCGATCTGGTGAGCCTGATCCTCAAGGCCAACGAAATCGGTGGCCGCCACGGCCTGGGCATGAGCGACCAGATCGAGAACCGCATCATCGAAGCCAAGAGCCGCGGCATCTACGAAGCCCCCGGCCTGGCGCTGCTGTTCATCGCCTACGAGCGCCTGGTCACCGGCATCCACAACGAAGACACCATCGAGCAGTACCGCGACAACGGCCGCAAGCTCGGCCGCTTGCTGTACCAGGGCCGCTGGTTCGACAGCCAGGCCATCATGCTGCGCGAAACCGCCCAGCGCTGGGTGGCCAAGGCCGTGACCGGCGCCGTGACCATGGAACTGCGCCGCGGCAACGACTACAGCCTGCTCAACACCGAAAGCCCCAACCTGACCTACGCGCCCGAGCGCCTGAGCATGGAAAAGGTGGAAGACGCGCCGTTCAGCCCGCTGGACCGCATCGGCCAACTGACCATGCGCAACCTGGACATCACCGACACCCGCGCCAAGCTGCAGGTGTACTCGAATGCTGGGCTGCTGGAGTTGGGCAAGGGGGATGATTTCTTGAAGCTGGGTAAGTAAGCCGCTGCGCTACTCGCCCCAGCTTTCACCCAAGGCCTGTGCCTGCTGCAATACCAGCTCCACAGCTGCGTCTTGCAGATCAGGCGGGTATTTGTACTTGCGCAGAATGCGCTTGACCATCAGTCGCAATTTGGCACGCACGCTCTCGCGTTCCGACCAGTCGACTGAGATGTTTTGCCGCAGGTTTTCGGTGAGCTCGTGGGCAATTTTCTTTAGGGTCTCGTCGGTCAGTTCCCGCACCGCAGACTCATTGGTTGCCAGCGCGTCGTAGAAGCGCACCTCATCGTCGTTCAGGCCCAGCGCTTCACCCCGGCCAGCGGCTTCACGGAACTTCTTGGCCATATCCACCAGTTCTTCCATGACCTGGGCCGTCTCAATCGACCGGTTCTGGTAGCGGGCAATCACGTTGGTCAGCAACTCGGAGAATTTGCGCTCCTGCACGATGTTGCTGGCGAATTTGCTTTTGATCTCTCCCTCCAGCAGCCGCTCCAGCAACTCCACCGCCAGATTGCGCTCTGGCAGATTGCGCACTTGTGCGAGGAACTCATCGTCCAGCAGGCCGATATTGGGCTTCTCCAACCCCACGGCATCAAAAATGTCCACCACGCTCTCTGACACCACTGCCGAGTCAATGATCTGCTTGATCGCCAACTCTCGGGCTTCGTCGGTGCGTTTCTGCGCTGCCACATCGCGCTTGGTCAAAATCACTTTGACGCCTTGTAGAAACGCCACCTCTTCGCGCACCGCTTTTGCCTCATCCAACGTGCAGCACAAGGTAAACGCTTTGCTCATCGCCAGCGCCACATCGGCAAATCGCTTTTTGTCGTCTTTGATACCCAGCACATGGTTGGCCGCGCCTGCCAGCGTCTTGTGCCCGCCGGTCAAAAAGCCGCTGTAGTCAAAGCCGTGCAGCATCGCGCGCAGCACGTCCATCTTTTCCGCCAACACGCTATAGGCCTCGTGGGCATCCACCGTGGGGCGTCCGCGGCCTTTGCTGGCGGTGTACTCCTTCATTGCGGCTTTGAGCTCGTTGCCAATGCCGATGTAGTCCACCACCAGCCCACCCTGCTTGCCCTTGAACACCCGGTTCACGCGCGCAATCGCCTGCATCAGGTTGTGCCCCTTCATGGGCTTGTCCACGTAGAGGGTGTGCACACAAGGCGCATCAAAGCCGGTCAGCCACATGTCGCGCACGATCACCAGGCGCAGAGGGTCCTTGGGGTCTTTGAAGCGCTTTTCGAGCCGCTTCTTGGTCTGGGCGCTGTAGATGTGGGGGCGCAGCAGGGCGTGGTCTGATGCCGAGCCTGTCATGATCACTTTGATGGCACCCTTCTCCGGGTCGGTGTCGTGCCAATCGGGTCGCAGCGCGGTGATCGCGTCATAGAGCAGCACACAAATATCGCGGCTCATCGCCACCACCATGGCTTTGCCCGACTGCGTTTTGTTGCGCTCCTCAAAATGCGCCACCAGATCTGCGGCAACACTTTCGATGCGGGGCTTGGCCCCCACCACCTTTTCCAGCGCTGCCCAGCGGCTCTTGAGTTGGGCTTGGGCGTTCTCTTCCTCGTCCTCGGCCAGCTCATCGACCTCGTCGTCGATGGAGAGCAAGTCTTCGTCCTTCAGGCGCAGCTTGGCCAGGCGGCTCTCGTAATAGATGGCGACCGTGGCACCATCTTCCTTGGCCTGCTGCATGTCATAAACGTGGATGTAGTCACCAAACACCGCGCGGGTATCGCGGTCTGCACCGCTCACTGGCGTGCCGGTAAACGCGACGAATGTCGCATGGGGCAAGGCGTCGCGCAGGTTCTGCGCGTAGCCTACTTCGTAGCTAGTTTTGTACTCCAGCGGCGCAAACTCAGCACGGTGCGGAGTCACCGTGCCATCCCCAGTTGCTATCGGATTAGTAGCTGCTTGCGCAATATCTGCGTGGGCTGCAGGCACTTTTCGTACTTTAAGTTTGGCCTCAAATCCATATTGCGTGCGGTGCGCTTCATCGGCGATCACCACAATGTTGTGACGGTCCGAAAGCATCGGAAAGCTGTCTTCATCTTCCCCGGGCATGAACTTCTGGATGGTGGCGAACACAATGCCGCCCGATGGCCGATTGGACAGCAACGCGCGCAACTCCTGCCGCGTAGTAGCCTGCACCGGCTGCTCGCGCAGCAGGTCTTGCGCTAGGCTGAACACACCAAAGAGCTGTCCATCCAAGTCGTTGCGATCGGTGATGACCACAATGGTCGGGTTCTCCATAGCGGCCTCTTGCATCACCCGCGCGGCAAAGCAAGTCATGGTGATGCTCTTCCCGCTGCCCTGGGTGTGCCACACCACACCGCCCTTGTGGGAGCCGCCGGGCCGGGATGCCACCACCACCTGCGTGATGGCCGCGCGCACCGCGTGAAACTGGTGGTAGCCCGCAATCTTCTTCACCAGCGTGCCATCGTCCTCAAACAGCACAAAGTAGCGCAGGTAGTCCAGCAAATACTTGGGCGCCAGCACACCGCGCACCAGCGTTTGCAGTTCGTTGAACTGGCCCAGCGGGTCTACCGCGTCGCCATCAATCGTACGCCAGGCCATGAAGCGCTCGGGGTCTGCCGACAGGGAGCCTAGCAGTGCATCGGTGCCGTCCGAGATGACCAGCACCTCGTTGGTCTGGAACACATCGGGAATCTGCTCTTTGTAGGTCTGTATCTGGTCGTAGGCCTTCCACACATCGGCGTTCAGGTCAGCCGGGTTCTTCAGCTCAACCAACACCAGCGGCAGCCCGTTGATGAACAGAACAATGTCAGGGCGGCGCGTGTGGTGTGGCCCCTTGATGCTGAACTGGTTGACCGCCCAGTACTCGTTGCGCGGCGCATCTGCCCAGTCGATCAAGCGCACAAAGTCGCCACGGGTATCCCCGTCTTGCTGGTACTGTACGGGAACACCGCCGACCAACAGCTTGTGAAACGCACGGTTGGCAGACAGCAACGCGGGGATGCCCAAATCCATCACCTGCTGCAGCGCGTCTTCGCGGGCAGCCTGGGGAACAGACGGGTTCAACCGTGCAATGGCTTTTCGCAGGCGGCCCGCTAAGACCACTTGCCGGTAATCGCTTCGCTGCGGATCAACTCCGTCGTAAGCGATGTCCGGGCCAAAGTGATGGGCATAGCCTACATCTGTGAGCCAGCCCAAGGCCTCTTGTTCGAGTTGGTCTTCGGTCATTTGCCTCCCTGGCAAGCCATCTTTGTCGTATTGGATCTGTCGTTCAAATCGACATGTTTAAACAACGCGTTTAAATTTCAATTAAATATCGACACGTTTTCAACATATGTCGATTGCGTCACCCTATGCTTATGCCACCAACTCAGCGAACAGCGCATCGTTGATGTAGTACTTCTCGCGCCCCTGCTTGCTCTCCCGCAGCACCCCCAAGCCCGCCAGCGCCTGTAGGTAGGTCGACGCCGTTTGCCGCTTGGCAATGCCTGCGTCCACCACGAACTGAATCTTGGTATAGGGCTGCCGAAAGATCACCTCAATCAGGTCTTTGCTGTACACGCCGGGCGCTTCGCGCTGCACCTTCTCACGCACCTGCTCCATCACCGTGCGAATGCGGTTTACCTGGTCAAACGTTTGCTGCGCGGTGCTCTCTACCGCACGCAACATATAGAGCAGCCAGTTTTCCCAGTTGTGTTGCTCGGTCACTCCGCGCAAGCCCTCGTAGTAACCCGCTTTGTTGGCAATGATGTAGCGCGACAAAAACAGCACGGGAATGTCCAGCAAGCCCTTGTCCACCAGATACAGCAAGTTCAAGATACGCCCGGTGCGGCCATTGCCGTCGGGGAACGGGTGAATCGCCTCAAACTGGTAATGCATCACCGCCATCTTGATCAGCGGGTCAATGTCATCGTCCGCATGGATGAACTTCTCCAGGTTGGATAACTTGTCGCGTATGACCGCATCACCGGCAGGCGGCGTGTACACCACATCACCCGCATCGTTCTTCAAAACCACCCCGGGAATGGCGCGCACATCCAAGTCGCTCTGCTTGATGATGCGCACAATCTCGACGAACAGATTGGTGCTCAAGGGGCGATCTTTGAGCGCCCTGAAGCCATGGTTCAGAGCCTCGCGGTAACGCAGCACCTCTTTGGTGTGCGGGTCGGCTTTGCCATCGCCATCGGCATCCGCGCGGTACAACTCGTCGTCGGTCGTCACGATGTTTTCAATCTCGGACGACAAGCGCGCTTCCTGCAACACGATGCTGCTGATCAACACACCCTGGTTGGGAATCTGCGCCGCCAGCCCCCGCAGATTGGCCAGCACACGGTTGGCCGCAATGGCTTGTTTCAAGACCGCTTTGGTCTCCAGTTCAACGCCGGGTGGCAACAAGGGCAGGTCGTTACAGGGCTGGCTGCGGTCAAATGGCATTCCAGATGTCTCGCTTGATATGTTTAAAAAATCAATCTCTATCGACATATTATCCTTGATATGTATAAAAACAAAGGTTTTTTATACATATCAAAGTACTTGAATGTTCGGCGCCAACTACCTAGTTCGCCTGCCTATTTGAGCATCAAATCGGCCTCTAGCCACCGTGGAATATGCACAAGCAGCTATCAAAAGCATAGTAGTTAACTGAAGCTTGGCTATGCCAGTTGCTCCAGCTTTGTTACCCATGCGTCAAAGCGTGGGCATTCTTTGCGAATGCTGACCAGCCCAGCCAACGCCACAATTTCAGGACCATGCAATTTTTTGTCGTACCCGGCAAAGTACTCTTTCATCCGATGCGAAGGGCTTGTTTCGAAGCTGTCGTTCACCCGTTCAGGTGAGCCCGCTTGGCGTACAGCCAACTGCATTTCCGCTAGTTGCGCAGCAGAACCGCCCATGAGGTCAACCGCCTGCTGAGGCACCCCAAAAAGCAAAGCTTCAAACTCATAACTCTGTATGTATGGAATCAGCCGTGCACGCCGCTGTACATCCACCAATTCAGCAATGGCGGCTTCTAGCTGATCAATGTTTCGCGCATCGCGCCCCTTGAACCCATAAAAATCATAGAAAGTGGATACACGGTCGAAACTACCCAACAAGGCAGGTAGTACTCCGCGTACTTTGTCCAAGCTGACATTTCCGCGCAGGTCAATGGCAGTCACTGTTACACCAGCTGCTTCCAAGTGCGGACGCAAAACACGGCTCACAAACTCCCGCTCCGTAGCGCCCTCTACGCTGATGCCGAGGCGGGTCATTCAGGTGTCCCTCCCAGCACATTCATCTCCCACACATCACCCAGCTTATAGGTCTTGAGCCACTCCGCCACCTCGGCTTCATCGAGTCGGCGAAACACAGAAGCATTCTCGATCTGGTCTACAACCACCATGTCTTGCCAGCCAAACTGGTTAGCAAGCGTGACTGATTGCGTGGACGCAATGATTTGGGTCTTTTCGCTGGCAGACCGCATCAACGCAGCCAATAGCTGCATGGCAAACGGGTGCAAACCCAACTCAGGCTCGTCCAGCAGAATAATGGTCGGCAAATTGGGCTGAAGTAGCAACGTTGCCAAGCAAATGAAACGCAAAGTGCCATCCGACAACATGGTGGCATCGAAATAATCTTCGCTGCCCTTGTGCTTCCAGCGCAAGCGAATCATGTCATTCGCTTCGATCTGAAAAACAAAGTCTTGAAAGTAAGGCGCCACCCGCTGAATGGTGCGCACGATACGGGCGAACGCATCGGTCTCCCTGATACCGTACAAGAATGCCGCCAAGTTGTCGCCTTGCGCCATCAGGCGGTCATTGGCATGGACGCTGTATGCCGTCTTTACCTTGGCGGTATCACTGGTGTCGTGAAAGTGATAAACCCTCCAGTCTTGCAGGTAGCGTGCAACGTTGGTTGCTGCGGTTGCTTTACCCGCTTTGGGCAAAGCCGATTCCAACGCCCCAGCCTTGGCGAGGCTATGCATTTGGGTGCCACCGTGGTAGCCGTATTCATCGCCATAAAACAGCCCGTACTCTTTGGAGAAAACCAAAGTGTCGTCCGTCGTTGGCACTAGTTCAGCCCGGTAACCGTTGGGACTGAAATGCAAGTCCATCCAGAGCCTCTCCGTCGTCTTCCGTCCAAAAAACAAAGTACGGTCAGCCCCGTTCAACTGGGTGCGCACATGCAACTGCAAGTCCTTTTCCAGCAGCTTGTTCATGAACTTGAAAAAACTTATGAAGTTGGATTTTCCCGCGCCATTCGCGCCAATCAATATGTTCAGCGGCGACAACTCCAGATCCAATTCACGGATAGAGCGAAATCCCTTGAGCTTGATGTGTTGCAGACGTCCTAGCGTGGCCATTCGGGCCTTCTTTCTTCAATAAAACCGGTTACGTTCGAGAGTAAACCACAAGCTGTGCCGGGAGCACGCGGTAGCGAGGCTGCGCGCCATGTCGCGCCAAAAACGTTAGCAGGTCATCGATGCGCATCAAAATGACCTCCAGCCCTCGTGGAATATGCGCAAGCAGCTATCAAAAGCATAGTACCTGCGTACCTTGCAATGCCGAGGTCATTTCAGTTCAGCTCCTTCACCAAGGGGCGAAACACGTCCGACATGCGCAGCGCAGCCTGCTCCAACCAGGCATAGTAGCTCGGCCATTGGGCCTCATCGTCCAGCGGGGAGTCGGCGCGCACTTGCAATATGCGGCAAGCGTGCCCATCGGGCAGCTCCATCCAATCCAGCTTGGCATCCAAGGCCGTGTCGATCGCCACCTGGTGCACCTGCAACTGCTTGAACATCGCCTTGGAATTGTCGTGATCGATATAAACCTCTATGCCCACGCGACTCTCCCGTGAGTTGAGGGTTGCAGCCAAGTGGATACCCGAGCGGCCCAATGCAATATTGGTCCAATGCTGTGGCAGCGGCTTTTGCGGGCGCAGCGCAGAGCCCTTGGCCTGCAACCAGCTTTGCCACCCCGTCCAAAACTTCAGCTGGCGCTGCTTGGTAGGCGTCGTGGTGGCGGCCGCCTTCGCATTCTGCTGGCCCGTTTTGGCCCAGTCATTGGGTTTGACCACCACATTGAAGCTCGGCGCCATGGGCGAGTCGCCAATGCGCCACAACTCAATCTCCACCGCAAAAAAGTCCAGCTCATCGGTGGTGTGCTGGTTCAAAAACTCCAGGGCAGCCACATGCTCTGTACGAAAAGACTCGGCCAGCCACACCACCTTGCGCGCGCCCACACCCGCCGCATAGGTCAAGATCTGTCCCAAGTGGGTGTGGTTGGTCTTCTCCAACTGGTTTTCGATGATGACCTTGCCACCATCGTCGGTGCACAGAATGTCCACCTTGAAGTCGCCCACCGGATGCTCCGTGCCCACCAGCTCCAACTCACCCAGCCCCAGCGACTCGGCCAGCAGCGTCAGGTTGTTAGCCTGCGCCAGCCATGGGGTGAACTCTCCCGCCTCATGCGCCCATGCCTTGCGCAGCGGAATGCGCTCCAGTTTGCCAAGCGGGTGTTTCATGAAAGGGCATCCTCCAGTTGAGATTGGGCCTCCGGCAGCCGCAACTGGCCCGAGATCAGGCGCGGGAGCAGGGTGTCGCGGAGGGTAGACAGGGTTTGAGCAGATTGATGATTGGCTGCAATGCTTCTTTGAATTGGCCCAATCACATCGGCAAAGACGACCGCGATTTCAACGTCGGGGACTGCAAGCAAGTACCGCCCGAGCACATCGTTTTGTATTCGTTGGCGACCACTGGTGCCCGACATGCTCTGGATTGCGTACTCCCTGAACGCCGGATGACGACACAACAAATAACCAAGGTACTGCGGCAATGGCGCTTTGGGACGAAGAACAAGAAACTCTGTTGAGCCCCAACCAATCTCACCTTCGGCAAGGAAGTCAACAAAGGCGGACTTGCCATTTTCTAAGCAGGGCGTAATGCGAGCCAATAACGTGTCGCCGTTTTGGAACTTTGCGCCGGAACCCACTTCTCGGTCTATTGGTGCTTCCACGCAATGGCCGCTCGTTGCCAAGCTGGCCATGTCCAGATACGACGCCATCGCCCCCTTCGAGAGTTTTCGCGTGGGGTTGATGTCAAACGTATCTGCCAGTGTCGCAACCCGCCACCCCTTCGGGACCAAGCCCAACTCAGATTCCTCAAGGCAGTCGGGAAACAGCGCCGCTGTGGCCTCGTCCATGCCTTCGGGGGCGCGGCCTTCCAGCTTGGCGCGCACGGGGTCGAAATCGACAAACCACGACTTGAACAGCGCCTGGGCGATGGCTTCGAGCGTGGCATTGGTTTCGCGCAGGAGGGTGATGCGGTCGGAAATTGCACCTAAGATTTCGACAATTCCATCTTGAGTCGCCCGCGTGGGTAGTGGAATTTGAAGTGCCTTGAGTGCGGAAATTGTTAGTGCCTTTTGGGTTGACCCAATTGACACCTCGTCCAGCTTTTGTTGAATCTGCGGCGAAGTGAGCCAGTAGTAAAGGAATTGCGGACTGATTTCTTTCGAGAAATTCCGCATCCACGTGAGATTTCCATCTTTGAAATAGAAATCCCCATCGCCGCGCACGACATACGGAACGCCAAGTGTGCCGACCGAGGTCAGGAGAATGTCACCGTCTCGCGGGCTACCGAACTTTTGCTTTATGAGGTCAAACTGTTTATGGGAGATAAAAAGTTCGGTAGAGATGTTGTTGCCCTTGGCTCTCTCAATGACCTCTTTGCTCCTGTAGAAGGGTATTCCAGACGGAACGTAATCCGCCATGTGAATTCGTTTACTTGACGTAATCTCAAGCAGATCGCCAAGTAGGGTTGGCCGAATCTCCGCACTCATACCCCACCCCCCAACACCATCTCATCCGGCATATCCCACATCTCCCGAACCGCCTGCACGTACCCCGCCGCAGCCACCGGGTCCATGCCGTAGTAATACCGGCACAGCCGCTTGAACACCACCAGCATGTCCGGGTCGCAGCAAAGGCCGAGTATGTGGTCTAGCTGGTGCTCAATGCGTTGGGTGTCACGCTCGCCGCTTTGGATGATGGCATTCACTTCCAAGTTGGCGAGTGGTACGGCCTGGCGGAATAGGGCCACCATTTGCCCGGCGAGTTGGTCCAGGTTGTCGGTCATGGGGAGGTTCCATCCGTTTCTGGCAGGTCAACCCTCCCAGCTT
>Ga0208694_1005282_pt1 | contig 11059 bp, 10 predicted proteins | sample AD_UKC078_MetaG_FD_184442 | JGI IMG/M metagenome (GOLD analysis project Ga0208694, IMG submission 184442) | Active sludge microbial communities of municipal wastewater-treating anaerobic digesters from USA - AD_UKC078_MetaG (SPAdes) (version 2) | ecosystem: Engineered > Bioreactor > Anaerobic >...
TTTCCGTGGGATTTCATAAATGGCAGGCAGACGAAAAGCGCTCTGTGGAAGCGGCTGGGATCACTCAAGTGCAGCTTGTAGCTCGTAGCCGATAGCAAAAGAAAGGACTAAAGTAGAACGATATATTCTGGATTTTCAATAGGGATGAGCATGGCATCGGATTTGCCACAAACACGCTCATTCGCTCCAGCGGCTCCACTTGCTTGTGTTCAGCTTTGGAACTTTTGCGTCCGTAAAAGACCGGGCTTCCTCTCTTCTCAACAGTTTTTCACGAAAACCCGATACTGTCAAACATAAAGTCATGGGGCCCTCGAATACACCATAATTGTGAAGGTGCAGCCTCAAGAATCGAACAGAGTTGTTTTGAGTCTCTTGGATATGACAGCTTTTTCTTGTCGTCATATGTCCCCCTCTATAAGGCATCGTGTATTAGTCAATACTTTTCCTGACACTCCTTTCATTCATGCTGTCTTCTCATACCCGATCATTTTCTCCCTAATCATGGGAAGAGCGTCCAGAAAGGTCTGCATGGGTGTCTTCCCGTATCAGTACCTCCCGGAATGGGGTTGTTGTTCATTATACTGTTTTAGTCATGCATCAAGGTCTCTCTGGAGTTCTTCAATGGATTTGTAGACCTTGGTTCTGAATACCACCTGACAGAATTCGTTCAGGACGGTCCGCTGGAACCGTTCACAGATGCCATTCGTTTGTTGTGACTTTGTTTCCGTTTTTGTATGTTCGATTCCTTCTATACCGAGACAGAGCTCGTATTCATGGTATTCTCTGTTGCCGCAGTATTCATACCCTCTGTCGGTGAGGATTCTTAAGAGAGGGATATCGTGTTCTTCGAAGAAAGGAACGACGCGGTCCTTCAGCAGATACGCAGCAACAAGGGCATTTTTCCTGTCATAGAGCTTGGCCATTGCCACCGTGGCGTAGGTATCGATGAAGGTCTGCTGGTAGATCTGGCCGACATCCTTCAGATTGCCCACATAGAAGGTATCCTGGGAGCCCAGGTAACCCGGATGTTAGGTTTCGATCTCTCCGTGAGCTTCCTTCTCGTCCTTTGCCTTTTCCAGCGCTTTGAGTTGGTCTTCCGTGAGGATGATGTTGTCCTGGACGACCTTCGCCTCGAGGGCCTTGAGGCGCTTTTTGAAGGTCTTGAGGTCATGGTGCTGCCAGACACACCGGACACCGGACGGAGAGACAAAGACGCCCTGGCGCCTCAGTTCATTGGAAACACGAAGTTGTCCCCAGGCCGGTTTCTCAATAGCCATCAGACATACCCGGTCCTCTACCTCCATGGCTACTCTGTTCTTGGGGCAGGGATTTCATCGGGTGAGCTCCTGCAAGGCCAACTATCTGCCCCGGTCATAAAGTTCTTTGAACCGGTAGGAGCTGTCCCGTGAGTAGCCGAATAGCTTGCATGTCCTGGAGACGTTCCCCAGCTCCCTTGCAAGCTATAAGAATCCTGCTTTGTTCTTGATCGCTTTTTCCTGCGTTGTCATCTGTGTCATTCCTCCTTGATCTGTTTTCTTTTATTGGAGGAATGTCAGATTACGTTAGACTAATTCATCTGGCTATAATTCTCCCTGGTATCAGATTTTCAGGCGTTCCCATCTCAAACTTCTTTTGATGATGCATGTTGATAACCTGGTCCTCATATGACTTTGTGGCCATGTTCTCCTATATCATTTTCTTCATATGTATCAAAGGTAGGCTTTTGTACATCTTTCTCAAAAGGACGGTCAAGTCAAATTTGACTGATCTGGCTGGTACCCCTGATATCCCGATCTCCTCTGGTAGTTCTGCCGGCGAAAGCGTTTCGGCTATTCGGGGTAGCGAGATGAGTTCTCTGGAGATGGAGTATCGGGTTCTCTTGATGCACATTTCTTGGCTGTTACTGAATGCTGGTTTTTTCAAACACGAATTGGGCTTCCAGCGGGGCACGTGGTAACGGTGAGGCTGCTGATGCCTAAGGAGATGAGGGCGGAATAACCGGCTTGGTAGTCCTCGTTGTCTTAGCAGGTCTTGTTGCTACTATCTTGGGGGGTGCAGTCTATGTTATCATACAAGCCCTGCAATCCTGTGTGCAGCCTCTTGCATGAGCACGTCCCGGGAGGTGCATCGTCACATGGATATTTTGAAAGGGCTTACGGTTTGATCCAGTCAATGGCGTAAAAAGGGCGGGTTTTGACTATTGCCGTATTGGCTTGAGACACATAAGCGAAAAGCGCAACTATCCCTGAGGGTTGACGAGAAGCTCAAAGCATACATAGATTAATCTCGTGGCAAATAGATGGAAAGGAGGTTTCCGATGCCTGCATGGTATATGGCAATAATGATGGAAACGGGGAAAGTTCAATGGCGCCCCAAGGTTAATGCGGACGTTTCTGATACTGGACCGGATGACCGGAAGTTGATTATTGAATTCGAAGGCGATCTTGAGAATATGCCCTGGGTATCAAATTTGTCGTGTGGAAGCGCCAAAGTAGATCTCAATATACTTGCAGCTACTGTGCCGGAATTATTTGACAAGGGGTGGCTTAAAGATCGAGGCCCTCAGGAAGCCAGTATCGCCATAATGGGAGACCACAACATAATCGAAATAACGGTTGAATAATGATTCAAAGCAAAAAAACCAGATCAAATAATATGTGAATTTACTCGTACCGGAAACCCTTGTCCACGAATAGTCTGAGGCAGGCGTCGACTACTACGGGGTCGTAATATACACCCTTTTTCTCGCGAATTTCTTCCAAGGCTTTGTCAAGCCCGAGAGCAGGTCGATAGGGCCTATGGGAAGCCATCGCTTCAAGGACATCAGCAACAGCGAGAATTTTTGCTTCGAGAATAATCTCATCTCCTTTGAGACCCTGTGGATAACCTGAACCATCAATTCTTTCATGATGCTGAATGGTGGCGAGGGCAACAGGCCATGGCAGTTCGATACCTTTCAGGATATCATAACCTACCTGAGAATGGGCCTTGATAATGTGGAATTCATACTCATTGATTTTGCCGGGCTTGCTGAGAATTTCTGCTGGCACCATGATCTTACCGATGTCATGGAGAAAACCCATTACCCTGATACCTTCTATTTGTTCCTCTGGCAAACCCATTTCTTCCGCTATTTCACAGGCAATCAATGCAACGCGCTTCTGATGGCCTGCCGTATATGGGTCGCGCATCTCAAGGGTTGTAGAAAGGGCATGTACTGTCCCATCGAGAGTCTTCTTCAAACTCTCCACCGTATTCTTGAGATCATTTTCCGCCCGCTTACGGCGGGTGATGTCCTGATGAAAGCCTTCAAAGAAATCTATTGAACCATTACCGTTCCGTACTGCCCTGGCATTGATTGCGACCCAAATTTTGGATCCATCTTTCTTGTAAAATTCTGTCTCGTATCCCTCAACGAAACCTCTTTCTGACAAAAGAGCCTTAAGGGTCTGATAACTTTCAGGGTTGACATAGAGTTGACGAGATATATTGGTAATTGTATTGAGAACCTCTTCCGGTGACTCATATCCTAAGGTGCGGGCAAAAGCAGGATTGACACTTTTGTATCTATCATCAAGAGTGCTTTGAAAGATTCCTTCAACAGCATAGTCGAAAATATTCCGAAAATGGCTTTCTGACTCCCTGAGCGAGTCTTCGGTCCGTTTTCTCATGAGAGCACTTGTGAATGTCTCTCCTACGATTTTTAACAGAGAGACTGTAGATTCTGACCACACCTTTTTTTTGTGGATACTTTCAAAGCCTAGAAACCCCATGAGCGAGATGTTGTAGACGAGAGGAATTGCAATAATTGATTGGGCTAATTTGTTTTTACCCTTATTTTTCCTGGTGATTTTTGGAAGATCAGAGATGTTTACCACTTCAAGGTCCCAGATTGGCTGGATGAAAGAAGGAAGTTTAGAAACAGGTATGGACTGGCGATTTTTTATAAGCGGATCAATACCAAGGCCGCACCATTCATGAGTATTTTGAACGGTGCGGCCATCGTCAGAGAACTCAAACATGCATGACCGATCAACACCAACAAATTCCCCTACTATTTTCATTACATCATCAATGCCCTCATGAATCTCGTTTGAAGAAAGTATACTGAAATTTGTAGAAAGATTAAGTATAAGTCTCAGGATCTCTTCGGTGTTTTTCAGGGTCTGTTCCACATGATTTTTTGCTGCTCTTGTTTGCTCTAACAGGGCTACCTGCTGCCGCATTTCGACCAACTCGTTGATGAGTTGCTCCTTTGTTTTGCCTCTATCGTCCATGTCGAAGAGATCTATCCATCGTTATTTATGATAAAGTAGCAGCATTTATACCAATAGCCTTACGTACTTATCGGCATGAGGGTTCGTAACTTTAACGCCTATTATTTTCACATTTCTGTTTTGGCAATAGAGGACATTATCATTTTGTGATAACAGCTTTTTTCATCTCGTTGACATTTACCAGTTAATGCTATAACATTTGTGCTCATAACAGCTTGTTTAAATGATTCAGACAGTTTAAACAGTTGAAACTCTTGCTCATGGGGGTTAGAAATGTCGAGTTTAAATAAAGCAATTATTATTGGAAATCTTGGTGCAGACCCTGAAGTACGCTATACTGCGAGCGGTATGGCGGTAGCTACATTTAATGTCGCAACAAAGGAAACATGGAAGGATAAAAATAATTCGAAACAGGATAGGACTGAATGGCACAGGGTTGTTGCATGGGGGAAACTCGGTGAGCAGGCTGGGGAGTATTTGAAGAAAGGAAGGCTTGTTTACGTTGAGGGAAGAATGCAGACCCGTGAATACGAGGGTAAAGACGGCATTAAACGGAAGACCTTTGAAATAGTGGCTTCAATGTTCAGAATGCTTGGCCCTTCCGGACAACAGGGTGACAGGGAAGGATATAGAACCCAGGGAAGCCTTCAGCCAAGCGGAGATGATGATTTCATACCCGAGATTGAAGAGGACGACGTACCGCTTTAATGAACGTTTAAACAGCTTGAACTGTTGAAACCGTTTAAACTGTTGAATTATTAAAGTCGTTTCACCGAATGCTTTAAACCCTCAACCTTTGACTCCACAAGGCCTCGTGATTCAGCAGCTTGAATGAACTCTTTGAACTGGTTGAAACCGAGATCATTGAAATATATCTTTTTTTCAATAAGTTTCGAGTTAACACTTCGGTAAGAGTGATATATGGACTTATTCCCCTTGTCCAGTTCCTTCAATACCTCCAGCAAGGTTAAAAAAGCCTTCTGCTGTGTCCCGGCCTTTTGTAAAACACTGGCAACTGGGTATACTAGGGCCTCGGACCCTTTGCCTTCTATGGTTACAAAGCCTGCTTTTACTGCTGCAGTCACAAACTCACTCCAGTGAGAAAAGTGTAGTCTCTTCTCGTCAAAATTAGGATTAAGCATTTTCATCCTAATCTTCAGGGAACCGATGCCAGGCTGTGTTTTCTTTTTCAACATGAGGTCGGCAGCTTCAGCGAGGATTTGAAACCAATCCTCCTGACTCATGGTGGGGGCTGGTATTTTCTCTGGAGGAGCCTTATCTCCTGATGAAAAAGCAGGCTTGACGCCTGATTCTTCATCGCTTCCACCTGGCATGAGCTCGCGGTAATCGACATAACTATCGGCGAGAGCGAGGAGATCTTCTGATGCATTTTTGGTGTTACAAACGATATGTACGATCTTTCCGGCGCGTCTCAGAGAAAGGACGAGGAAGCGAAAATCACTGTCCCCTGTAACAAGGATAAAGGTATCGATGTGGTCGGAAACCCTCAAAATTTCCAAGGCGTCGGATACCAGAACCATGTCAGAACTGTTTTTCTGCCCTTTTGGGATGTGAACAAGATAAAAATACCTTCTCGTTAAGGAAGGGGCAAGTTTGGAAAGGCTTGTGTGATTCCAGTTTCCGTAAGCTCGAGCAGCTACAACCCTTCCCTTGGCCTCCGCGTAATCGGTAAGCCCTTCAAGAAATAAGGAATCAGATCCAGGATTCACATTTTCCATATCCCAGAGAATAGCCACGTTACTCATTTTGTCTCCCCTTTCGCAAAAACAATCCTATTTCCCACAGACATCTATGTAGTATAGAATTTATTTTGTGAAATAGCAGCAACAAAACAGGAGCCTATCGTTGTCTGGTTAATGAGTCTGCTTTTTTACCTCAGCTTAAATCTCTGGATTTTGCCGGTGGAGCTCTTTGGCAATTCCCTTACAAACTCTACCCATCGTGGATATTTATATTTCGCAATTCTATCAAGTGTCCATTGCTGGATTTCCTTTCCAAGATCTGGAGATGGTTCATGTCCGTCCCTCACAACGACGAAAGCTTTTGGTTTTATAAGGTTCTTTTCATCTGCTGCGCCGACAACAGCAACCTCCCTGACAGCGGGATGTTCCATGATACAGTTTTCTACCTCAACCGGCGAAACCCAGATGCCGCCGACCTTCAACATATCATCACCACGGCCAGCACACCAGAAGTAGCCATCTTCATCTTCATAATATTTATCGCCCGTATTTATCCATTCACCTTGCATTGTCAAGAGTGTTTTCTCGCGTTTCCGCCAATACTGTTGGGCAGCGCTCCCACCCTTTACAAGAAGCGTACCGATCTGGCCTTTTGGCACCTCGTGCCCGTCATCATCAACCAATTTTAATTCATAACCGGGTACAGGTTTTCCTGTGGAGCCAGGTTTCACATCACCAGGACGGTTGCAAATGAATACATGGAGAAGTTCAGTAGTTCCGATACCGTCAAGGATATCAATGCCAAAACGCTTCTTCCAACGATGGTAAAGTTCAGGTGGCAGTGCTTCTCCTGCTGAAAAGCAGATGCGGACTGATGAAAATTCATGGGCTGAGTTTGGATCAGGTCTGGCTCCATCCTGTTTTTCCAAATATTCAAGAATCTGACCGTAAAGCGTTGGAATACCGAAAAAGACTGTAGGGCGAAAGCGCATGATGTGACGGATGACATTTTCGGGCTTAGGAGCATCAGAATTAAGGACTACCGAGGCACCGGCTCCAAAAGGCAAACAGCAAGAGTTGCCAAGGCCGTATGCAAAGAAAAGTCTGGCTGCGGAGAAGATTATGTCATTCTCAGTGAGGCCGAGTATGCCCTTGCCAAATCCTTCACTGACTACAACCATGTCATACTGCGAATGAATGGCTCCCTTTGGTGACCCTGTAGAGCCCGAACTGTAAAGCCAGAAACCAACGTCATCCTTTGTGGTAAATTCTGTTTTGATATCCGCCGGTGCGTGTCTGTACTTTTGCTTAAAAGGGATACGCGCACCTGCCGTCTCAGATATGACAATAAGGTCGCGAAGGTAGCGCAGGTCTCCCTTGATTTGCGATATAATTGGTACCATCTGGTCTGATATGACGAGTACCTTTGCGCGGCTGTCATTCAAGTAATATTCATAATCATCAGGGGTTAACATAGTGTTGACCGGGATGGGCACAGCCCCAATTTTTATCGTTCCCCAAAATATTGCGTAGAATTGGGGGACGTCAAGCATTAAAATGAGAACACGGTCATCGACGGTGACGCCAAGCTCACGGAGCGCATTTGCAGTTTTGTTGGTCATTTTCTGGATGTCGTTGTAGGTATAATTGCGATGTTCTGTAAACACTGCTACCTTATGGCCCCGACCCTGGCGCACGTTCCTGTCAACAAAATAATCAGCAGCATTGAAAAATTCCTGAGTCATTCCGTGAATCATAAAAAACCTCCTTTTCGAGAATGTTTGCACAGTATTTACAGCTAAGAAATGTGAAACACCATTGTTTCAAAAGAAAACCTGCAAAGAATGCAGATAAAATGACAACTGACAAAATTATTTAACCATAAAAACGATATGGTTTTCAACCAGATTCTTATGCATTTATATTGCCTTGAGGCATATTGTCTGTTATAGTATTACGCTTCTGATAAAGCTTCTTACATCATTCTATATGCAATATTGAGGAAGAATGGAACGGGGTTTGATAAGGAATATCGCTATTATTGCACATGTGGACCATGGGAAGACCACCCTGGTAGACCAGCTATTCAGGCAGAGTGGCATGTTCAGGGATAACCAGGTAGTTGAAGAGAGACTCATGGATTCCATTGATATTGAGCGGGAACGGGGTATCACTATAGCATCAAAGAACGGGTCGTTCATCTACTGTAATCATTATGTAAACATTGTCGATACGCCTGGACATGCAGACTTTGGAGGGCAGGTTGAACGTGTTCTTAAGATGGTTGATGGTGCCCTTCTCCTTGTTGATGCGGTGGAAGGGCCTATGCCACAGACATATTTTGTTTTAAAGAAAGCCCTTGCCCTGCACCTGCCCATCATTGTGGTGGTAAATAAGATTGATAAGCCTGCGGCTAGATGTGACTGGGTGGTGAATGAGGTCTTCGATCTTTTTGTCAAGCTTGATGCACCTGACCACATCCTTGACTTCCCCATCATTTACACATCAGCAAGGGATGGTTATGCAACCCACGATCATCATGTAAGAGAGGGGACGATGATACCCTTATTCGAAATGATTATTGATTCCATTCCCCCGCCTGCAGGAAACCCTGCAGGGCCCTTTCAGATGCTTGTTAGTTCTCTCAGTTATTCACAGTTTCTTGGTAGACTGGCAATTGGAAAGATTACCTCTGGAAAGCTAAGGATAGATCAGGAAGTGGTTATCTCAAGAGCTGGATCAGTCCCTTTACCTGCAGGCATCAAGAAGATCTATAAATTTCGTGGCGCTGAAATGGTAGAAACGGATGAAGCTAACATGGGCGATATTGTGGCTGTTGCCGGCATGGACAATATAACTATTGGCGAGACGCTAACCGATCCATTGAATCCTATTCCCCTCGATGGTATTGAGGTGGACCCACCAACTGTTTCCATGAATTTTGTTCCTAATGACTCACCGTTTTATGGAAAAGAAGGCCGGTTTGTCACATCCCGTCATTTACGGGAAAGGCTTTTCCGCGAGACACTGTCAGACGTAGCCCTAATCGTTGAAGAGCTTGGTGGTGTTCAAGGGTATAAAGTTTCCGGGCGAGGCGAACTTCACCTGTCCATCCTGATAGAGAAAATGAGAAGGGAAGGATACGAATTTCAGGTAACACGACCTCAGGTTATCTGGAAAGAATCTAAAGGGAAGAGACTTGAACCTTTTGAGGAATTGACCATTGATGTTGATGAAAAATATATGGGAAGAGTGATTGAAAACTTGGGTGGGAGACGAGGTATACTCCTTGAAATGTACCAGGATAACGGCATGGCACGGCTACACTATAAAATTCCCACGAGAGGGCTGCTCGGATTCCGCTCGGAGTTTCTTACTGAAACACGAGGTATGGGTATTATGAACTATGCATTCCTAGGTTTTGACGAATATGCCGGTGAGATTAAAAACAGAGACAAAGGGGTTCTTATTGCCATGGAAGAGTGTACCACAGTAGCCTACGCACTCTTTAACCTTCAGGAAAGAGGGAGGCTCTTCCTTGGACCTGGTGAAAAAGTCTATACCGGTCAGATTATAGGGGAGCATTCCCGTGAGACAGACATCATAGTGAATCCTGCAAAGGGCAAAAAGTTGACCAATATGCGTGCAGCAGGTTCAGACGACGCAGTTGTTTTAACCCCTCATGTGCAGATGAGCCTGGAAGAGTGCCTTGCGTACATCAACGACGATGAACTTGTTGAGGTTACTCCTCAATCTATAAGGCTCAGAAAGCAAATACTGAATGGCCTTGAACGTAAACGGTCAAAGAATGTAGCAGCGTAACGAAACCCTGTATTCCACAGAAAAGATAGAAAATGATTTGACTCAGTAATGCTCTTCCTGTTACCTTTTGTAAAAAAACGGAGGGTTCATATGGGTGTTGAGGGACGGGCGGCGAGAAACACGGTGATCATAGCAAGTTCCCCGAAAAGTTTTCATGATGCCGTTAATGTTGGTTTTCAAAGAGCATCCAAAACGTTGCGTGGTATCACTGGATTGCGAGTAAGTGATCAACGTTGTAGAGTAGAAGGTGGAAAAATTGCTGAATACAGAGTAACCCTGGAGGTTATTTTTCTTCTCGAGGAGAGGCGCGCACTTTAGGCGGGGGACAAAACAAATATCGAGCAAATCATCCTCACAGAGAATTGAGGTTCGGGAAAAATATTGAAACTAATCTCGTTGCGGTATCCCCGTACCTGCACTGTAATCCTATAGAATATTGCAGGTATCCGTGTTTCCTAACAAGGTAATTTCTTTTTTTTAAATGGTTCCAACCTTTTGTAGCTTCGGTATTTTGTCCAGCTTAAAATGTGCTATAATTTCATTGCCAATCATCCGGGCGGCTTCGTTATATTGAACCAGGTCTGTGTTAATAACCACATGATATAGCAACGGATTATCCATGTCTTGGTCGAAGTTATCCTTTATGTATCGCCTACGTGACTTATCCTTTTGTTTTATGTACTTGGTAGCTGCTTTTTCATCAAGATTGAAGACCTCCTGGGCCCGTTTTATCCTCTTCTCAAGGGTTCCCACAAGATGCACATGAAAAACATTCTCAAGTTCCTTGGTGACAATATTGGCTCCTCGGCCAACCAGGATAACATTTCCAATCTGTGCAAGACGCATAATTGTTGCATTTGTCTGTTCCACGAGGGTCCAGGTACTTGGGTGTAAGCCCAGAAACTCTTCGAACGCATCAGTCAGGGAGCCCTTATGGCCTTCTTTCATGAAACCGCCAATACCTTCATGATGGCCGTGATCCTCAAGTACTTTTGCAACGAGATGTTGAGAAAAGACTGTCCATGTCTCGTGTGAAGCAGTCTGTTTTTCCAGATAATTTGCTAGGTCTGAGGCCACCGCCAGCCCACCAGCTCCTTCTTGTCGTGAAATAGTTACTGACGGTTTTGCCGGGATTCCGGAGGCATCCTTGTCTTTTGCACCAAAGTGGCGCTCGATAAAAGACTTAGTTTTTTCGGTACTTATATTCTCCCACATATTTTATCCCCCTATGTCTGCAGTACAAAAATTGTTGTCCCA
>Ga0208694_1005284_pt1 | contig 11059 bp, 11 predicted proteins | sample AD_UKC078_MetaG_FD_184442 | JGI IMG/M metagenome (GOLD analysis project Ga0208694, IMG submission 184442) | Active sludge microbial communities of municipal wastewater-treating anaerobic digesters from USA - AD_UKC078_MetaG (SPAdes) (version 2) | ecosystem: Engineered > Bioreactor > Anaerobic >...
CCCAATAATTTACCTGGTGTTTATTCTTTGACAATTACTGCTGAGGATCCAAGTGAAAATTTGATTTTACAAGATGTAGAATTTCAAATAGAAATGGACTATTATTACATTGTAGAAAATTTGGAAACCATTTCAAACGGTATTTCTGAAATAGAGTATGATGAGAATACAGGGCCCAATCAAGGAGATTCATACTGGATTAGATTTTTTAATGAAGCAAACTTTAATATTAACTCGAAGGGTGATTTCTGGATTGCAATGACTTACAGCCAAAGTGATCATTATGGAATTCTGTTTTTTTCTGGTAATTATGAAAACTTATCTTCCACAAAGATATCATTGTCAATTAAAAACAGTCTTTCACTTTCAACATCATGGCTAAGACTTAATGAATTTGATGCTTCTTTTGATTATGATGAATTAGATTTATCGGAAAGCACTTTTGAGAATCCTGCAGTTATAGACTATAATACCGCTTTGTCGATTTTTAATGATAGAGGATTAATAGCTATTGAAAAAGTAAAAGCGATATATGAGAACATATTTTGTCTTAGCTTCAATTAAGCTAATTAATATGATGATTATAAAGTTGAATTTGATAATATTGATAAGTTAGAGCCACTTATGGATCTAATTAGGCAATCGTGGAAAAAGAATAAATAATGGCGCATTTGGCGCATTTGGCTTCTTGTGCATTAGTAGCATGTGTGGTATGATATAATTGAAAGAAAATATAGATATTTAAGACCTTCTGGTAATTCCAAGAGGTCTTTTATTATTAATAGAGGACTTTTCATGCCAAGAAAACCATTAGGACCTTGTTCTTATCCAGGATGCCCTGAACTAGTAGAAGATCAGTATTGCAAAGAACACATGAAGAAAAGAAACAATGAATACAACAAATTTGAACGTGATGATTTCAGTAAAAACTTTTACAATACTCCAGCTTGGAGAATTACTAGAAGAAAGCAATTAGAATCTTATCCTTTTTGCTCTGAATGTTTAAAGATTGGTAAAAGAAGCAAAGCAATCATTGTGGATCATATTGTTCCAGTTAAACAGGGCGGAGATAGGTTTGATTCCTCTAACCTTCAAAGTCTATGCTGGAGTTGTCATTCACGAAAAAGTATAAAAGAAGGCTCTAGATATGGGAAAAAGATTTATTAAGTGCGGGTAGGGGGGTCTAAATCTCTACACCTTTTCCCTCCAGAGCGGGCGCGCACTCAAACGCGCATTTTTTTCTATTCAAAGGGGGTATTAACCCTAGTTCAAAGTGGAGGAATGAAAAATAAATTTAAATAATTGTATTTTTATGTATAGTATGTTACTATAATAATATATGGAGGTGAAAAATTTATGTATGGATTAAATAATTTAAAAAAAAGAATCGAGATAACAGATGAAGAGGTTGTTTGTCCTGTTTGTTCCTGTAGCAAACGAATTCCCAGACAAAGAAAAACATTTAAACTTAGCAAAAACTTTTATTGTGAGAATCACGAAATATATGTTAGTCCAACAGCTTTTGCTTACAGTAACGAGACAAAAAATTTGTTGTGGCATTCAGAAGTTGATAACAAACTCCTTAATGAAATCAAGAAAGTTAAGAGAGAAAGTAGAATGAATTATAATAATAGTGAAGACGCGCTTACTTGGAATGTCTTTAGATATTTAGAAAATTCAAATCTTTTAGATTTATATTTTTCAAAAACATTAAATAAAGACATCAAAGATATTGAGGTGATTTACTGGTCCTATTCAAATCAATCAGAAGATAAAGTATTTAATCCTTTGAAGATTGCCAGAAACAAATTTGAATTTGGAAAAGGCTCTGAACCTGATATCATGCTTATCGGTAAAGACACGATCATTTTTATTGAAGCAAAATTTGGGGCGTCAAATAATGTTCAAAAGAAAAACCATTATGAAGCAATGGTTCAAAAATATTCCTTATCAGAAAATAGACTTTGGGATACTCTGTTCACAAAAGATTTTGAAACTATTGCAGTGAAAGAAAAAAAATATGAATTAGCTAGATTTTGGTTATTAGGAAATTGGATCGCTACAAATAGTAAAACGAATTCTAAAAGTTTTTCGTTAGTAAATTTAGTAAGGGATGTAGCAGAAAAAGATATTGAAAGTAAGTTTTCTCCTTTAATCAAACAAAATGAATCGAGAGTTTTCAAAAGAATAACTTGGGAATCTATGTATTACTTCATTCGTGAGCACGCTACTGATGACAAATCCCAAAAAATTATATTAGATTATTTTGAAAATAAAACTCTTGGATATAGCGGAAATGGAAATATAAGAAAAGCATTTAACATTTAAATTAAATAACAATAAGCCTTTAGAAATATCTAAGGGTTTTTTTAATGCTTAAAAGGGTGGATTTTACAGCAAAGGAACTATGGGAATTTAAATTTATTTGACTGTTTGCGTAACACCGAACGAAAGCAATCACGTGAATTATATTTCTATTTAAAGTGGAGGACCAAATGGCAAAAGACGGAACAAATCGTGGAGGAGCAAGACCTGGTTCTGGTCCAAAGAAAAAATCACTTACCACAAAAATTATTGAAGGAAAAGTAAAGAATGAAGCACCTTCCTTATTACCAGAACCAGTTGTTTTTGAAGGGGTTGATGTTCCACCTATAAAAGACTATTTAAAGGCATCACAAAAAAGCGGTAAGGACTTATACGCTGAAGATATATTCAAGGAGACTTGGATCTGGCTAAAGGAAAGAGGTTGTGAAAAACTTGTTAGTACACAGTTGATAGAACAATATGCGATGAGTGTTTCAAGATGGATCCAATGTGAAGAATGTATTTCTGATTATGGCTTTCTTGCAAAACACCCAACAACAGGTAATGCAATAGCATCACCATATGTTTCCATGAGCCAAACTTATATGAAACAGGTTAATCAAACATGGTTTCAGATTTTTCAGATAGTGAAAGAAAACAGTATATCTGAGTATGGTGGATTGAATCCGCAAGATGATGTTATGGAAAGATTGCTGAAAGCAAGAAGCAAAAGATAAAAAAAGGAGAAATATAATTATGTCAAAATCGTATTTAACAGCAGAAAGCGTATGTGCAGGTCATCCAGATAAGTTATGCGACTTTATTGCAGATAGCATTTTGGATGAATGTCTAAATCTTGATCCTTTATCAAGAGTAGCTTGTGAAGTGCTTGCAACGAAAGGTCACATTATTGTAGCTGGTGAGATAACCTGCTCAGTTGATGTTGATTTTCATTTGATAGTTGAAGAAGCTCTTAAAAGTAGAAGTTATAATGCCAAAGACTTCATTATTGACATTTATCTTCATACGCAAAGTGCTGATATTGCGAGTGGTGTAAACAACGCTTTAGAAATTAGAGATGGGAGAGAATTATTATCAACTCTAGGAGCTGGAGATCAAGGAACTGTGTATGGATACGCCACCAATGAAACGGAGGAATTTCTACCTTTACCTTTAGTTCTTGCGCATGATTTATGTAAACAAGTCGATAAAGTAAGACATGAAGATATTATTATAGGACTTGGACCCGATGGAAAAGCACAAGTCACCATAGAATATAATGGGATATTCCCTGTGAGAGTCAAAACAATTGTTTTGTCCGTTCAACATGATAAAGATAAGGACTTAAGAACACTCCAAACAGAATTATACAATAAGGTTTTAAAGCCGGTATTTATAAAGTTTCCTTTTGATGAGGATACTGAAATTTACATTAATCCATCAGGAAGATTTGTTGAAGGAGGACCTTCAGCTGATACGGGATTGACGGGTCGAAAAATAATGGTTGATACTTATGGTGGATTGGCATTTCATGGTGGAGGTGCTTTTTCTGGTAAGGATGCAACAAAGGTTGATAGAAGTGGTGCTTATTTTGCTCGTTACATTGCAAAAAACATTGTTGCAAGTGGACTAGCAAGCAAGTGTGAGGTTGCAATTTCATATGCGATTGGTAAAGCGGATCCTGTTGCTATTTCAGTTAATACCTTCAAAACAGGTGAATATACAGATGATATGATTACTTCAATTGTGAATCGTATTTTCAGTGCAAGACCAGCTTCCATAATCGAACTTTTTAAATTGACAAAACCAATCTATAAAAAGACATCTGCTTACGGTCATTTTAATGACGAGACATTTCCTTGGGAGAAAGTAGAACAAGTGTCTAAACTTCAATCAGAAGTCATTGATTATGTAGAAAAAACATGTGAAGGTCAAAAGCAAATATGATAATTGAAAAATTGAAAATAGATAAGCTAATACCGGCAGACTATAACCCAAGAAAAGATTTAAAACCTGGTGATCAAGAATATGAAAAGTTAAAGAAATCGATAGAACAATTTGGTTATGTAGAACCAGTTATTTGGAATAAGACAACAGGAAGAGTTGTTGGTGGGCATCAGAGAATAAAAGTGCTAGTCGATTTAGGAGAAAAAGAGCTTGACTGCGTTGTTGTTGAGTTAAACGAGGAAAGAGAAAAAGCCCTCAATATTGCCTTAAACAAAATAAGTGGTGAGTGGGATAAAGATAAGTTGGCTTTATTAATTTCAGATTTACAGGGATCAGATTTTGATGTTTCTATTACTGGTTTTGATACAGCAGAACTCGATGATTTATTTAAAGCTACATTAAAGGATAGTATTCAAGATGATGACTTTGATGTTGAGTCAGAGTTAAAAAAACCAGCATTTTCTAAACTTGGTGATGTTTGGACTTTAGGAAAACATAGAGTTGTTTGTGGCGATTCAACAAAGAAAGAAACTTTCGACTTATTGATGTGTGAAAAGAAAGCAAACATGACGCTGACTGACCCGCCATACAATGTTAACTACGAAGGAACTGCGGGAAAGATTAAAAATGATAATCAAGAGAATGAGGAATTCTATCAATTCCTATTAGCTTCTTTTACAAATATTAAAAATTCGATGGCAAATGATGCCTCTATTTATGTTTTTCATGCTGACACAGAAGGATTGAACTTCAGAAAAGCTTTTGAAGATGCGGGGTTTTATTTGTCAGGTTGTTGCATATGGAAGAAGCAATCATTAGTTTTAGGAAGATCACCATATCAATGGCAACATGAACCATGCTTATTCGGATGGTTGAAAACCGGAAAACATAAATGGTTTAGCGGAAGAAAAGAAACAACTATATGGGAATTTGATAAACCAAAAAGTAACTTCTATCATCCAACAATGAAACCGATTCCCTTATTGTGCTATCCAATCATGAATTCATCAATGAGTAATACGATAGTTCTAGATCCTTTTTTAGGAAGTGGTTCAACATTAATTGCCTGTGAACAAACTGACAGGATTTGTTATGGAGTTGAACTTGATGAAAAGTTCTGTGATGTCATTGTAAAAAGATATATAGAACTAGTTGGAAATACCGATAACATTATCGTTCAAAGAGATGGACTTAGTTATTCCTTTGATGAAATACAGGTAAAAGATAATAAATAATTAGCTTGCTATTCACTCGCTTTAGAGCGAACATGTATGTGTAATAGGAGGTTTATATGCAAAAATTACAAAAACTGTGTGATGAGCACAACACGTCAATTAAGGCAATGAAAATCTTAATAAAGATGTACATTGAAAAAGGAATGACAGAAAAAGAAGCAATAGAATACTCTATCAGTTTATTTGAAGATGGTACAATAGCGCAAATCAAAATGCTTAGTCCAGAAGGTGAAATCAAATGAAAGTAAATTTTATTAGAAAACCCACTCCAGAAGAAATGCTTCCAACTGATGACTTTGTTATTATGAAGGAAGTGATAGTAGATGAAGAAGCTTTTACAAATTTTATAAAAGCACCACTTGATGATCATGCCTTTATTGATGAAAACAGCGATTTAATGTATTACGACTTTAAGCGCAACATGACTCAATGCATATTGCTGAAATGTGAAGAGAAAGATTATGGATTTTTGATCAATTCAGAAGGATCTAGTTATGGAAGATATGTGGCCTATATTCCATTAGTACTTATTTCTAAGGAATTATACTTTGATCATAAAGGGGAAACTAATGAATGAAGTTATTAAAGAGCAAATATTAGCTATTCGTGATACAGGCTTAACTAACATGTTCGATACAAAGATGGTACAAAAAATTGCTTATGATATGGGATTTTATGAACTAGTCAATTATATTGAAGAAAACAAGTCACAATATGGCCATTTCATTCTAACTGGAGAAGAAAAATAACAAGAAAAGAAGTCGCTTCAATGCGGCTTTTATTTATATGAAGTTGGAGGCAAAGATGAAGTGAGAAAACTGAAAAAATATGTCTCTACAAAGTTCAAAGCAAAAGACTCAGTCTATTGCAAAGAAGCAGCTGATTTTGCAGTAAACTTCATTGAATGTCTTAGCCATACAAAAGGAAAGTGGGCTGGAAAAAAATTTGAATTAATTGACTGGCAAGAGCAAATAATACGAGATGTGTTTGGAATATTGAAGCCAAGTGGATATAGGCAATTTAATACAGCTTACATAGAAATACCAAAGAAACAAGGAAAGAGCGAACTTGCTGCTGCAGTTGCTCTTTTACTTTGTTGTGGTGATGGAGAAGAAAGAGCAGAAGTTTATGGATGTGCAGCAGATCGACAGCAAGCAAGTATTGTATTTGAAGTTGCAGCAGATATGGTGAAGATGTGTCCTGCTCTTAACAAAAGAGTAAAGATACTAACAGCAGCTAAAAGAATCATTTATCTACCAACAAATAGCTTTTATCAGGTTTTATCAGCTGAAGCATACTCAAAACATGGGTTTAACATTCATGGTGTAGTATTTGATGAACTTCATACGCAACCAAACAGAAAGTTATATGATGTTATGACAAAGGGGTCTGGTGATGCTAGAACTCAACCACTATATTTCTTAATCACTACAGCAGGTAATGATACAAAGAGCATATGCTATGAAACACATCAAAAAGCAAAAGACATAATTGAAGGAAGAAAACATGATGCAACATTTTATCCAGTAATTTATGGTGCAGATGAGAATGATGATTGGACCGATCCTAAGATTTGGAAAAAAGCAAATCCATCGCTTGGAATCACCGTCGATTTAGAAAAAGTGAAAGCTGCATGTAATTCAGCAAAGCAAAACCCTGCAGAAGAGAATTCATTTAGACAATTAAGATTAAATCAGTGGGTCAAACAAGCAGTTCGTTGGATGCCGATGGATAAATGGGATAAGTGTGCATTTCCTGTCAATCCTGATGATTTAAAAGGGCGAGTTTGCTATGGTGGACTGGATCTTTCTTCAACATCAGATATAACAGCTTTCGTTTTGGTGTTTCCACCAATAGAAAATGATGATAAATATTACGTATTACCTTTTTTTTGGTTGCCTGAAGAAAACATAGATCTAAGGGTAAAAAGAGATAATGTATTATATGATGTTTGGAAAAGACAAGGGCATCTTTATACCACTGAAGGAAATGTTGTTCACTATGGATTTATTGAAAAGTTTATAGAAGAACAAGGAAAGATATATAATATCCGTGAAATTGCATTCGATAGGTGGGGTGCGGTTCAAATGACACAAAATCTTGAAGCCATAGGGTTCATAGTAGTTCCCTTTGGTCAGGGTTTTAGAGATATGAGTCCACCAACAAAAGAACTAATGAAGTTAACATTGGAACAAAAAATCGCGCATGGAGCTCAACCAGTTTTAAGATGGATGATGGATAACATCTACATTAGAACTGATCCTGCTGGAAATATAAAGCCGGATAAAGAAAAATCAACAGAAAAAATTGATGGTGCTGTTGCTACGATTATGGCGCTTGATAGAGCTTTAAGAAACAATAAGCAAGAACAAAGTATCTACAACAATCGTGGAATACTAGTGTTATAGGAGGATTCATGGGAATTTTTAATAAAAGAAGAGATGGTCCAAAAGAAAAACGAGCAAGTCCATCAAGAGAGATGCAAGACTTTATTAGAGGTGTAGACATCGATTTTGTTGGTAATAGCAATAGTGGAATTATGGTTGATGAAATTAGAGCAATGCAAACATCAGCAGTCTATGCTTGTGTAAAAATACTGGCAGAGACTATTGCATCACTTCCACTTCATTTATTTAGAAAAGGAAAAAAAGGTAAAAACGAACTTGCGGAAGAACATCCGCTTTTTTCATGCCTTTATGAAATCCCTAATGATGAAATGACTAGTTTTGAATTCAGAGAAACCATGATGACATCTCTATTACTTTATGGAAATGCGTATGCGAGAATAATCCGAAAGCAAGGTCATGTAACTGAACTTTGGTATTTAAAACCACAGTACATGAATGTTGAAAGAGACTTAACATCAGGAAAAATCAAGTATACCTATTCTGATGACATCACAAACAAGACTTACACATATAAAACAAATCAAATCTTTCATATAAAAGGGTTATCTCTTGATGGAGTGAAAGGACTTAGCCCTATTGCACAAGCAAGAGAAGCAGTCGGATTATCTTTAGCCACAGAAGAATATGGTGCTAAGTTTTTTGGAAATGGAGCAAGACCAGGTGGTGTATTAGAGCATCCAGGAATTGTAAAAGACCCAGAAAGGCTAAGAGATAGTTGGAATCAAGTCTATCAAGGTAGTAAGAATAGTCACAAAGTTGCCGTTTTAGAAGAAGGTATGAAGTATCACACGATTGGCATTGCTCCTGAGGATGCACAGTTTCTAGAAACCAGAAAGTATCAAGTGAATGAAATATGTAGAATCTTTCGTGTTCCACCTCATTTAGTAGGGGATTTAGAAAGAGCAACGTTTTCAAATATTGAACATCAGTCAATTGAGTTTGTACAGCATACGATAAGGCCCTGGATAGTTAGATGGGAACAAGAAATCGCTCGTGCTCTTTTAAGTGATGAAGAAAGAACAATATACTTTGCTAGATTCAATGTTGATGGATTACTTAGAGGTGACTATAAATCACGAATGGAAGGTTATTCTATTGGTCGTCAGAATGGGTGGTTATCTATAAATGATATAAGGTCATTAGAAGATATGCCACTTGTTTCATCAGAAAATGGTGGAGATGATTATTTAGTAAATGGAAATATGAAATTAGCATCAAGTACAAAAGATGATGGAGGTACTAATGGAAAATGAAAAAAAGGAAATAAGAATGTTACCAATGAGAGAACTTCGTGTAGATAGTTCTGATGGTGGTAATGAGATTATTGGACATGCAGCAGTATTTGATTCATGGAGTGAAACACTAGGTGGCTTTTTCCCTTTTAAAGAAAAAGTTAGAAAAGGTGCATTTGTGAAGTCAATTATTGATGATGATATCAGGGCTCTTTTCAACCATGATCCTAATTATGTTTTAGGTAGAAACAAGGTAGGAACATTGGCACTTGAAGAAGATGATGTTGGGTTAAAAGTGAGAATATCACCTCCTGATACTAGCTGGGCTAAAGATTTAGTCACTAGTATAAAACGAGGTGATATTTCACAAATGTCTATTGGATTTCTTGTTGAAGAAGACAAGTGGTCTACTGATAGCGGATTAGACACAAGGGAACTGATAAAAGTGAAGCTTTTTGATGTTAGTACTGTCACATTTCCTGCCTATGCTCAAACTGATGTTGGAGTTAGAGCTATGGATGAATATCGAGGGTATAAAGAAGAACAGAAAAAAGCAAAAGTGGAAGCAGAAGATGCTTTGAAAAAAGCAAAAGAAACAATCAAATTAAATAGTTTAAAAACTAAATTCAAAAATCTATAGGAGGAAAATTGAATGGAAATGAAAAAAATTCTCGAAATGAAAGCAAAACGTGAGGATGCTAGATTAAAAGCGATGGCTTTGTTATCTAAAGCTGAAAAGGAAGATCGATTCTTATCTGAAGAAGAACAAAAAAGTATTGATGATTATGAACAAGAAATTAGATCCTGGGATGAATCCATTAATCGTGCAGAAAGAATGATTGCAATGGCACCAAATGAGGACAAGTCAGTAGAAACACCAGAAACCAAACCAACGCCAAGTAAAGATAGTGAAAAGCGATTTGCTAGTTTTGGTGAACAGTTAATGGCTGCTTATCGTGCTGCAATGCCAGGCGGAAGAGTAGACGAAAGATTAACTACTCGAGCTGCAAGTGGATTGAATGAAACCAATCCAAGTGATGGTGGTTTCTTAGTTCAACAAGATTTCGTATCTGATTTGTTAAAAAGAACTTATGAAACAGGAATTCTTGCAAGTAAAGTTAAGAAAATCCCCATTTCAACAAATGCTAATTCATTAAAGATTAATGCAATTGATGAAGATTCAAGAGCAAATGGATCTCGTTGGGGTGGAGTTCAAACTTATTGGGAAGGTGAAGCAGATCAACTTGCAGGTTCTAAACCAAAATTTAGAATTTTAGAGTTATCACTTAAAAAACTAACAGGCTTATGTTATGCAACTGATGAGTTATTACAAGATGCTGCTGCACTTGAATCAGTTATTAAACAAGCTTTTACTGAAGAGTTCGGTTTTAAGATTGATGATGCCATTGTTGCTGGAAATGGATCTGGAGAGCCACTAGGTATTTTAAGTAGTGGAGCATTAGTAACAGTTGCAAAAGAAACAAGCCAAACTGAAATCTTAAAAGTTGAAAATCTAGTTAAGATTTGGAATCGCTTATGGTCACGTTCAAGAGCAAATGCAGTATGGTATATCAATCAAGAACTAGAACCATATTTGTACACTTTAAAAATTGGAGACACCCCAGTATATGTTCCAGCAGGTGGATTATCAGAAAAGCCATATGGTACTTTATTCGGAAGACCTGTAATTCCACTAGAACAATGTAGTGCAGCAGGTGATGTTGGAGACATCATCCTAGCTGATATTAGTCAATATTTGCTAATTGATAAAGGTGGAATTAAAGCTGCAAGTTCCGTACATGTAAGGTTCTTATATGATGAAAATGTCTTTAGATTTATCTATCGTGTTGATGGTCAACCAATTTGGAATAAACCACTAACTCCATTTAAAGGTTCTGCAACTGTATCACCATTTGTTACTCTTGCAAAGAGA
>Ga0208694_1005286_pt1 | contig 11049 bp, 11 predicted proteins | sample AD_UKC078_MetaG_FD_184442 | JGI IMG/M metagenome (GOLD analysis project Ga0208694, IMG submission 184442) | Active sludge microbial communities of municipal wastewater-treating anaerobic digesters from USA - AD_UKC078_MetaG (SPAdes) (version 2) | ecosystem: Engineered > Bioreactor > Anaerobic >...
CGTGAACTTTATACTCTATGAGTTAGGTTAGTCGTCTAAGGGGGTCAAAATCGGATCGGCGCGGGGGGTCAAATTTGGACCGGCGGATACACAGAGCACTTAAGACCTCGTTTTTCATCATGCTGTAGGTTAGGGATAGCAAGGAATTGATATGATCCTCTGGGGGCCTTCTCGTTCGTCTCTCAAAGGTCCAACCATCAGCCAGGCAGCCGTTTAGGAGCCTGAAATAGATCTCTGCTGCCTCGCCTTCAATCCCCCTGAGCCCGTCCAGATCTCGGGCCCTGGCGGTCCCCGCCTCCAATGCAGACAGCTTTCCTGTATCACTGACATCTTTGCGATTGAGGAGGGTGCGCGAGTTCCTGATTTTGCCCCGGATGATCTCCTTTGCGATCTTTAAATTCTCTTTTTCAGATAGAGCATACTGGCAACGCCGCACCTCCGCTATGGTGTTTCGCTCCGGAACGAAGCTTCCTCGATAGCGGCCGTTCTGGGTAAAGTAGTTCAGAACTATGCCGTGCTCATTTGCCCTGGCTACAAAAGGAGTGGTGAAGTTGATATTGCCAAAGATGTTGATTGTATCAACCTGCCCCATGGGAAAAGAAGCGATCTCTCCCTCGTCCTTCATGTAGACTGTGATCCTGCCACCATCAACTCCCACCTGGCTACCTTGCCTGGTAACGTAAACTACGCTATCATCGAATATGCCTTCACTGGCTTTGCTCATTTCTCTCTCCTAGCCTTCTTTGCTTCCTCTTTTTCCAGCATCTTCGTCTCCTCAGGCAGACAATACTGCACAGTGCTGCACTTTTCACACTTATTTGGATTATCTGCAAAGCCTGGGATCTTGTCAAGGCTCATGTTGCGAATGGCTTGAACTACCTGCAACACCTTCTCCCGGTGCCAGTCGGTGATAGTAATCGCATAGCGCTCGTTGGTGCCGAAAAGATAGAGATATCCCATGCGCACGGGCTCTCCAAGGTAGTCTTCCAGGAGCATGCAGTAGGCGGCAAGCTGAACCTCGTCGTTAATGTGGTAGGAGAAGCCTCGTTTGCGTTCGATAGGCGTTAAGGTAGTTCCAATGCTTTTAATATTCTTGGACTCCAAGACATCTATTTTTCCATGGATTCCAAGAGTTTCCGATTTTAAATATAGCTCTCGAATCCATCCGCCTCTTCTAGATTGGTTTTTATGCTTTATCAGTCCGTCTTTCAGGAAGTAGTTCATCCCAATCGTATTAAAATAACTAATATAATAGTATCTACGTGGACAGTAAAGATACTGATTTATGTGTCCAGCATTTACGAGTTCATCTTCTTCTCTCATACTCATCCCTGATCAAGCAGTCAATATAGAGAGCATCATGTCCAAAAGCTACACTTCTCATACCTGAATATGGATAAAGGTAAAAGAAATCGCCCAGATTGAACTTGGCTTTGAGATATGAGCCGCTCTGATCTATCAGCCTGGCGAAAATCTTGTATTCTGTCAATGTGTCATTCAAACAGGATAGCGATGGGATATTGGGCTCAGTCTCCACCTTGAATCCATCAACCATTCGCGGTTTTCTGGCATGGTCTGCGGCGTTTAGCATTATTTTTTTGTAATGTGCACCTTCCCCCTTGAAGACCACCTTCCGGGTCTCTTCGCCCAGCGTCCCGTAATACCAACAGAAGCCTGCGGCAAACCTCTTCATCGATTCGTATCTGGGCTTCATATCGGCATCATAATTTTCACCATAAGCTTCCCTCAACCGCTGGGCGAATCTTTGGGAAGGCATAAACTCGACTTTTCCTCGCCGGAGAAGGTACATCAGATCATAAAGATTGAGCTGCTTTTCATCCCTATCAAACATCAAAGCCTGAAATCTAGAACCACGATAGGTTAGAAGGCCTTCTTGCAAACGTCGAGATTCTTCATCAAGCCAATCGAACATTTGACCGTCGATATCTCGGTCCAGAAAGTGGCTTTCCAGTAGTTTAAGCGTTCTTATCCACTCTTCGCCTTGAATCGATTCAGGCATACCTTTTTCACGGTGTTCTTCACCTAGACTATCCTGCCATGTACTCCCTTTTATCCTTGATTTTAAATATAAATATGCTTCCATGGGCGAGTATGTTCTCGAATAAGACGATAAATCGAGTCCGGACTCCATCAATTTATCCAGCTGATCAACAAATTCTTTTCGTGTCAGCCTCAAAGAGCCTGCCCTTGCGGAAAGCCCTTTTAGATGATCATAAAGAACATTAGGTACAAAACAGACAGCCTCGCAGATCTCGTTCTCTGGCTTATTCCTCAATCGCCCAATCCTTTGCAGCAGCTTGCTCTTTGAATAGCCGGAGAAGACAAGGCGGTCAACATTGAAGTCAATGCCCACCTCAACTGAAGAATTTGAAACTAAAACATCGAAATTCTTCAACTTTTCTTCAGTCGCAGGGTGTAGGCCGTCTACACGTTCGACTATGAATCCCTGATCATGTAGCGCATCCTTCAGCACACTAAATATCTCATCCACCTCATAGATTCCGTCCAAAATGAAGACTGTCTTGGCTTTATTGCCATTTGGAAGTTGGCGCCTGCAAAGATCTACAAAATATCCCAAATCTTTTTTGATAAGTTCGTAAGTCTTATAGATTGCTCCACTCCTCACCAATAACTTCAATTGAGGTAGCACTGGGCGCCCTTCTGAACAGGACAGAGGAGTGCTCTTATCGTCGAATATGACAACATTTAATTTAGCTTTCTTTGCCCTTTCGACGATCTGTTGGTTAGGAGTCGCACTCAAGAAAACAAACTTCTTCAGACGGCTTCTTTTATCAGTGCTCATCTCATGCATCATGAAAAGAAGCATGTCACTCTGCTTAACTGAAGCGAGATGAAATTCATCCACTACGATCATATCCACGCTTCGGATGGCTTCTCGAATATTATGCTCGTAGTAGGCGTCCTTTAAGGCGAGAGTTAGTATGTCGGGATTTGTGAGCAAGATGAGCCCACGACCGCGCCCTTTGCGTATGATACGATTTAATAGCTGGCCCTTTCTTAGGCCGATCTCATCAGGATACAACTTCTTCTCCTCAACCAGCAACTCTCCGGTGATGGCTTGAACATGATAATCCTGTGAATTGTAACCGAATCGCTCTAATGACCTATCGACCTGTTTTTTCTGATCGATTACTAAAGCATTGGTGGGATAGACAGCAATCACCTTCATCTTTTCATCTAGGGCTGGTTTTAGCCATGAAATCGTTTTGCCTGAACCTGTTGGACTGTGATTGAAAAGAAAAAATGATTCATTAGACTTGATAAATTTTTCACTATCGATCTGATGTTCGAACGCTTTGAAATCCTTAAGGCTTTCGAAATCTCTGAGATAATCCCAATGCATCTGCGCCAGTCGGATCCCGTCAAGATTCACAACGATCTTTTCAGAATTATCCATCAAATCGGTTTCACTCAAATTCATCGTTTCGCCTTCAAAAATTCCAATTTGTACGGAAGCACAACATCTTCCCGCTTTCCGGAATGAGGTATTCGTATGAACTTGCCCATGTACCGCCCCTGAACTATCAGAGGCACAGGCCTCATTTTAACTGAGATCAGATCGCCTAATGGCATTTTTTCATAATCGTATACACCAAATGGATGGTTGGTGAGAAACTCCCCCTCATCAATCATCCCTTCGACAACTTTGGATCTAATCCTTGCTTTCGATCGTTTTTTCCCGAAACGCACATATCTTGGAATCCTTGAAGCCAATGTATCTGCATCACCTTCATAAGGCAGAATGTAGGCAATTAGCAGGTTCTGCTGATCGAGAACCCGTTCCTTTCCGAATTTAGGCAGATTTTTTCCCTTTTGATCTTTTGGCAAATTTGCTGCTTTCCAATTCTTTACAGCGTACCGATGAGGCCGGGCGTTCCACTGGCTCACAGAGTGTCCGCCCAGATGCGGAAAACGTTTCGCTTTGCCCTTTGAAGCCTGCACACCAAGAATTCTGCCCACATATTCCTCGACTGATTCGGGCTTTGCAGGTGTTATGTAGAACTTTTTATAGATCGCAGAGGTTTCTTCGATATAGGAAGGTTTATTTCCATAGTTGATATACCTCCCGGAAACGAAGCCAAAGGCGTGATACAGTGCAGTGCTCAGGATGAAGTCTCCCGTATCTACCAGATCGCCTACTTCTCTTGATGCATATAGTGTTCGATCCAGAGTCTCAATGGAACATTCCACTGCCGGGAAACTCTCACTCATTCTTTTGTCCCCTTTTTCTTGCCTTTTGGCTTTTCATTCACGCTCTTGAAGAAGGTTGAAGCCTTCTCCTTTTGCTCTTCCAATGCCTTTTTTATTTCACCTTCTTTGATGTGATCGACAAACTCCTTAACTTCATTATTTTCTAGAGCATTGATATTCAAAGCCTTAATCTCCTCATCAAACGCCTGTTTAACAAGCCCTTTTACTTTCTCGATATCGAGCACATGACTGTAGAGTACTTTATTCATGCTCTCACAGTTAAGATCAGCATTATCTGTGGCTAGACGCCTCACCACTTCCTGAGAGAGGAATAGATTTGCAGGTCCTTCCTCTATGCCGTAATAGATTCCAAGGATATGATTATTCATCCGCCCGATCCTTGAAGTAGCTGCACCATAACGTTTATTCATCTTGGTCACACCCAAGACGAAAATCAACTCCTGAAATGTAGCATCTCTCAGTGTGACCACGCATGGAAATAGAGTTCCAGGCATTATGAAATCAGGTTCACGAATTGCAGTTGTAGCACCTTTGGCGAATGCATCTCCAGGTGCATTTTGAAACTTCTCCTCAACGAGAACGCTGGAATCCCTTATTGAGTATGCTGTGTCATACATTACCCGAGAAGTGACTGAGATTGCTTCATCTCCCGCAGCACTACCGTAAAGCATCGACTCAGGCGATTCCTGGTTCATCTTGTTCACATCCATTGTATCCTGAACACCTATGAGGTTCCTCTGCAACTCTTTTGCTTTTCGTCTATCGCTACCTGTCTGTTTTCTCTTGAACATCATCACTGGTGAGTAGTCTACCAATCCATCACTGGCACTGATTCCTACAGTGGTGATATCTGCATCCTGGCCATTTGTCGTGAAAATGGCGCTAGATTGCAGTTCTCTTAGCAGTAAGATGTGGATATAATGTGCGCTAGGTTCGTTAATTAGATTTTCTACAAGCCCTGTTGCCAATTTGCTTTTGATATCTTCGATGCTCATCTCATCTCCTCCATCTCAGTATGATTCTTTTCTTTGTTCAAATTTCTCTCATTCCAATATCTGCGCCGTATGCTCAATGTTGCTGAATAAAAACCATCAGCGAGGCTGTTTGACATCTTTTTCAGCCTGCCCGGTTTACCATCGCAAATATCATTCAGAATCTTATCCACAAAATAATCGGCAAACTCATCCGCTTTAGCATCAAGTCCCATCCTTTGCGGAACAAAAGCCTGATCATCTCCCATTCGATCGATAGTCTTCTGGATGCGTCCAGAGACCGTCGCTCTATAATCACATTTCGAGAGATCGACGCCCCGAAGTTCCGTGATTGCCTTTACTGATTCACGGAACAGCCTTTCCACGGCATGAGGCTTGAAACCCTTTGGCTGAGCAATATTGAAACCAAGTTCTGCCAATTGACATATTTTATCCGATTCGTTCATCTCCTATCACCTTTTCAAACCATCCAGAAATAGAGCCTCTTCGAGTAGATATTGTACCTTGTTTTCATTCTCAGATCCTCGATAAACCATCTTTAAGAGACTCGATCCAGGAAGCACTTCATTCCTAATTACTCTAAGGTACTTTGGAAATAGAGAGTCCTTCAGGCCAGAGCTGGTGTTATATCCAAGACGTATTAGAGCACTGGCTGATTTTATTGTCTCTTCCAGCTTTGAAAGTGGAATGAATTTTCCATAGAAATCAACCACATGTGAATTGATAGAATCCCAAGCTACAATTTCTTTAAAATCTCTGCCACGTATAGTTGTGATAGGCGAATGGCTGACGACAACTCGCATTCCTGTGTATGCAGCAATGATCAGGGCGATGTAAACCCCAAAGAAATGAAATTCCGTAGTGTTCTCTGAGGGTTTGTAGAAAATCATGCTGGCAGTACCGATGGTGTTGCCGTAACCTTGTGCCATATACTGAGCCATGTTCTTACCTTTGGGGCCTTCGTCCTCCTCTTTTACAGCAAGATCTTTTATCCAAGAATTATAGATATCTACATTTATTCCCATTTCCGTAGAGCTGCCTACATATTTAGAGTTAAACGTCCTCTCTGCAAGTGCGGCCATCCTCACTCGGGCCTCATCTGAAAATCTTGAGAGTATAGATTTGACCAGCTCCCATGATTCTGATGTAAAGAAATAGTCCGGAATGAAATGGAAGTATAGAACCTCATTATTCAATCCTTTTGTAAGAACGAAACCGTTCATCCTCAAGGCAAGCTCTACGCCACATGGAACACAGGCATAAATGTTAGTAGGCTTTGATTTTCCAACAAAGACCCTATTGGTGAAGTTGAAAGACAAGAATGAGTTAGAATTCTCCATCTCTTTTTTATTGAGCAGTGTACCACGGTTGCACAGATTGCATGTCTTTCCACTCAACTCATACTCTTTATAGGCATCGCTTAGATCAGACCTATCCAGACGGGAGATAGTCCCATTTATCGTCAAGATATCATGAAGGTATTCTTTCAATTCCTTTCGGTATGTATCGGTTTTTTTTGCTAAAAACTGATCCCATCCGTCCATTTGAGAGATGTTGCTCCAGATCTTATCGAAGAGAAGATCTACTACGTTCATTGAAGGCATATTTCTAAGTTTTATGCCATTGTACTCGCAATCCATCACGTACTGACCTATAGCATAAGAATAATCCCATTTTCCGCCGCTAGCCAAGTATGTAGCATCTTTTTCCATCGAGTTGATTAATGCACTACAAATCTCTTCAGGAACACCCCAAATATCACATGTTTTCTGCAGCGACAGCTTATTATCCGAAATAATCTCGGATATGAAAGATTGATGAACGGTAGCTACAGCCCTGGCGAATCCTAATAAGATCTTTTGACCATCTTTCGAGCTTTCCATCTCTAATGGAACAACCTCTCCGCATCTGATGATACCATCGATCATCGAATCTGTCAAGCCCGCGCTCTTTTCTGCATGAGCCGATGTGATCGACTTCTCGAGGAAGGTACGCAACATAGTCTTAGCACCGCTGAAGAAATAATATTCATCGCTTAATCTATAATATCCAAGTCGCGGCACTTTCAGATTATTTCCAATTCGACTCGGATTTGAAAGAGATGGAGATGATGTCTGGATATTCCGTTCTAAAGCTTCGTAGACACGTTCAATAAAATCTTTTGAGATAGCGGCTCTTTGCATTCCTTTGCCAATATAAACGCAACCATCCTGATATGCCATGAGCATTATCAAACCCTGTTTTTGGAGCATATCAACCATAGTTTTATTGATTATCCCAGGATGCCCTTAACGTCATCCAGCCTATGGTATTGCAGATTCAATTGTTCTTCTGGCAGGTCTTGCGGAAAACCATCACGAAGCGCCGTTAATGATCGAGCTGAGACCGCCTCTTCGGGAGACGAACAGCTTGCCATATTGTCCATTAGATACAGGAAAGGCTCCAAATCCATGAAACGAGACGTTCGTGCGCCTGAGCGAGAGAACCTGCTCTTGTGGAGTGCAACAGCAACAGAAAGGTAATCCTCCTCCAGTAACTGAGGGGCAAATGAACTCAGATGCATCTCCTCTACGAACCTTTTGACCAGAGCTTCAGGAATCTCGAACTCATTTTCCATTGAGTCCACCCTCTCAACCGCTTCTTCATCCTCGATCCATTCTTCGAATTCCAGCTTGTGAAGTTCATGCACTACGAAGAGAGCAATGCATTCTCGAAGTCCATTCTCATCAAGTGGTCTTGCATTCAGCTTTTCGAGTGCCTCGTTAAAACGCATAAGGAAGAGAATGCCGTTTCTGATGTGGTTGAGCATGCTCTGATCGGTTTTTCCAAACTCGACGCTCTTGGCAGGTTTGAAGGCCATTCCTCTTTCCACAAGATGTATATCCACTACATTGAGATACTCTTCGAACAATCCCGGCTCAAGTTCTTTAGAAGATTTATTATCTCTTTTAAGATCCATATCTCTCAATTTTTTTCGATCTCTAAAAATATCCTGCAAAGAATCAGCTACCATTACTTTCCCTCTCCCACAGTAACCTTCACAGCCCCACACCCTCGGGAAACTGCACTTCCTACGCCGCTGTATTCTGCAAACCTGGCCAGGGCCACAACCCCATTCTTTATGCTCTCTGGCACATCCCTAGCGAGAGTGTACCGACAGCGCCCCATAAAGCCTTGCCTCATGATCGGCCTCGGATGGCCTTTGACCTTGTCGAACACTGTATTCACCACCACACTGTGCGTATAATAGGCCAAAGGCTTTTCCACAATGTATCTTGCCATCTCATCCCTCTCAATATTCATCCTCAGCTCTTCTGGTGAGACCGAATTCCACTTTGACAGGAGGGAGTGAAATACCGCTTCCCGGTGAGGAAACATCTCAAAGACCTTGCTATTCCTGTACTGAATGCAGGCCGCCGATTTGAACTCAAAATCAAGGTATGGGCTTTTAACCTCTCCCGCAGACGTCACAATATCCTGGAAGCTGGCAGCGGTGCTGGAGACCTCCTCCACCCGCAAATCTCCTTTTTCCAGGCGGAGGTTTCTCTCTCTCATGACCAATGGCTGGATGATGGAGCGGAATATATCCACTTCCTTAGGATCGGTTATCCCTATTTTGAGGCTGTATCTTTCACTAGGATCAAGTGCTTTATGCCTCGACCTATGAGTGCGCAGAAATTCGCCCTCCAAAGGGCCCAAAGATATCGAGCTGATAGGAGAATTATGCGTATGGTTGGCGGTCGCCTCGTCTGCCTCCCGCATGATCCCCAGCAATGAAGAGTATAGTTGATAGCCATCGCTGTATGGAATATCAAATCCAGATTCTGGCCGAAGTGTGAGTATGATCTTCTGTGGCATTGATCATTGATTACCTCCCTTTGCATTTAAATCTGTCGATTATTGCAATAATTTCATATTTATGCAATAATGAGAGTATAAATTCGGAAGAATGCAACGGAAAGAATTTATGCTAGGAATTGCAATATTAAGCAATGAAAACCTACCTGTCTCTATCGGGCTTCGATTCCTCCCAGATAGTATCCCTGATAGTGAAATACGGGATTGAAGGAGGGGATAAAATAGTTCTCATCCGGCCTGAGGTGGAGCCGGACACGCGTGGAGAATTGACCACACGGGCTATTCAAGATCTCTCTCATCAGATCGACAGTTCCATAAATCTAGAGATTTACCGGGTCAACCATCAGGATTTCGAGGGGATGGTACTCTCCCTAAAAGACCTCCTGGAAAAAGCTGAAGGCCAAGTCATCGCTAATCTCTCAGGCGGACCGCGTGAGATCTTCTTAGCATTCACAATTGCCTGTATCTCTAAGCCAGATAAGATCCACAAGACGACAAACTTCAGCGATATCGATAGATGTCTCAACGAGATCCATTTGCCCAATATTGTTGCATCTTTAGAGGAAAAACAGATAAAGATTTTAAAGGACATATCTGAGTTCTCGCCCACTAACATCACAAATATTGCAGAGCGCCTCTCCCTTTCTGAGAGCACCATCTCAAGACAGGTTGCCCGGCTGGCTGATAACAAGACCCTGGAGGTATTGCCCAAAGGCAAGACAAAGGAGCTTCGAATTACCCTCGCCGGCAAATTGCTTCTCTGATACTTTTTCTCCTTTTAGCATTGTGATTCAGGTACTACGCGATACGCAGTTGAGAAAGTAGATGAGATCCTCGCCCGCCTGAAGAATGTTTTTTGTGTTTATAGAAATATAAATATAAAAATATAACATAAATGTCTTCCAAGGCGGTTAACTTTTTTAAAAAAAATTATTTAATGACAGCCACAACCTCCCCCATGCCCGTGGTCATGCCCGCAGCCGCCATGGTCATGATCACAGCTATCATGATCATGCTCGCAGGTTGCTGCATTGGCGCAGGAGGCACAGCTATCTATGGTATCCTCCGGTCCGCGAATTATGAACCCTGTCCCGCGATCATCATCCACATAATCGATGATGGTCTCCGCGAGAAGCTCTGCATCCTTGGGCTCCATGTGGATCTCAATTCCCCGGCTCTCGAAAATGACATCGTCATCCTTCGGGTCATCCATAGTCATGCCATAGTTCGCGCCGGATGAATCCACAGCCGCCAGGAACATCCTGACGACCTTGCCCTCCACCCTCTTGCTCTTGAGCATATCAGCCGCTTCTTTAGTAACCTCAATCATTAATAGCACTCCAAAGAATATCTCCTCAAAACTGATATTTAAAGATAGCATGATAGAGGATTTATTATAGAGCATTGATATGTGAGAATCATGGGCGTTGATTTAGGGGAGCTGCTGGATAGAAAGAAGATAGAGATCCGTGATCTCTCCGGCCGATGGGTAGCAATAGATGCCTTCAATACCCTCTATCAGTTCTTATCCATCATCCGGCAGAGGGACGGCACCCCTCTCATGGATCGCCAAGGAAATGTGACCTCTCATCTCTCTGGCCTGCTGTACCGCACCGCCAACCTGATTGAGGCCGGGGTGAAGCTGGCCTTCGTCTTCGATGGCGAGGCCCCAAGCTTCAAGGCACAGACTCTGGCTGTGAGATCAGAGGGCAGGGATAAAGCGGCCTCGGCCTGGGAGGAGGCTCGCGCAGCAGGAGAGGATGGATTCAAATATGCTCAGGCCGCCTCAAGGATCAATTCAGAGATAATCGATGACGGGAGAAGGCTCATCCAGGCCATGGGACTGCCGGTCATCCAGGCTCCTTCCGAGGGGGAGGCCCAGGCCGCTCATATGGCCGCCCGGGGCGATGTGGATTATGCCGGCAGCCAGGACTACGACTCCCTC
>Ga0208694_1005288_pt1 | contig 11043 bp, 11 predicted proteins | sample AD_UKC078_MetaG_FD_184442 | JGI IMG/M metagenome (GOLD analysis project Ga0208694, IMG submission 184442) | Active sludge microbial communities of municipal wastewater-treating anaerobic digesters from USA - AD_UKC078_MetaG (SPAdes) (version 2) | ecosystem: Engineered > Bioreactor > Anaerobic >...
ACCCTTGACTAGTTTACGCACCCCTAAAAATAGAGGTCTCTTTTTAAATTTTAGGAAAGAGACATAAACCCGTTTAATTGCCTTAAACTTGCGTACAGCTATCTATTACGGCCCATAGGTACTTGAATGCCGAGCACACGAATACTTAGTGCTGCTACGGAGCATATGCATCTGCTCATATATATATTACTAAGTTTTTATACTTTTTAGTATAAACAAAGTATAAATTTCTAATTATCTTTTTATATTTTCTTAAATGCTCGTAAAGCCTTATTCTATGTGCTTTCGAGTATTTTTACTGTAGGAAGATACTTCACGTTTCTTTGCATATTTCCTCATGTCTTAGCTGTCAGAAGTGGTAAATAAGTAGTAAATTCATTTGTACTACTAAGCAACAAGACGCTCCTGTTGCTTCTCTTTATTCAAGCGTTTCATTTCTGCCATTGCAGAATCGAATGTTGCATGTGCGTAATAGTTCAGCGTCATGGCTATATTAGCATGTCCCATAATGTACTGTAATGCCTTTGGATTCATTCCTGCATTTGCATAGTTGGTACAGAATGTATGTCGCAAACTATGTGGAGTGATGTGTGGCAATTTATCCTCGTTATACTTATTGTATTTCTTAACAAGACCTTTCATCATGCCGTTGTAATCACTTGCCACTTTTGGATAGTTCTTTCTATTAAGAAAGAGGAAATCACTATATCCATCAATCTCAACACGCTTATCATTCTTTCGATTCGCTAACACTCGCTTAAATGCTTGATAGGCTTCTTCAACCATAGGAACTTGACGTTCGCCACTTTTGGTCTTTGGTGTTTCAATGTAGTACCCAATTTCAGTATCTCTCAATAGCTGATGGTCTATATTGACAAGACGATTCTCAAAATCTAAATCTGGAAGTGTCAAACCACCAAACTCTGAAATACGAAGACCTGTTTTTAAGAGTATCAGAATTTCATCATAATTTTTGCTGTAGGTTTTATCAGCTTTTGCAAAGGCTAACAGTTTTTCTTCCTGTTCTTCTGTTAGTACGGTCTTAGGGACAGTATCATCATCAAGAACTGCTTTCAGTTGAAAGTCAAATGGATTCTTCCGAACACAATCATCTTGTATAGCAATATAGAATGAAGCCTTTAAAGAACGTTTGTAGTTATTGATGGTTTGATAAGCATAACCATTTTCACTCATTCTAATAGCCCATTCTTTAGCGTCTGATGGCTTAATACTGTCAATACTTCTTACACCTAACTTGTCTTTCTTCAAAATATCCATAAGATATTTGCGTCCAGTTTCAGTGTTTTTTCTAACCTTTGGTCTTTGAGCGTTCTGTTTTGCGTAAAGCTGGCAGAGTGTCATTTTCTTTCCTACAACATCAATACCATCATGAATGTCTTTCTGTAACTCTGCGATTTTCTCTCTAAGTGAGATACAATCACGCTTTCCTGCTGGTACTCGGTCTGTAGCCACAAGTTTCCACGAGTAAACAAATTGCGGTTCTCCAAATGAATCTATATATTTGTATAAGTATCTTCCGTCTTTTCGTTGGCTCTCTCCAGTCTTTAAGATTCGACCTTTATTGTCACGTCTTTTTTCTGACATGGCATTTGCTCCTTTCCTTTATGGAAAGAGCCTTGATACGACTTAATACTATTTTATCATATACAAGACCCTTTGGCGACGCTAGATTGCGTCCAATGTATCTATAATTTTTTCAAATTGTTTTCGTTTAATCTGAATACGATTGCCATTCATAATCAGCCAATTTGCATTTTTATTTTCCTCTGCCAAGCGTCGTAGCTTGTTTTCGCCAATACGAAAATATTTTGACGCTTCTTCAATGGTTAGGGTATAACGTTCCCAAATAGGAATGTCAGTCTGCTTCATAAAATCCTCCTTTCCAAATCACTTATTTGGATTTCATAAAAGTTGTTTTACCAGCAATCGAACAGCTTTAGCAAAGCTCACGGGAGTTCCACCCCTGCATGGTTCTCATGTAGCCATACTCATTGCCTGCGACGGTTTTATCACGCTCGGACTATTGACTGTATGGGAGTATCATTATCACGATAAGAATGTCGTTGCAGGCAATCCTGCTAAAGATTGCTTCTCGGATCACTAACATGAATCGCTCGCTATCTTTATAAGATAGGTCATGGCGGTTAGTTCCGTTGGCTCTTTTCTTATCGAAACGTATTCGATTACTTTTATTCAGTTTTCAAAGAACAATGGCTCGTTAGCCTATCAAAACACATTGAAAGCTCAATATGCTTTGGTGGAATAACAAACCTCCCTGTTCGGGAAGCGTGGAATGGTTTAGCACGCTTCCACGAAAGGAGAGAGGATATTACTTAATTTCAAATGACAAAATCTTTGTAATCAGTCTGGTTTCCATTCTTCCACGTAAGACTTCATCAACGACCATACTTTGATTGCCATATTCATCTTTCATAAGTCGTAGGGAACGCTTCGTTATGTACCCTCTGTAATGATGTAGAATCTGGTTAATCGCTTCGGTATCGCCATCTGTTGCCTTTACAATGAGAGGAAAGGGAATCATAGGATATTGTGTTTTCATTCTTCAAATTCCTCCATAAACTTTTTAATTAAGGCTAGTCCACTGGTTCTATGCCGATAGACAGTAGAACGGTTCAATTTCAACAGGTCTGCAATTTCTGAATCGCTCATGTCCATAAAGTAAAACAGCAGTAGAATTTCACGTTTCTTGTCTGGCAACTCACGTAATGCTTCACTCAACAAATCATTTTCAACGCCTACTGATAACCCATTGAGTGTAAAAATCTGAAAGTCAGTTGAATAGTTATCTGTTGTCGCAAACTGGCTAACAAGATAATCGCCAACATCCGAAAAGGACACCTCACGCTTTGCAATCCTTGAAAGATAAAGCATATAATTCTTTCGCTCGTCTTCCATAGCACGTTTACAGATATAGTCAAACTGATTTTCTATTGTGGTCTGAAAAGAAGATGGTTTCATGTTTCTCACCCCCTTTCTGTCTAGGAAAGGAAGTGAGCCTTGCTCGTTTATCTCCTTTCACTCTTAGTCCCAATGTGAAAGGGGGATTTGTTGCATTACTGATAAATAAACTTTGTAAAAAAGTTCTGAATAGCCAAAAAAGCATATAAACAGATTTATTTCTCTGTTTACATGCTTCTGTTATTCTATCTATATGATTTATAAAACCACATTGGTGGACGTACTTATCTATTGCAGATAGACGACTTTTTTTGACAAGAACCCAATGTAAGGAAATTTATTGTATATGATGTACTTCATGGCGACGTTGACCTCCAACAAACCGCCATTTGGAAGTAATATACAATATTTTAACAGCGTAAATAGCACTACCATATAACGGTTTTTTTTATTGGCGTTTAGTAGTGCTTTTTATTAAATATAAACCTATAAACCATATAACACGTTTTTCTATACCTGTTTTTAATTCAGTAGGAACAATAAAATGTATAGAGGTGGTCTACTATGCGTAAAAAAGAAGATAAATATGATTTTAGAGCCTTTGGTTTAGCCATTAAAGAAGCTCGATTGAAACGAGGTTTAACTCGTGAACAAGTGGGAGCATTGATTGAAATTGACCCACGGTACTTAACTAATATTGAAAATAAAGGGCAACACCCCAGCATACAAGTTCTTTATGACCTTGTATCGTTACTTCATGTTTCCGTTGATGAATTTTTCTTACCTGCTAATAACTTGGTAAAAAGCACCCGACGATTACAGATAGAGAAATACATGGATAGCTTTACAGACAAAGAACTATCCTTAATGGAATCTTTAGCCAGCGGTATCAACGAAGCAAGAAACATCGAAGACTAATTAAAAGAATCCATACATAACGGAAAGAGCCGATAAAATGAGATTGTATTAATCTCATTTTATCGGCTCTGCGTCTTTGCGTCTGGCTCTGTAATCACAGTTACTTTGAACTGCTTTATTTCAATTAAATTTTCTTGTCTGCATTTCGGACAATAGAGGGGGAATTTTTTTAATTCAGTATCTTCCCTTATCTTTAATCGTGTTTTATTTCCACATACAGGACACAATATCCACTTGTAGTTTATAATAACTATCTCCTCCTTTACACTTTAATTCAAATCTTTATTAAAAAATATTTCATCTTATTTAACAAGAAACCATATTTATATAACAACATAAAATACACTAAGTTATTTTATTGAACATATATCGTACTTTATCTATCCGACTATTTGGACGACGGGGCTGGCAAACAGGTTCACCGGTAGTAACATGGTACCCTTTTAACTCTGTTAAACAAACACTACGTCCATTTGTAAAGAAAGTTAAATCACTACGATATTCTTGAATACACCGAGCAGGGATTTCTCCACTAAGAATGACCTCATTATTTTTCAATTGAGTGTCTACGATGTTCGCACAATATTTAGGAGCATCGTTGTATGCTCGTGAAAGATATTCCTGTGGCGCATAAATTTTAAAACTAAGATATGGCTCTAACAATTCTGTTCCAGCTTTTTTTAAGACTTGTTCCAATACAATAGGAGCAAGCATCCGAAAATCTGCTGGGGTACTAACAGGGCTATAGTATAAGCCATACTTAAAACAGATTATACAGTCCGTCACATTCCAACCATACAATCCTTGTTCACAGCCATAGCGTATCCCCTCCATAACTGCATTTTGAAACGATTGATTTAAGTATCCAAGAGAAACCGAGCTCTCATACTGTACTCCGCTCCCTAATGGAAGCGGTGCTACAGATAGACCAATGGAAGCCCAGAAAGGATTCGGTGGAACTTCGATGTGAATGGTATACTCTGCTTTTTTTAACGGTCTTTCCATATAAATGACTGTAGGCTCTTTTATTTCTATCTCCACATGATACTTTTCTTGCAGCAGAGCACAAGTCACTTCCATTTGTACTTTCCCTAAGAAAGAAAGTATGATTTCATGTGTCGCAGAATCCACATAATATCGCAGAAGCGGGTCACTGTCGGAGATTTCTAAAAGTGCATCAAGTAACATTTCCCTTTGTTGAGGTTTGCTCGGTTCAACAGTCGTTTGCAGCAGAGGGAGGGGATTTTCAATTCTCTCTCTCTGTGGCAATAGCTTTGTATCTCCAAGAACACTATTTAACTTCAAAAACTCATTCTGCAAAATAACAATTTCCCCGGAATAAGCCTTATCGATTTTACATAATTCACCATTTATTGAAGTATACATTTCTGTAATTTTTATTTTTTCCTTTTCCGATATTCTAACCGAATCTCGCAAATGCAGTACGCCACTATAAAGACGTATATATGCAAGACGCTGTCTTTTTTCCGAATACTCAATTTTGAAAACTTTTCCGCAAAGTTCAGACTGACCTCGATGTGTTGATGAATAAAATTTATTCGTAATCACTTCTATAAGGTTATCAATCCCTATATTGTTTTTTGCACTTCCGTGATAAACAGGGAACAGGGAACAATTATGAAATCTTATGCTTTCCTCTTGTTCGAGTTCTAATGCTTCCAATAATTTCCCAGACGTATATTTCTCCAAAAGGTAATCATTTCCTTCTATTACCATATCCCATTGTTCAGATTCGGTAAAGTTCATTACACGCATATTAGGATGCAGTTCTACCTTCTGTTTGATTACAATTTCCGCAGAAAGTTTCTCTTTAATATCCTGATAAACCGTTGATAAATCAATTCCATTTTGGTCAATCTTATTGATAAAAAAGATTGTGGGAATACCTATTTTCCTAAGTGCATGAAACAATATACGAGTTTGTGCTTGTACGCCATCTTTTGCAGAAATCAGTAGAATTGCCCCATCTAATACTGATAATGAACGATATACTTCTGCTAAAAAATCCATATGTCCTGGCGTGTCTATGATGTTCACCTTAGTATTTTTCCACTGAAAAGAGGTTATCGCCGTCTGAATTGTAATTCCTCTCTGACGTTCTAAAAGCGTATTATCCGTTTTCGTTGTACCTCTGTCCACGCTTCCTAATTCTGTAATCGCTCCACTGTTATATAATAAGCTTTCTGTTAAGGTAGTTTTTCCCGCATCAACATGAGCTAAAACTCCAATATTAATAATTTTCATGTGATTTTCCTCCATTCAAAAGCCCAAAAGGGCATAAAAATCCCAGTGATAAATACTCTTATCACTGGGATTTTTATGCATAACCATAGGCATACAAAGCATACAGATATTCTCCGGATACTTTAGAATCACATGATAAAGGTATTCTTAAACTGGGTACAAAAAACTAAGCCCTCCTAAAAAAGGACATCCAATTATTTGTTCCCACTATCAAATTGACAGTTTATTTAAGAATACCTTGCCGCATATTTATTAACTCCTTTTAAATAGATACTTAAATAATAGCACGTAAGAGCATATTTGTAAAGGAATCTCCAATTTTTTATCAAAGAGAGTACGTGATTACAAAATAGCTGTAATAATGTACCAATATTTGTTATTCTATAATCTTCCAATTACTCCCGTTCTTTTCAAGTACCAAATCAAATTGAGATACCTGCGTTGCTTTGGTCTGCTGGTCGATATACTCCACTGTCAGCGATACCGTGACTTGATTATCCTTACGATTGTGAATAGGATTTACCAGTTCTTGAAAGATGTACTCTTTTCCGATTGGTTTTAATATCCCGTCATTTACTAGACAGTTAAAATATAGTAAAAATAGACTGTAAAATAATGAACGACAATACTAGAATAATGAGTGTAATAAGATACTATTTATAAGAACAAGCCTTAATTGATTTGTTCTTTTTTTAAAAAGTAAATTTCATGACATGAAAAATGCGAGTTATGACCAAAAACTTGATAATTTATGAAACTAAGATAAAATAAAATCAGTAGGTGAAACTATGAAGATAAAAATCATATGTAGAAAAGAAAAGTACATGGAATACAAATCTATATTAGAAAAAGATGGATTTATCATAGATGATGATGCATTACTTGAATTTAGAGAATCGGATTACAAACCTGATCATTTTATTGGTAAAAAAGAGGGTCATATCAAAGTAATTATGTATGAAGAAGTGATAATGATTGAAAGTTTTGGTAGAGAAATAAGTCTTTATACCAAGAATGATACCTACCAGATTAAACAGCGCTTGTATGAAATTGAATTAGGGTATGAGGAATTTGGCTTTATTCGTATTAATAAGTCTCAAGTGGTTAACAAATCACAGATACTTAAGATTAAACCATTATTTAACGCACGAATTAAACTCATATTATCTGATCAAAAAGTTGTTGAAGTAAGTAGAAATTATCAAGAAAAGTTCAAAGAATTTATTGGTTTTTAGAAAAGGAGAATAGTATGCTAGTAACATATATTTTGTTAAGTGTCATTATAAGTATCATCATTGTTTTTATTATTGTGTATACCGTTATTTATAATAGAAATGCGAACAATGTTTTAAAAACAGGTAAGCGCAACGTTTTGCTTGATAAAGGTAAATACATTAACATCTTTTTAGTTGTGGCAGCTTTCGTGATGATGTTATTAATGGTGATAAATATCGGTGATTTAAAGCAAGACGTTAAAAATCTGTCAGGACAATTATCACAGATTGAACAAAAAATTACTTGGCTGCAGGGCAAAGTCGGTTCACTAGAAGATGAACTCGAAAACTATATTGAAGGTCAGAAAAACATCTATGACGTATCATATCAAATGATAGATGCTAACTTGGATGAAAAGACAATTGAGATCAGTTTAACTTTTAAACTACGCGAGTTAAATCTAGGTAATACATATGCTTTAGAAGTTATTAATAAAGAGAACCGTGAAGATATTAATAAAATAGAGCTAAATAACGATACAAAACAAACAGTGATGTTAGAACTTTTATATAATCAAACATATGAGGTTAGTTTAATTGAAACAACCCAAACTGTTGCTAGACGTTATGATATAAAAACTATTGATATGACTGCTTTAACAACAAAAAATTATGCTAAGGCTGATATTTATAAAGTTGATCAATCAATTTATGTAAAAGTAGTTACATCAAATCCACTGAATATTGCAGCATTTGATGTTGTGAGTGTGACACTTATTATTAAAGATAAACACAATCAAATTATCTTTAATCAAGATATTTTTCCAGAAATGCATCAAGAACAAGAGGGTCTTTATACTTATACAATCGATCATAATCAATATGATTATAGTACCAACAATTTTGAGGTTAGTATTGCCAATGGGTTTGGTATTGTTTCATAGTTTCTGAGATACTACCGTTTTTGGATGCAAGTATTAATTAAGTGTCAGTTCATAAAAAAATAATCAATTCAATAAGTAGCGTTTATGAAGTCATCGTTGAGTAAATAATATACCCACATGAGTAAACACTATACTTTATTCGGTAAATACGAGTAAAAAGAAAAACCACCCAAAATGGATGGTTAATGTTAAGATAACGAACATATTCGATAAGTAGTTTTACGTTTTACAAATTCACGAGCATTAGCAATCGCTAGTGCTTTTTCATTTACTACAAATGAATCAATCAATATATTATTTTCATAAAATTGAACTTGATATAAGGTTTCATTCCATCTGCCGTAAGTCGTGCCACTTTCAATAAATGCTCTTTTTGATAGGTTTCTATTATGATAGTTTCTCATAAGTTTAAAATCTGGATAAAATTCATTCATAAGGGTAACCTCCTTGGCTTGTTTGTATTTAAACTTAATAACTTAGATTATGCAAGTCTTTAATAATCTTTAATTGGTAAGAAGATAGAACTGATCTTAGGATTGGTTCTTTTTGCTTTTGTATGCTCTGAGCCAACCTATATAAATTATTATAAGCGGTAAAATCCATGTGAGCTGGTAATGAACCTACTGCATAAGCAGTGCGAGAAATAGTCGTAGTTCCTCTATAGTCTTTAGAAACGAGGACTGATGATGAGAAAGGATAATTATCAAAAATGGAAGACTGATTGTACCTTGGAATCCAAACTAAAACTTATTAAAGAACTAGCTGGTCGTTCATGTGGCATGGGTGTGATTGCATCTGAACTTGGTATGGCTGAAAACTCGCTGTATGCACTTAGAAAGAAATATAAAGACGTAGATAAAGCATACGAAGATGGTAGAAACTTACTTAAGAGATCATTACTAGAAAAGATGTTTGAACGTGCAATGGGGTTTACTATTACAAATGAAGACCAAATCATTGAACAAACACCAACTGGAACCAAGAAGAAAATTATTAAGCAAACCAGGACAATCATTGGCGATATGAGTGTTGCCAGATACTTACTTATTGTGAACTTTGGTAAAGAATATAGTGAAAAGAAATATGAACTTGAACTATCTGAACAAAAAGTAATTGATAAGAAAAATGAAAATGATTGGGAACGTTTAGAAATAGGAGAAATCGATGCAAATAATAAACAAAAGAATAAGTGAACTCGAAGAGTATGAAAATAATCCTAGAGATAATACTCAAGCTGTAGAAGCAGTTGCTAATTCAATTAAAGAATTTGGATTCAAAGTGCCAATTATTATAGATAACCAAAACATAATTATTGCTGGACATACAAGATTAAAAGCAGCCATCTTACTAGATTTAACAGAAGTACCATGTATTATTGCAAGCGACTTAACACCTGATCAAGTTAAAGCATTTAGACTTGCCGATAATAAAGTTGGTGAGATTGCTACATGGGATATTGAAAAGTTGAAGTTAGAACTAGAAAATATTGATGGACTTGATATGTCCCTTTTTGGCTTTGAAGAAAGTGACTATGTTGAAGAAGTTTATGAAGATGACTTTGACCCAAACGAACATATTACAGAAATTCCTTTCTCACAAATTGGTGACATATACATATTAGGTAACCATAGATTGCAATGTGGTGACTCAACTAAAGATGAAGATATTAAAAGATTAGTTAATGATAATCAAATAGATTTGGTATTAACAGATCCACCATATAATGTCGATGTTGGTGCCAAAGGCGATGGTAATGAACAATTTGATAACAGAAGAATTAAGAATGATAATATGTCATCTGATGACTTTTTAGCATTCTTAGTTAAAGTCTTTAAGAATATGCGTGAAGTCTTAAAAGAAGGGGGCTCGTATTATGTATGTCATGGCTCGAGTTCATTAGTTGAATTTGACAGAGCACTACAAATAAATAACTTAAAACCAAGACAACAACTCATTTGGAATAAGAATACATTAGTCCTTGGTAGACAAGACTTCCAGTGGCGCCATGAATGTATCTATTATGGATGGAAAGAAGGTAAAGCTCATTACTTTGTTGATGATAGAAAACTAACAACTGTAATTGATGCACCAAGCCTTGATTTCAAATCAATGAAGAAAGAAGAACTCATCCAAAGGCTAGAAGATATCTATTCATTAGTAAATAGTGTTCTAAATCATGATAAACCAACCAAGAATGATTTACATCCAACAATGAAACCAATCTCACTTTTAGGAGATTTATTAAAATATTCATCTAGAGTAAATGAAAATGTATTAGATCCATTCGGTGGCAGTGGCTCAACCTTGATTGCTTGTGAAGAATTAAAGCGAAATGCATTCCTTAATGAACTAGATGAAAACTACGTAGATGTTATTGTTAAAAGATATATTAACTTTAAAGGTAGTAATGAAGATTGTTACTTAATTAGAAACGGCATTAAAGAGCCGTTGGCAAATATAGAGTTCTATAACCAAGGAGAAATATAAACATGATAAAAACAAGTGAATCAGTCCTTAAAGGACATCCTGATAAAATCTGTGATGGTGTTGCAGATTACATTCTAACTGAACTACTGAAACAAGATAAAGATACAAGAGCAGGGATAGAATGCTTAATTAAAGATGAACTATTAGTTATTGCTGGAGAAGTATCAACTAAAGCGGTTGTTAACTATAAAGAACTTGCAAGAAACTGTTTAGAGGATATTGGACTTAATAGTGATGAATTTGAAATCCTAGAAAAGATAAGTGTTCAATCAAGT
>Ga0208694_1005292_pt1 | contig 11035 bp, 10 predicted proteins | sample AD_UKC078_MetaG_FD_184442 | JGI IMG/M metagenome (GOLD analysis project Ga0208694, IMG submission 184442) | Active sludge microbial communities of municipal wastewater-treating anaerobic digesters from USA - AD_UKC078_MetaG (SPAdes) (version 2) | ecosystem: Engineered > Bioreactor > Anaerobic >...
TATCTGAGGCCGCCCTCTCCAGCCGGTCATCGCGCCGCCTCCTCTCTTCCGCCATCCTCTTTACCAGGATGTAATTGGCAGCGAGGAATAAGGGGAACAAGAGGATACAGATCACAACTATATGCCAGATCTCCATATATAGAACAGTGAAGCCGGGGAATATAAAAAGCTCATCTGAACCTCCCCAAGAGGCGGGCATAAAACTCCTTCTCCCGTCCCTTGGTGGTGCGGGCCAGCCTGTCCAGTATCAACTCCGGGGTGCTCTTTGCCAGGTAGTTGTAGCGCGGGCTGCGGCAGACCACCAGGCAGTTGTTCTCGTCCAGCCCCTCCGCCTCGATTCCGTCCACCCGCACAGAGCTCTCAGTGAAGCGAAGCACATCCTCAGCCAGGTGGCTGACGAAGACGGCAGCCGACCTCCTGCGGTTCAGCTCGTCGAGCATGCAGGCGATTATGCGCGCTGAGGCTCCGGGCTCAGTTATGGATTCCAGCTCGTCTGCCAAGACCAGCTTTCTCTTCTCATTCTCCACCACAGCGAACTTTCTCATCGCCGTCTCAAAGGCTCCAGCGGAGAGAGTGCCCCGGCTCTTGCTGAAGTAGTAAAGCTGCTCGAAGAGGCAGATCCGGCAGCTTTCAGCGGGCACAGGCAGGCCCATCTGCGCCAGGATGGCTATCTGGGAGATCAGATCCAAGAGTGATGTCTTGCCGCCGGAGTTGACTCCACTGAGAAGGGCCACCCTCTCCCCGGGCTCCCCTGCGCCTCCCCCCAGGCAATAGCTGACCTCCTCCGGCTGCTTCAAGGAGAGGTTTCTTCCCCCCTGAAAGCACAGGCAGGTCCCCTCCACAATCTCCGGAAAGCTCAGGCTCTCTTCCAGGGCGAATGAGCCCAGGGCATAGGAATAATCGAACTCCATCATATGGCGGACCAGCTCCTCCGCCCGGCCCCGCTCCCCGGCCAGACTGCGGGCCAGCTCTCTCTTTGCCCTCAGGCCCCTCTCCTCCACCCGGCCGCGCAGCTCCTGCTCAAAGGATCGCAATGCTCCCTGGTCCAGCTCCAGAGGATAGCATACGGAAGAGGGGAATATCTCATCCAGCCAGACCCCCTCCGATCCCTTCAGATCCAGCTCCTCTCTGGCGCTCTCCTTGGCCTCTTCTACGACCCCGGAGAAGATCCCTTTCATCTGCAGCTCGAAGAGCTCTCTGATGCCCTCTCCCCGGCTCATCACCTGCAAGAGGTCTGTTCCTTCCAGGGTAAGAGAGCTCTGCTCGATCCTACTTTTAAGCTCCTCATTGGCAGAGGCTGCCGCTTTCTCCAAACAGCCCTTCAGCCTGGCGGCAAGGGTGCTCAGCCGTTCCCCCTCAGGATCTCCCTCCTCGCCCAGGCTGCCAATCAGACTGAAGAGATCATCCCAGTGCAGAAAATCCTCCAACCCTGCAGCCTGAAGCTTTGCGGCCGCTTTTGCCGCGGCGAGCAGGGTCTCCATATTCTCCTTATAGAATCCTAAAACCGCCTCCGGAACCAGATACCACTCCTCCAAAGACTCCGCCCTCTCCACTCCTTCTGCATCCCCTATGTCCTCCCCCACCAGGCTGACCAGGCTATAGCTCTGGGCGAGGGCCAGCAGCTCCTGAGGGCTTTCTGCCAGATGAAGATCGATCAATCTGTCCAGGCCGCAGGATTTCAGCCTCTGGAAGTCCTCGGGGCTGCTGGCGACAAGAGCCCTCTCTCTGATCCTCGAAGGGGCCCTCTCCCGCAGAGGGCGCAGGGAGCGGAGCTGCTCCTCAATGCCCTGTCCCGCCATTCGCCGCGCCGCCTGCAGGGAACGGGAGGCAACGATGCGGTTCTCCTCTATCAGCTCTCGGGAGGAGGAGGGAAAGAGGGTCCCGATCTTCAGCCGGGCGTAATCGGTATGGGCAAACCCAGCCAGCCGGGAGATGATCAGGGAATAGATCCTCACGGCCTCATCAGTGGCCAGGAACTCATCCCGGGAGACATTGAACTGCCGGGCACGGGCATGCTGGACTAGCTGCAACGCCTGGCGTTCGCTAAGGACCCTGCACAGTCCAGGCACATCACCCTCCCACACCGCCTGCAGGGCCTTCTTTTCATCCCCATAATGCTCTTTCAGGCGCTCTCTTAAACGAGGGCCTACTCCCGGAAGATCCACCAGTCTCAAGCGCTCCCATTTTAACAGGAATATAATATATCTGTTCCGCCAGGCAGAATCCCGTCCCGGTCAGACAGTTTCGGCCCGGCGGGAGGGCCTGCGCTGAGAAGATTAATATTCTCAAGGCAGAGAACCGTTCTTGTGCTGCTTAATCGATTGCTCAATCTGGGTGAGGAGGAGTGCATATTCTTGGCGGAGGAGTCCCTGCAGGATCTGCTCGACCTTCCCGTAACCCGGGGGATAATGGAGGATGGATTGGATTGGGATCGCTCCATCCAGCTTACGGATATCGGCATTGCCCTTCATATCGCCGGCCCGGAGGACTTCTGGCTGCTCCTGACCGACCGGTATTCCAGGGAGAGGATCTTGATGGATGCCGCCGGCCAGCTCGGAGCAGGGGCCGCGAAGAGCATCACCATCAATGAGGGCGACTTTCTCCGTGCCCTGATCGAGTATTATGCTCTCTCCCTGAGGGATGAGCTGCTCTGCGAGAGCTGCAGCAGTACAGAAGAGCTGCATTACCCAGAGGATAGAATAGCAAGGCTGGTCGATCTCCTGAGGCCTAACCTCTCCTCTGCGGGAGAGAAGCCCATACTGGAGGTGTGCTGCGGCAATGGACTGGCCACCCAGGCCCTCATCCGTCTCGGTTTCAACCCCTTTGCCATGGACTCCGATCGCTGTGAGCTCTGTGTGGCCCTAAAGAAGGGCCTGATGGACCCCACCAGATCCTTTGTGCTGGATGCCAGGCTACTGCCCCGCTTTTTTTCTGGCAGGCCGTTTCATGCTGTGCTCGGCTTCATGGTGGGGCTGATCGATGCCTCCAACTGGCCCTTTTGGAGGGAGATACTTCTCGCCGCAGCCTCGCTCTCCGAAAGCGAGCTTCTCATAACCGTCTACTCTCAAAAGGAGGCGAATCTCATCGCGAAGGAGATGAAGGGGGCGGGCTGGAGGGGAGAGGTAATCGACAATCAAGACCCTGGAGGGATATACGATCAGTGGGTCTACAGGGGAAGGCGAGAGGCACTTTGAAAGAATGATAGAAAGCTTAATTATCCATCCCATGCCTCAATGAGAGTGGTGAGATTCTTGGCCGACTTTAAGAAGCGAAATGCGGAGAGAAAAGGCGGCAAAAAAGAAGAGATCAAAAGCAAGAAGCTCATGGAAGAGAATCTGGATGCATTAAGAGGCAGAGGAGAAGCGGAGAAATAGGCTTCTCGCAGTGTATGGCTCAGGCCTCTGACCAATGAGAGCAACAGGCTCATGGACTTTGATCACCCTTCGGGGAGGATGAACTTCTCTTTAATCCTATAGGTCCAAGGGTTCGCGGTCAGAGAGGTTCCGATATAGAATTGTTGAATGCCGGAGAGATGGGATGTCTGAATTGCCATCTCATCCCTTCTAATAAACCAATTGAGGCGAGTTCAAATTTGCAGCCGGACAGGGCGAGCTGTCTGGCGGCAAAGGAATTGGGCTATCAGGTTGTGACGCTCAGGCTTCTGCTCAGTTCCTTGAGCCTCTCAATGCTCTCCAGCGTCTTGGCAGACTCCTTTCGCTTCTCATCCTCGAAGTGCTTTATGATATCGCTCAGGGATATGGTCAGGCGGTAGACCTTCATCGGCCTTCCCTTGCCATCCTTCTTGATCTCCCTCTCCTCCACCCAGTTGTTATTGCGCAGTGTGCGCATGGCAATGCTCACCTCGGGTTGGCGGAGGTTGGATCCTATCTCGATCTCCCGTGATGTGGCCTCCTCCACATTGGCCAGATAGGTGATCATGCTGGCCACATTTCTGGGAATGCCAAGCTCGCGGAGGACCTCTACAAACTCCCTGTCGGCATCATCCAAAACTTTCACCGAGAATTGTCTCATAATAACCTCATTCTATTTTTGTATATAACAAATACCTTATGATATAAATAGTTTATTTCGAGGTGTGATATTCTTCTAGGGCATAAGATTATGTTGTCGATATAGCCCTCGGTTGACATTATCTCGTTATGATCAGATATTATATTCATTATATCATAGATGCACATCTATGATAGTCGCAATGCGCCGGGCACGAGAGGAGGCTATTTGCATCCATAAATGGCGATTAAGTGATGGAGAAGAATAAATAGTATTAAGAAATTAATATTTATATTATCACAGTTATCATCTCCGTTTCCTATCTTTGGGCGAGATAGCATGGATCAGATGATGCAGGATAATAGGATGAGAAAATAGATATATCAGCGTCCCCTCCTCTTTCGGCCATGGAGACGAGGCTTGATCCCTGGGGTGCAGTTCATGTGGAAGATTACACCAAGCTCTTCGAGGAGTTTGGGATATCGAGCTTCGATGATATCCTTCCTTATCTGGCAGAGCCTCATCGCTACATGAGGCGCAGGATAATATTCGGCCATAGAAACTACGATGCTGTGCTGGCAGCCATGCAGAACGGCCGGCCTTTCGCCGTCATGAGCGGCTTTATGCCCACCGGCAAGGCTCACTTCGGCCATATGATGGTCATGAATGAGATCATCTGGCACCAGCAGCAAGGAGGGGATGCTTTCGCTGCCGTGGCCGATATGGAGGCCCATTCTGTGCGGGGCATAAGCTGGAAGAGATGCAGAGAATTGGGCATTGAGGAGTATATCCTCAGCCTCATCGCCCTGGGTTTTCAGCCCAAAGAGAACAGCCACATCTATTTTCAGTCCGAGAACCTCGATGTGCGAGACCTGGCCTTTGAACTGGGGATAGAGGCCAACTTCTCCGAGGTCAGCGCCATCTACGGTTTTAGCGGAGAGACCTGCATCTCTCATATGGAGAGCGTGATGGTCCAGAGCGCCGATATCCTCCATCCACAGCTGGCGAAGTATGGCGGGCCAAAGCCGGTGGTGATACCGGTGGGTGCCGATCAGGATCCCCATATCAAGCTCACCCGCGACCTTGCCCGACGGATGAGAAGATTCCTCGTCGAGAGAAGGGGTGAGTACATCTCCGTCCGGGGCAAGGTCGCAGGCCAGGAGCTGATGAAAGCGGCTGAATCGGCCTTGCTGGGGACGGGGCTGGGAGAGGTCAAGAGATATGAGGAGCATATCGACCTGACCGATCTCCGGCTGAGAGAGGGCCAGAGCATCGATGATGCCCGGCAGGAGATCGAGGAGCTGATCATAAGCCTGGAGACGGAGCACGGCGAGTATGGCTTCATCCCCCCGGCCTCGACATACCACCGCTTCATGACCGGCCTTACCGGTGGGAAGATGTCCTCCTCCAAGCCGGAGAGCTACATCGCCCTCACCGAGGACCCCAAGGAGGCGGCAGGGAAGATCCTGCGGGCCATCACCGGCGGCAGGCAGAGCCTGGCCGAGCAGAAGAAGCTGGGAGGAGAGCCTGAGAGGTGCTCCATATACGAGTTCCTCCTCTTCCATCTATCAGAGGATGATAGAGAACTTCTGGAACTGGAGCTTGAATGTCGCAGCGGCAGGCGGATGTGCGGCACATGCAAGAAGGATGTGGCGGAGAGGATAGAGAGATTCCTGCATGATCACCAGCAGGCACGCGAGGCGGCGCGGGAGAGGCTGCCGGAATTTGGAATAAGGCTTTAAACCAGGGCGCCTTCGTCCTCGATCCCGCAGAGTGGGGGGATGTATGCCCTGGATCATTCGATAATGTAGAATCACAATCAGCCTGGCTATGCAATTGTTAAATGCTCTCCAGGATTATCCTTTCTCCGACAGACAGACCATGGCCGGGGCCGGCCCGCAATCGGATGTACTGGTCGCCACAATGCACTCCAATCAATGGGATCTCCTCCTGGGCGGTGGCGCTCTCCAGTGCCAAAAAAGTCCTTTCATCCGGGGACCTGATCTTGCCGCCATCATGGGCCCTTCCATTCAGAAATACGGCGGTGACTATATCCGACCCGCTATCATAGCTGCTTTTTCTTATATCAGTGATCATCAGCAAGCTCATGGCATGGCAGCTCCAATCTCTATGCATTCTGATGCAAATCAGAAGAGGAGTCCGGCCCTGGCAGAGGCCGGAGACCGACGACAGGCGGACGACGGTAAAGGAGGTCAACCAGCTTTCTGTCGCTATTTCATCTGTTAGGGTCGAACTAATTAATAAGCTTTTTGCTTTTTGTAACAATATAGCTATGAAGAGAGTGAGATGGATTGATGTTTTATGCAGAGGTTTGGAGGCGAAGAGGTATGGGATGCAACCTGCAATGCAAAAACACTCGCGACAAATTCAGGATAAACTGATTTATATGATCGACTGGAATCTGATCTGGAAGGATGCTCTCCTGACGTTCCGGCTTACTGAAGACAGTTGCTATGGACTGGAGGAGGGCGTGCAAAGCTACGACTGCTCTGAGAATATCAGGGCAGATGGGAAGAGAAGGGTCACTGCCCTGGAGCTCGACCTCTCCTGGCGGTGCTGAGCATTGGAGCGGAGGCGGGGCGGCACGAGCTGGTCATAGCCCCCTACTCTGAGGATATTGGCAAGGCGTTTAAAATAGGCTACAGATGTTTATTATTTATTGTTTATGTTTATTATTTATTGTTTATTGTTTATTGTTTGTTGTTTGTTGTTTATTGTTTGTTGCTTGTTGCTTGTTGTTTATTATATTCAGCATCTCCCATGCCATCCGATCCTCAGCGATGACCTTTTGGCCTGGGCCGCTCTATGCTGAAATATGGATAGGGATATTCTGTTCGCAGTGCGCCAGGAGCTAATAGAGGGGATCGATGAGAAGACCAGAGATGGCGCATCACGCTTCTTCAAAGAGGAGGTCCGGTTTTATGGGGTTAAAGGCAGCCTGGTCAGAAGGATCGCAGCCAAATACCTCCAGGAGTTGAAGGGAGAAGAGAAAAGCGAGATCTTCGCCCTCTGCGAGAGTCTGCTCCGCTCAGATTATGGGGAGGAGGCGTCCATTGCCTTTGAATGGGCCCACTCATTACGCCGTCAGTATGAGCCATCTGATTTTTATATTTTTGAGAGGTGGCTGAAGCAGTACGTAAACAACTGGGCAAAGTGCGACTCCCTCTGCAACCACGCCCTGGGAAGCTTAATTGAGATGTACCCCCAGTTTGTAGAAGATCTCTTTCTCTGGGCCCGGTCAGACAATCGCTGGGTGCGAAGGGGCTCTGCAGTCACTCTCATCCTCCCCGCTCGCAGGGGTGACTTTCTGCCGGAGGTCTTCATGATCGCTGACATCCTCCTTGAGGATAAGGATGATCTGGTGCAGAAGGGCTATGGCTGGCTTCTCAAGGAGGCAAGCCGGACACATCAGGACCAGGTCTTCGAGTATGTGATGAGAAACAAGGCCATCATGCCCAGGACAGCTCTCCGCTATGCCATTGAGAAGATGCCAGAGGAATTGAGAAGAAAGGCGATGGAGAGATGATATCCGCCTCCGCCGCCGGCTGGACCCGATAGCCTTCCCCCACTCTCTGGAATGGTGACATCCACTTAAGGGGCGGGCTTGGCCAATCCCTCTATCCGCAGTACTTGCAACCGGGAACGGTCTCCCCATTTCCCAGATAAAGCACCTGGCTCCGGCTGCCATATCTGAATACAGTCACCCCTTTGCATCCCAGCTCATAAGCCAGATTGTAGACCCCGATTACATCGCTAACCGTCGCCTCTGCCGGCAGGTTCACAGTCTTGGACACAGCATTGTCAGTATGCCTCTGGAAGGCAGCCTGAATGCGCACATGCTGCTGAGGGGAGATGTCCAGGGCGGTGACAAAGAGCTCCTTCAGCTCCTGTGGCACCCCTGCAATATCCTGCACACCCCCTCTCCGGGCGAGCTCTGCCCTCAGCTTTGGGGTGTAGATTCCCCGCTCCTCTGCTATCTTCTCAAAGAGGGGCGAGACCTCCAAGAGCTGAGCCCCTTCCAGCACCCGGCGGACAAAGGCCAGGGCGAAGAGGGGCTCAATCCCGCTGCTCGTCCCGGCGATGATGCTGATGGTGCCGGTGGGAGCGATGGTGGTCACAGTGGCATTTCTCATGCTGCTATAGCCCCGATGGGGCGACTCTTCCCAGAGGGGAAATGAGCCCCTCTCCTCTCCCAGAAGGGCCGATTGGGCACGGGCATGCTCAGTGATGAATCCCATCACCCTCTCCGCCAGGACCACCGCCTGGGGCGAGGCATAGGAGATGCCCATCCCGATGAGCATATCGGCAAACCCCATCACCCCCAGGCCGATCTTGCGGGTGGAGAGGGTCGCCTTCTCAATCTCCTTCAGTGGGAAGCGGTTCATCTCGATGACATCATCCAGAAACCTCACCCCCAGGCCGACAAGCTCTGCCAGGCGGTCCCAGTCCAGCTCCCCTCCCCTCACCAGCCGGGAGAGGTTGATCGAGCCCAGGTTGCAGGACTCATAGGGCAATAGCGGCTGCTCCCCGCAGGGGTTTGTGGCCTCGATCTTTTCGGGGAGGGGATGGGCAGCATTGATGCGATCGATGAAGATCATCCCCGGATCGCCCCCCCTCCAGGCAGAGGTGGCGATGAGGCCCAGGAGCTCCCTGGCCCTCCGCCGGCCCGCTGCCAGTCCCGTGCGCGGATTTATCAGCTCGATCTCGCCATCCTGGCGCGATTTGCTCATGAACTCATCTGTCGCAGCCACAGAGAGGTTGAAGTTCTCCAGAAATCCCGGCTGCTCCTTGGCCCCGATGAACTCCATGATATCGGGATGGTCGACCCGCAGGATCCCCATATTCGCCCCCCGGCGGCGCCCGCCTTGCTTGATCACATCGGTCGCCGTATCGAAGATGCGCATGAAGGAGACCGGGCCGCTGGCCACGCCTCCTGTGGCCCGGACGGCATCATTCTTTGGCCGCAGCCGGGAGAAGGAGAAGCCCGTTCCCCCTCCGCTCTGATGGATGAGGGCCATGCTCTTCAAGGCCTCGAATATGCCGGCAAGGGAGTCTTCCACCGGCAGGACAAAGCATGCTGCAAGCTGGCCTAAAGGCAGCCCGGCATTCATCAGGGTGGGGGAGTTGGGCAGAAACTCCAGGCCCCTCATCATCTGCAAAAAGAGGGACTGATACTGCTCGCCATCTCCGCCATAGCGATCCTCTGCCCGCGATACATGCCTGGCCACCCGGGCGAACATCTCCCCTGGGCTCTCCACCACCGCTCCCTGCTCATCCCTCATGAGATATCTCTTCTTCAGCACCTCTGCTGCATTGACAGAGAGCTTCAGGTCGTCTGCCACGCCCAGATAGCGCTTGGCCTCTCTGATCTCCGCCCTTCTTTGGCGGTAGAGGATGTAAGCCTTGGCCACATCGGCGTAGCCCGCGGATATGAGAGCCCCTTCCACCAGATCCTGGATATCCTCCACCCCGGGAATGGAGGAGGCAAATCGCTCCTCCGCCTCTTCTGCTACCCTCTCTGCCAGGCTGGCCGGGGCGTCCTTCTCCTCCCTGCCCACAGCCCGAAAGGCCTTGGAGATGGCCAGAGCTATCCTCTCCGGCTGGAACTGCACCACCCGGCCATCCCGTTTTCTGATGCTCTCGATCATGCCTCCCTCTCCGCCAATTCTCAGAGATAAGAAAGGGGGAATCAGATATAAACCTGCATCTTTCCCCGCTCAAGCCGCAAAATTTCTATGGCTTGACTGCTGACTGGCTATAATTGCAGAGGTTAATGAAATGAAAATCGCCATCTCAGGAAAAGGAGGCGTGGGCAAGACCACCCTCGCTGGAACCCTGGCCCGTCTCTTTGCACGCGACGGATACAATGTCCTGGCCATCGATGCCGATCCGAGCATGAACCTGGCCTCGGCCCTGGGAGTTAAGGATCTGCCCAAGCCGGTAACCGAGCACAAGGAGCTGGTTGAGGAGCGGGCAGGCATGCCCATGGGGATGTTCAAGATGAACCCCAAGGTCGATGATGTGGTATCCATGTGCGGCTGCACTGGGCCTGACAATGTCAAGCTGGTGGTCATGGGCACCATCGACTCCGGGGGCTCGGGATGCATGTGCCCGGCCAATGCCTTCGTCAAGGCCCTGCTCCGCCACGTTATAACCAAAGAGAAGGATCTGGTGATCCTGGATATGGAGGCGGGGATAGAGCATCTGGGCCGGGCTACTGCCAGGGGCGTTGATGCCATGATCGCCGTGGTGGAGCCGGGGATGAGATCCATTGAGACTGTGGAGAGAATAATGCACCTGGGCAAAGAGATAGGGATCTCCAGGTACTTTGCAGTGATCAACAAGGCGGATGACCCAGGTCCAGTGGCAGAGAAGCTCTCCGCTATGGGCATACCAGTCCTGGGAACCATACCCTTCGACCGCTGCCTGGTGGAGGCAGATCTGGCAGGCAAGACTCCTATGGATGCCGACTGCCCTGCAGTCCAGTCCATAAAGAGGATCAAAGAGCAGCTCGAGGAGATGTTCGGCGAGAAGAAGTAACGCTCAGATAAAAATAGAGAAAAATAAGATAGAGATAAGAAGAGATGGATGGGCAGGCCCTGGAGGGGGCCGGGGCTAGAAGACCAGGTGGCCGGCCCTCAATCCCTCCTCCACCACTGAGCCTATGATGCGAGATCCCGGTCCCATGATCCGGCAGGCCTCCCCTGCCTCCTCCTCCTCCAAGACCACCAGAAAACCCATCCCCATGTTGAAGGTGCGATACATCTCCTCATCCTCCACATTGCCCTCTTCCTGCAGGAAGTCAAAGATGGGCTGGGGCTTGAGGGGATCGGTGATCTCGAATCCCAGATCGCTGATCCGGCGCAGCTTGAGCAGTCCGGAGCCGGTTATGTGCGCGAGGCCGTGGATATCACAGCCCCTCACCAGCTCTAAGACCTCATGATAGATCCTGGTGGGAACCAAAAGCTCCTCCCCCAGGCTCCCCTTGCCTCCGGGCAGTCGA
>Ga0208694_1005309_pt1 | contig 11000 bp, 7 predicted proteins | sample AD_UKC078_MetaG_FD_184442 | JGI IMG/M metagenome (GOLD analysis project Ga0208694, IMG submission 184442) | Active sludge microbial communities of municipal wastewater-treating anaerobic digesters from USA - AD_UKC078_MetaG (SPAdes) (version 2) | ecosystem: Engineered > Bioreactor > Anaerobic >...
CCGCTAACAATTCGGTTTTGAAACATTTTCAAGCCTCGGAGAACGAGGTCATCAATCATAATCTAAGTGAGTTCTCACCTCTAAATTTATTCGAGCGCCGAAAAATATTCCTCGATAAATGTATCAGTACCAAACTACCGCAGGAATTCGAGGACGAAAACCGGGGACGAATTTTTCACTATCATTTTTATCCTATTATTGGAATGGACCAGAAGGTCAACAACATCGCCATCTATATCCGCGATATTACCGATCAGAGGGAAATGGAAAATTTCCTGCGCAATGCTCGATCTGAACTCGAAAAACAAGTCAATCAGCGCACCGCGGAATTAAGAAAAACCAACCGACAACTCCTTAAAGAAATCAATACGCGTAAAAAAATCGAAAACAAACTCCGAACCAGTGAAGAAAAATACCGCGACCTATTCCAAAACGCCAATGATCTCATCTGGACTATGGATAAAACCGGTAAATTTCTATCGGTTAACAACCACTTTAAAAACTTATCCGGCTACTCTAAAAAAGAATTGTTTGCCATCAATCCCTTAACTTTAATCCATCCCGAACATCAATTCCGCATAATTCGGTGTTATTTGAAAGTTCTTACAGATGGTCCAACTGGTACAGAACTAAATGTTATGACCAAATCCGGTGAAATTCGCCCCATCTGGTTAAAAATGCGTCCTATAATGAAAAATAACCAGATCATCGGAATTCATGGAATTGGTCGGGATATTACCGAAATACGACACGCCCAGCAAGAACTTCGTGAATCCGAAGAACAAAAGCGCGAAAGTATGCGCCAATTTATCTTGAAACTAGCTCATGAAGTCAAAAATCCGCTGGCAAGCATCAAAAGTTCTGCTCAGTTAGTTGCCAGTATGAATAACAATCATAATCCTCAGGTTGAAAAACATATGGATATTATCAATCGCAACGTTGATACTTGTAATAAAGTCATTCGGGACCTGTTCTCCTATGCGCATGCCACAAATTACCAATTTGAAGAAGTAAATACCGCTAAATTCATCAAGTCCATAAACGATTTTATCGAAGAAAAATTAAACGAATACCCATATATAAAAATTTCTGTGAATTACGACCGAGACTTACCGCCCATCTATATTGACGAATTCCGATTAACTCAGGCTTTTCAGAACATAATCAATAATGCGTTCGAAGCAATGACTAAGAAAGGACGATTCACTCTCAACGTCAAAGCCTTAAAAACCGAAAAACAGGTTCAATTTCTGTTTACCGATACCGGCTCCGGAATACCAGATGAAGACTTGCCGCAGATTTTTCAGTCATTTTACAGCTCCAAGTCCAAAGGTTTCGGACTGGGTCTGGCACTCACCAAGGAAATTATCGAATTTCACCATGGTAAAATTTCCGTAAATAGTATTTTACACCACGGCACCACTTTTAAAGTAACTATTCCAGCCTTCCAGTAATATGTTTTAAGACACTTAAAATCAGGATGTTATTATGAATTCTATATTAATAGTCGAAGATTCTCAAGACACTCGCGAAAACATTGCCGAACTTTTAACTATGAACGGCTATAAAGTTCGAACTACTGACAATGGCCAAACCGCTCTTCGGATAATTAAAACCCAAATGCCGGATTGTGTAATCCTGGACGTACGCCTGCCGGATACAACCGGACACGAAATTCTAAAACAAATCCAGAATGAAATCGAAAGTGGTCTGGTCGTTATTATCATCACTGCTTACGGCGAAGTCTCAATGGCTGTCAATGCTATGAAAATGGGGGCTTACGATTATCTCGAAAAACCGTTCGAGAACGCGGTTTTATTAATGGTTGTAAAACGCGGCTTGGAAAATCAACAAGTTAAGCGAGAACTTGCCCACTTACGCCAGATGTTGGGAACCGATCAGGACAGCGAACAGGTTCTCGGTCATAGTCCGGCAATTAAAAAAGTTATCAGTCAGATCAATTCCGTTGCTCAGACCGACTTAACTGTCCTGATTCAAGGTGAAACCGGAACCGGTAAAGAGGTCGCCGCCCATCTATTACATAATAAAAGCAAGCGCGCCAAACAACCATTTATCGCAATTGACTGTGGCGCCATACCAGAAAATTTAATCGAAAGCGAATTTTTCGGCTTCGAGAAAGGGGCGTTCACCGGTGCCACCCAAAGTCGCCCGGGGAAGTTTCAACTAGCTCATCAAGGTACTCTTTATCTCGATGAAATCGGCAATCTACCGCTTGCACAACAACGGCCGTTTCTCCGTGTCATCGAAAACAAGACCTTTCGCCCGATCGGTGCCATCAATGAAAGCAAAGTTGATATTCGCCTAATCATCGCCAGCAATGCCAATCTGCTTCAGCTGGTCAGTGAAAATAAATTCCGTAAAGATTTATATTATCGAATCTCGGAATATACTATCACGATGCCTCCCCTCCGCGAAAGACTTGAGGATATCCCCCATCTAACTGCGTTATTTTTATCAGAAGCTAATTTTGAATTAAACAGTAAAATCACTGATATTGCCGAAGAGGCGATGGCTAAATTACTTTCATATAATTGGCCTGGCAATGTTCGCCAACTGCGTAATGTTATTCGTAAAGCCGCCCTGCTCGCTACCGATACGATCACGCCCTCCCACATTTCATTTCCCTCTGAATTTGATTCGGAAGAGCCGGAGCAAAGCTTCTTTACGGTATATAAAAACGATATAAATCGCTACCCAAATTATCGAACGGCTTACGCTGAATTTACCCGGGAATTTGAAAAGGAATTAATTAAAAATGCATACGAGAAAGCCCATGGCAATATTACCAAAGCCGCCCGTATTTATGGCATTGATCGTCGTAATTTCTATCATAAACTCGACAAATATGCTAAAGATTTTCCCAAAAAACAGTAACCCAATCTAAAAATAGTTCACCCTACTTGGCTAATAAGAATCCTTGATTTCAGTCGGCGGATTGGTCATTGGTAATTAGTCATTGGTCATTGGACATTAGTCATTGGTCATTGGTCATTGGTAAAAAGGCTGAGGTTGAGAAAAGAAGAGCCACACTGTCTCTCTGCACCACACTGTCACTCTGAGCCCTACTGTCACTCTGAGCCTGTCGAAGAGGGACAGGATCGCTTACCTTAAGTCTCACGGATACTAGGAGACGATGAGCTCATCCTTCGACGAGCTCATCCTTCGACGAGCTCAGGATGACAGATTGTATGTCACTCTGCATTACACTGTCACTCTGAGCCCTACTGTCACTCTGAGCCTGTCGAAGAGGGACAGTATCGCTTACCCTAAGTCTCACGGAAGCCAGGAGGCGACGAGCGCATCCTTCGACGAGCTCAGGATGACAGGAAAATATTCTTCATGCCCTTGTGGTTTTGCGAAAGATTATTTACGCTGGTATATTAATGAAAAAGGTCGTACCGACACCCGGTTGGCTCTCGACTTTGATCGTACCATTATGAAGTAAAACAATATGTCTTGCAATTGCTAATCCCAAACCGGTTCCGCCCATCTGACGCGAGCGGGCTTTATCCACCACGTAAAACCGCTCGAAAAGCCGCGGTAGATGTTCTGACGGAATACCGCAACCGGTATCCTGGATGGCAATTTGGACCTGGTCTGCCTTCTTTTGCACCCGAATAGTGATTTGTCCCTGTTCGGTGTATTTTATCGCATTATCCAGAAGATTAATTAAAACCTGCTGAAATTTGAATGGGTCAACTTCAACTGTTGTCAAGCCATCTGCGATTTCGACTATCATCTTTAGATTTTTCGCTTGCAGGCGTTCTTCAAAAATTTTAACGGTATCATTAATCAAGTTCGATATATTAACGAGCTCATATTCCAGCTGATTTTTTTCTTCTATTTCCGCCAGTGTCAGCAAGTCATTGACAATATTGATCAAGCGATCGGTATGCCGCGCAATAATTGTGAGGTAGTGACGCTCATCGCCAGATGTTTCTTCTTGAAGTGTCTCGACAAAGCCTTTGATGGCTGTCAATGGCGTGCGCAATTCGTGCGAGACATTGACCACGAAGTCACGCTTCATTTGTTGAACGGCTTTCAGTTCTGAAATATCAGAAAATATCAGAACAATTTCAGCGCTGGACGTCTCCACCTCAGCACTGCACAAATAGGTTTTATTATTTATAACTATTTCCTGTGTGCGATTAGCTCGACTTGCTTGTATATCTTTGATAAACTCGGTAAACTGCGGCTGACGTAAAATTTCCCAGTAGAACCTGTCCTGTAGTTCCTCCCGTTCAGTAATTTTTTGAAATTCACGATTATAAAATGCCACCCGCCCATCGGCAGTCAGTACAAGTAAACCAGAAGGCACCGCCGTAACGATTGTTTGCAATTCATCACGTTGTCGGGCAACATCCGCCAGCAGGCGATTAATCTCAATCGCCATCGCATTAAAACTATCAGCCAGTTCGGCAAATTCATCACTGGTCTGAATATTAACGCGGGTTTCAAATTTACCCTGTGCAATCTGACGAGCGGCTGTGACCAATTGATTGACCGGTTTGGAATAATAACGCGCCAGCAGGAAAGCCGCGCTCAACGCGATTATAATTATAAGTATAGCAATTTTGATAATTCGATTGAGAATTTGCTTGAAAATATCGTTCAAATGGCTCAAATAAATGCTCGTACGCACGACTGCTACAGTCTGTCCATCTTGAACCAGCGGTGAAGCGACATACAGCATATTTTCTTCAACCGTCGTGCTAAAACGTTGAGAATGCGCCACATTACCCCTCAAAGCCTGCTTGATTTCCGGTCGCTGGCGATGGTTTTTCATCAGGCGCGGATCAGACTCAGAATCGGCAATGACATTACCAGTGGTATCAATAATTGTGATGCGAGCCCGGATTTCATTCCCAAGCGACTTGGTCAGATGATCCAAATCCTCATGGCTTTGATTTTTAGCCGATAACAATAAAACCGACAGACTGGTATTCAAATCCTGCAGGTTAGCGATCTGGGCTTCAACGAATTGCTTGCGGAGCGAATTATATGAAAGTGCTACAATTAAGACCGTTAGCGCTACAATCAGAATAAGGTAGCCGGAAAATATTCGGTAAAAAAAAGATTTTTTCATATTTCGAGTTTGTAACCGACTCCTCTTAAATTGCGGATCAGGCTACCGTATTCGCCCAGCTTTTCCCGTAAGTTTTTGATATGAACGTCAATAGTGCGGTTGACGACAATTTTATCTTCACCCCAAAGTTGATCAAGCAGATGCTCCCGTGAAAAAACGTGCCCTGGTTTTTGCGCCAATATTTTCAGGAGATTAAACTCAGTAGCGGTTAATGAAATCGGTTTGCCGTCAGCCTGAACGATATATTTCTCCAGATCAATTGTTAAACTGTCGGTGATTTTCAAAATATTCTCACTTGAGGTCGGTTGCGAGCGCCGTAAAACGGCTTTCACTCGCGCGACTAATTCTCGCGTCGAAAATGGCTTAGTGACATAATCGTCGGCACCGATTTCCAATCCGAGAACCTTGTCGAATTCTTCACTGCGAGCAGTCAACATAATAATCGGAATTTTAGCCGTTTGAGGATTGCTTCTCAGTTGTCTACAGATTTCCACCCCATCAATGTCTGGCAACATTAGGTCGAGAATGACCAAGTCAGGCGATTTTTCATTTAGAAAGCTATAAAATCCACTGGCATTGGCAAATCCCGCAGTTCGGAAACCATTTTTCTTGAGTTGCAAAACTACCAACTGCAGAATGTCTGGCTCATCATCTATTATAGCAATTAATTCATTCACGGAAAGTAATGTAAAGATTTTCAGTTAAATAGAAAACAATAACAAAATATGATTTTAATAATATTAAAGCACCTCTTTGAACTTTACCGCTTTTTCTCTTTGTCTATATTGAATTTATAATAAATCCTCAAAATTTCACGTGAAAAATTAAATAATTTTACCTAACTTTGGGCGCTTTTTTGGCAAGATAGAAAATTAGAAAAACGATACAGAATAGCTAATATTATCAAATATCGAGAGTCGTAAAAACCGTATGAATCTACAGCCGAACCGCTCCAATCCTGAGGGAGATTTGTATTACAACCTAATTCATCCATTAGTTTGTCCATTTTGCGGATATTATCTGATCAACTTGATTTATTATATAAACGGAGGAATTATTTATGGCAAAAGTTTTAATCGTTGATGACGATCCGGATTTCGTATCAGCCGTCACGATTGTCCTGGAAAGTGCCGGGCATATAGTATCTAAAGCCTATTCCCGCCAAGAAGGAATGCAAGTATTCGCTAAAGAAAAGCCGGACATAGTTATTCTGGATGTTATGATGCAAGAACCGGATGACGGTTTTGTAATGGCGCAGGATTTGAAAGCCAAAGCCCGTGTTCCGATTTTGATGCTGACCAACGTTGGACAGGTTACCGGTCTGGACTTCGATAAAGATTCCGAAATGGTGCCGGTGGATGCTTTTGAATCAAAACCGATAAAACCATCTGTTCTGCTGGAAAAAATTAATCAATTATTGCAATAAAAAAGGAAAAACCAATGCAAGTATTGGATCGCGTTAAAATTAATCAGGAGATTTCCGACCTGAAAAAAACCTATGGCGATGACCGCTCTGCCCTGCTACCGATTCTACAGGATTTACAAGAAAAATACGGTTATTTGCCGAATTTAGTAATGCAGGAAACAGCCCATGCTTTGGGCATTCATCCCGTCGAAGTTGAAAGCGTCGCTAGCTTTTATAGTTTTTTCCGACGCAAAGAAAAACAGGGAAAATACGTTCTGCGCCTCTGCCAGACGATTTCCTGCGATTTAAGCGGAAAAGCCAAAGTTGCGCGCCAACTGGAGAATGAACTCGGTATCAAATTCGGTGAAACTACCAGAGATGGGATGTTTACTCTTGAATATACTAACTGCCTCGGAATGTGTGATCAGGGACCGGCTTTGCTAATCAACGATCGTTTATTTGCCAGAGTAACACCTGAAAAAGTGCCTCAAATCATTGCCGATTGTCGCCGTGATTTTATAAAATCCGAATTTCCGAAAGTAGTACCATCCGATGTCAGAAAAAGCGGCCCAATCCTATCTCATGACTTAAAAACAGGAGAAGGCCTGAAAGCCGCTCTGAAAAATACTCGCTCCGGTGTAATCGGTCTGATTCGCGAATCCGGATTGAAAGGCCGGGGTGGCGCCGGTTTCCCAACGGCGGTCAAGTGGCAACTGGCGGGAGCGGCGCAAAGCGATAAAAAATTTGTAGTCTGTAATGCCGATGAAGGTGAACCGGGAACCTTCAAAGATCGCTATTTACTTTTTCAGCACACCGAAATGATTTTCGATGGTATGACGATCGCCGCTTATGCCATTGGCGCTATGAAAGGTTTTGTTTATTTACGAGGTGAATACCTCTATTTAAAGAAATATCTCCAGGAAGTACTCGAAAAACGCCGCCAGAATAACCTACTCGGTGAAAACATCCTCGGCAAGGAAGGTTTCAATTTCGACATCGAGATTAGAATGGGTTCCGGCGCTTATGTCTGTGGCGAAGAAACCGCCTTGATCGAATCACTGGAAGGCTATCGCGGTGAGCCGCGAAACCGCCCGCCTTTTCCGGTTGATACCGGGTTTCAAAATCATCCGACTATTGTCAATAACGTTGAGACTTTTCTGGATGCGGCTCTCATTTGTGTCAAAGGCGCTAAATGGTTCAATGAACACGGCACTGAAAAATCCAGCGGTACCAAACTTTTTAGTGTTTCTGGTGACTGCGAACAACCTGGTATCTACGAATTGCCGTTCGGTATTACCATCGAACAATTGTTAAAAGAAGTCAAAGGCGAAAATGCAAAGGCGGTGCAAATTGGCGGCGCTTCCGGTCGTTGTGTAGCTCGTAAGGATTTCAACCGGACTATTGCCTTCGAGGATATTTCGTCCGGCGGCTCTATTATTGTTTTCGGACCGCAAGTTGATATGCTCGAGGTCGCCATCAATTTTATGGAATTCTTCGTAGAAGAATCCTGTGGCCAATGTACCCCCTGCCGTGAAGGCAATGTCAAACTGCTCGAGGGTTTAAAACTGCTTGAGGAGGGACGCTGTTCAGCTTCCTATTTAAATGAACTGATGCGGCTAGCTGAAACAATTCAACTAGCTTCCAAATGCGGTTTGGGTCAATCCAGTCCGAATGCCTTTGTCTCAATTATTGAAAATTTTAAATCAGAAATTTTAGGCCGTGTGCCTGAAAAAGCTTAAAGAGGATATTTATGGAAGATAACGAAAAAGTAATGACTGAGTCCACGGTTCGCGCACCCAAAAGTACTACGCCATCCACCATTAAAGCTCCCGAAGATATCAGTGCGATTGGTGCGACTATCAAAGTCACAATTGATGGAAAAGAGATTCGCGTTCCGATGGGGACCACGATTCTGAATGCCGCTCGCATGCTCGGCATCAATATTCCAACTTTATGTCATCATAACGACTTGTGTATCAGCGGTGTTTGCCGTATTTGCGTAGTAGAGGTCGAAGGTATGCGCACTCTCCAGGCTTCCTGTGCCTATCCAATCAGCCAGCCGATTGTAGTTCATACTCACACCCGCAAAGTTCGCCAGGCGCGACGTCATGTTGTTGACCTTTTGCTTGCGCGTCATTATGGCGAATGTTATTCCTGCGTCCGCAATAATAACTGCGAATTACAACAATTAGCCCACGAATATGGTGTTGATTTCTATCGTTTTGGCCATGTTGATAAACCGACTTATGGTCGCGATAACTCCAGCTATGCAATTGTGCGTGATATGGATAAATGTATTCTCTGTCGGCGTTGCGTCCGCACCTGTATTGACCTTCAGGAAGTTGGAGTTTACGAAGCCTTTGAACGTGGCAACCAAACCCGCATTGGTACTTTCATGGATAATCCTATGGCGGAACTGATTTGCATCAATTGCGGACAATGTATTAACCGTTGTCCGACCGGCGCTTTGCATGCCAACGACCCAAGTGATGCTATCTGGGCTGCTATTGATGATCCGACTAAACATGTCGTGATTCAGACCGCTCCGGCGCCGCGTTCCGCCATTGGCGAGTGTTTCGGTTTACCTGCTGGCACCCCCCTGACTTTTGAAATGAATACCGCTATGCGTTACTGCGGTTTCGATAAAGTTTTCGATACTAACTTTTCCGCCGATTTAACCATTATTGAAGAGGGTACCGAACTAATTTTGCGGCTTTATAAGGCTTTAGTAAAGAAAGAACCCGTGTCTCTGCCGCTGTTTACTTCCTGTTCGCCTGGATGGGTAAAATATATCGAGCATTTTTACCCGGAAATGCTATCGCACCTGTCATCGGCCAAGAGTCCCCAACAGATGTTCGGCGCCGTCATCAAAACCTATTATGCTGAGCTTAATAACATCGATCCTGCCGATATTGTTACCGTTGCGCTGATGCCCTGTACGGCCAAGAAATTCGAATGCAATCGTCCTGAGATGAATTCATCCGGTTTTAAAGATATTGATTACGGCTTGACGACGCGCGAATTGGCCGGGATGTTCCAGGAAGCCGGAATTGATTTACCTAATATGCCTAAATCAGATTTCGACGAACCGTTCGGAACTCGCACCGGCTCGGGCGTCATTTTCGGTGCAACCGGTGGCGTTATGGAATCAGCTATTCGGACTGTCTATGAATTAATCACCGGTGATCGCATTGATAACCTATTCGAACGGGCTCGCATAATGCCCGTGCGTGGTTTCGAAGGCATCCGTTACGCTGAGCTTCCCATTGCTAAAGTCGGTCCGGTGCCGGACTTACTAAAGCATTTGATTCCTAATTGGGATTGGCTGAGAGGTGCAACTCTGAAAGTAGCGGTAGCACATGGAACTGCTAACGCCAAGAAGGTGCTGGATAATATTAAATCCGGCGGCAAATTAAGTGAATGCCACTTCATCGAATTTATGGCTTGCCCGGGTGGTTGTCTGGGTGGTGGTGGAATGCCGATTCCGACCAATGAAGAAATTCGAGCCGCTCGAGCGCAGGCTATCTATGCTGAGGATGAAGCCAGCGAGGTTCGTAAATCCTATGAAAATCCAGCCGTGGTCAGGCTATACAATGAATTTCTCGTTGATGGACCCTGTGGCCATAAAAGTCATAAACTCTTGCATACTTACTATACGCCACGTGGTAAAAAATTAGTGTAACGATCATCCTTCTCTTTATCTCTAAGAAGGGCAATCTTTTAGTAGTTTGCCCTTTTTTAATAAATGAGGTCGTAGTAATTTTGCAATTGAGTAATTGAAAAAAAGAATCCATTTCATAAAGGATAAAATGCCAAATAGGTTTATTTATTTAGATCACAACGCTACGACTCCATTACACCCAGAAGTCAAAAATACTATTACTGAAATGTTCGATATTTATGGTAATCCCTCCAGTCTTCATACCGTCGGTCGAATCGCACGCCAAAAAATCGAACAAGCCCGTGAAATTGTCGCAAATTTCATCGGCGCCGCGCCCGATGAAATTATCTTCGTCGGAAGCGGCAGTGAAGCCAACAATTCCGTCCTTAATAGTCTCTCCTGCCCTTCGCAGGTTTGTCGCCTTGAACGCAATCTGCGCGATGAAATCATCACAACCTCTATCGAACATCCTTGCGTTCTGGAAACTTCCAAATGTCTGCGAGAACGCGGCATAACTGTTAATTATATACCAGTGGATACTACCGGAAAGGTTAAACTCGATGTGCTTAAGGAATTACTGACAGAAAAAACCGCATTGGTTTCGGTTATGTATGCCAATAATGAAATCGGCACTATTCAAGATATAAAAGCTATTGCGAAAATAGCTCACGCTCAAGGCGCTTTTTTCCATACCGACGCAGTTCAAGCCGTCGGTAAAATTCCCGTTAACGTTCAAGACCTCGACGTTGATTTCTTAGCATTTTCTGCCCACAAAATCTATGGCCCGAAAGGGGTCGGTGCACTTTATGTCAAACGTGGGACTCCCT
>Ga0208694_1005322_pt1 | contig 10976 bp, 14 predicted proteins | sample AD_UKC078_MetaG_FD_184442 | JGI IMG/M metagenome (GOLD analysis project Ga0208694, IMG submission 184442) | Active sludge microbial communities of municipal wastewater-treating anaerobic digesters from USA - AD_UKC078_MetaG (SPAdes) (version 2) | ecosystem: Engineered > Bioreactor > Anaerobic >...
CATCCACATATATCCACCATATACAACAAAAATAAATGCTAGTAAACCAGCAATGGGAAGAAGTTTACTAGTTACTGTATCTACAAGTCTTTGAATCGTCGCCCCATCTAATCTAGGAGGAGAAGATTGAGCATATATATAGGAACCTGAAAGGAATGAAGCTATGACTAAAGGAATAGATTTGTATAAATCTTTTATCATTAATCGATTAAAGAAACTTATCTAATACAAATTTTACAATAGTTGGAGATAAAAAGACAATAATTAATCCAATGAACGCAAATATTAAGCCTCTTGTAGCTTCTTTAACCTTTTCATCATCTCCTTTTGAAAACATATACTTGAAGCCTGAAATAACAACAGATATCACAACCAGCAGAACAGAAAAAGAGATAGCCAAATCTAACAGATTCCTAACAAAATCAGTTAAATCAGTATAAGCAGTTAAGTTTAAACTATTTACAAAAGGTTTTTCAAACATACTAAGAATCTTTTACTCCTACTTATCTAGTTAGACCTTAGGAACTACAGTTGTTGGATCAGTTCCTAATATCTTATTCCCTACAAATCTGACAAGTATCACAGCTACAAAACAAACAACAAGACCAATAATCGCCCATGTTAAAGATTTAGTTGCTGTTTGAATTTTGTTCTCATCTCCATTAGCTGTCATATATGAATAGCCTGCAAAAATCAAAATACCAACACAAACAATCACAGCAAACCCAATTGCAAAATTTAACACTGTTTGTACTATACCTGGAATTGTTTTACCCCCAGTTGGATCATCAGGAAGCCAACCTGAAGCTTCTTGTGCATAAACAGAGGAAGCTGCTAGATACACAGATATTGGAAACAACTTAGAAATTTTCATATATAAATAAATATTTAAATAAAATATATATTAAGTATGTTAATTATATATTAACCATACATAAAAAACAATAGTTAATCAAGCCCTAAAACCTCCAAAACAAATATTATTAGTATTCTAGCAATAAAAACTATTACCATCCCTATAATTGCAGCTACTATACCTTTTTGACCTTTCTGAATTTTATCGGGTTCTCCCACAGAGGTTATCAAAGTATATCCAGAATAAATTATTATAGCCACAGCCACAACAACAGAAAAGATTACTATTCCATCTAAAATGGGTTTAACTGTCTTCTCCATCACACTATCTATGTTATAGTCACCACCTCCAAGTTTTCCTATCCCAAATTGAAAATACTTTGACAAGTCCCTGTATCTTTCAGTATCAACTCCTTCCATATTTTTATATTATTAAATAATATTACCTTTTAAAAATCTCACCATCTCCAACATCACCTATTGTCCCACTTATTATGAGGAGAATAACAATAGACAAAACTACAACTAAAAGGCCAATAATTGCATTTGTAATTAAGGATCTTGCCTCTTGTAATTTCTCCGGATTTCCTTGACTCGAAATTAGTAAATAACCACCGTAGGACAATAAAATAAATGCCGCTATTACAGCAACTGGTATAGAGATTTTTACTATCTTACCAACTAAAACATCAATATCCGTATCAGGCTGAACCTCTAGCTCACTATCTAAGGTGTCACCTAAACTACTAGCATACACTTTTTGCACCAAAAAGTTATTTATTCTTAAAAAAATATCCATCATCTAGCCATTATACTATAAATCAGCATACTCACAAATAGAGTTAAAATCACAGAAACGACAACTAAACCCTGGAGCTGCTCTAAAATCAGCTTTTTTAATACTTTCCAAGGATGAAAGAAGCTTTTCTTTAGCCTCTTCTCTTCTCTCTTGAGAGACATTCACATCAACTACATGCCCTGTTTCAACAAACACATACTTAGCTCCAACAACCTTTAAACCAAATTTTTCTTCAGTAACAAGAGCATACAGTGGTAACTGCAAATCCTTCTTTATCTCACTAGCATCTTTCTCTGATCCTGTTTTGTAATCAACAATACAGACTTCCTTTACACCATCTTTCTCTCCTACCAAATCTATCCTATCTATCTTCCCACTAAACACAACATCACCAAGATGCACACCGAAAGACTCCTCTAATCTAAGAGGATTTTCATCTGAAGAGTAAATCTTTTCAAAATATGTTTCCATTATTCCTGCCCCTTCTTTCTTTCTAATCTCCTCCTGTTTCTTACTCTCATATCCACTCTTTATCCAATTTTTCTCGTACAAATCTAAAAGATCTTTCTTGTCAGGAGCATCTATCATCCCTCCAAGACTCTCTTTTGACCTCTGAAGTAAAGTGTAAAAATCCTTAAGAGTATTATGCACTGTAGTACCAAATGCAGTTGCAGCATTACCTTTCGTAGGAATTCTTAGTACATACGCATACTCATACTTTCGAGGACAGCTTTCATATACATTAAGTTGTGAATAACTAAATCTTTTTACAATATTCATAATTTCTGTTTGGGGAATAATGGACTCACCTACCCCCTGTGCTAAAGTTAAATGGATACCATCATCAGTAAAATCATCAACCTCTGCCCTCTGTTTAAAATCATCATCAACATCTCTATCAAGAACTTCATAAAGGAAAATACTCGGCTTCTTCTTCCTTTTAGCATCTCCATAAAAGTTGGATGCTGTAAGATAAAGTTTCTCTTTTGCACGAGTTGCACCAACATAGAAAAGCCTCCTCTCCTCTTGAAGATTTGCTTCTTTCTCTGTTAATTCCTCAGCAACTATTTCTTTTACCAACTCTTCCGGTATTGGAATAGCATCTCTCCTTGACCTAGTTGGAAATCTATCTGACACAAGATTAACTAAGAATACAACTGGAAATTCCAATCCTTTTGCAGAGTGTACTGTCATAATATTTACAGCATTCAACTCATCCATATCCGTCAGATCCACTAAAGGAGAATCCCCTATCTGAATACTGTAGTTAAGATAGTCCACATACTCATATATATTAGAATCAGGATTCTCTTTCTCGTAACTCTTTACTAAATCAAAGAATTTATTAATATTCGCAACAGCAAAAAGACTCTCTGCACTATCCTCTTCCAAAAAAGTATTAATATATCCACTATTCATTACAAAGTCATACAGTATTTCAACTAAACTTCTACTATCTTTTATCTTTTTCATACTAGAATCCAAAAGCATTAGAAGTGTACTAATACCCGCTATTGCCTGAGGTGAAAGTATCTTATCAATTATCTCGCTATCCACATGCTTGAAGTCTTCCTCTTTGTAATCCTCTCCTCCCACTTTTATCTCCCACTCACCCTCTAAAATCTCTAAAACTGTTACCTTCTCTTCTCTTGCTAACTGCACCAAGTCCATATATTCCCTAGGTGAAAAATTCCATACAGGCATTGTTAAAAGTTTGTACATTGAAACTTCATCTGTGTAGTCCACCAAAACTCTAAGGAAAGCAATAATATTTTTAATTTCATCTCTAAAATACAACCCTCTTGCACCACCAAGTTTGTACCTAATACCCTTGTTTCTTAATTCCTGAATAAAAATATCTGCATTCGCATTAGCTCTTACTAAAATTGCAATATCTGAAAACTTGTACTTAGCTTCCTTACCTGGATCCTGACTATCTAGAAATGTTGACTGTCCTTTCTCATCGTATGTCTGACTATCCTTATCCTCACTCTGCTTTATCAACTCCCCATACCCTGTTAATTTCATAATCTCCTCAGCAACTCTTTCAGCCTCACCTGTTTCCCTTTGGGAAACCATAAGGTTAAGAGCATCATCATCTTCATCAAAAATTCCTCTTGCAATCAACCTTTTATCTATCTTCTCTGTCACTTCCAATCTATACGGATCATTATGCCTAATTAATGTATGTGCAGCATCTAAAATCTCCTGCTTTGAACGATAGTTTTCAGTAAGAACAACCTCATGTGCTTTTGGATATTTCTCCTTAAATTGAAGAATATTTGAAATTGCTGCTCCCCTAAATTTGTAAATTGCCTGATCATCATCACCTACTACTGTTAACAAAGGTCCATCTTTCTCACCTTTTAATATATTAACTAAAACATTCTGTGTATAGTTAGTATCCTGAAACTCATCTACAAGAATATATTTAAACTTCTTTCTGTATTTTTCTAAAACATTTTTCTTCTCTCTAAAAAGTTTAATTGAAAGAAGTATTAGGTCTCCAAAGTCCACTCTAGATTTCTCAATCTTAAGTTCTGAATACTTTTTGTATGCTTGAGCTAATTCATTTGTTTTTACATATTCCTCTTTCTCTGCTGGAGTACCCTTAGGTAAAGACTCTGCATATTTAATATATTCTTCTGGAGAGACATCTTCATCTTGTAATCTTCCTACATGTTTAAGAAAATCATTAAGAAATTTTGTAGGATTTCCTCTTGGAAGAAGAGCCTTAAATGGCATGTCGTAGAGATGTCTTCTTAGAAAAATGTATGATTGTGCTGTACTAAGTAGTGAATAGCTACCATCTAAACCAATATTGTAACCATCTTCTCGTAATATATGATCACAAAAAGAATGAAATGTAGAGATATATGGTTCATCATATCCATACTCCATTCTTTCATCTATCCTTGTTTGCATCTCTTGAGCAGCTTTTTCTGTAAATGTTAAAGCCAATATTTCAGATGGTTTAGCCCAACCACTGTTTATAATATGTATGATTCTCTCTGTGATAACAGAGGTTTTACCTGTACCAGCACCAGCGATAATGAGTAAGTCCCCTTTGTTAAACTCTACAGCTTCTTTCTGTTTTTCATTTAGATTAATCTGTCTCATTATTTTGTAGAACAAAGTAAGACAATAATATATATGATAACTCCAAGAACTATTGCAATACCTAGAAGTACAAATATCTTTGGATTAGGTAACCCTTCTACAAACTTTTGTATCTTTTTGTTTTTTAGAATACTCATATATATATGTATATTTTAGATTAAATTAAGATGCTAACTCCTTTAACTTCTCTACCTCAGCAGGAATAGTTGCATTACTCTTTAAAGCAGGTGTCTCTAAAATGAAAGGAATGTTTTTAAATTTAGGTTCATGAAGAATATTTGAAATTGTTTTTTCTCCTAACTTACCCTTACCTAAATCAGCATGTCTATCCTTATTACTACCACACTCCACCATTGAGTCATTAAGGTGTATAGACTTAACATTCTCTATACCCACCACCCTACCCAATTCATCCACAACACCAGCCATATCATTCACCCAATCGTATCCACTAGCAAATGTATGTTGGGTATCAACTACAAAGCCAACCCTCTTACTATTCTTCACTCCCTCCCTTATCAATTTCAACTCAGTAAAGTTTCTTCCAAGATTACCTCCAGTACCAGCTGTTGTTTCTATCAGTAATTTCTGAGTACCTTTTACTTCACCTAAAACCCACTCTATTCCGTATGATATCCTCTCTAAACTATCTTCATACGACAATTCTTTCTGAGATCCAGGATGAAAACATACTCCCAATACTTCACTATCTATCTTCCTCTCCTTAATACCTTTTGCTACCTTCTCTGCAAAATCTAGATATACTACTAAACCCATTTTCCCTAGATGAAAAAGTTGTTTATCTTCCCTTGCTAGATTGGTTAAATATATTCCATGTATTAATATCTTCTTTATACTAGACTTCTCTAATTCATCTAAAAAAGCATTGATATCTTCATCTGGAATTAACTTAGTAGCCCACTTCATAGGTGTTGTAGGCATCATTTGAATACTATTTACTCCATACTTTTCACCATTCTTTATTGAATTTTCTATCCCACCAGAAGAGGATACATGAATACCTAGATACATGTGTATATTTTAGCATATATCACCCTTACAGACCTGGTCTGCAGGTTTATCCTTGTCACCAAAGAATAAACTAATCGTTTTTAAGGTTTTTTAATCTTGCTATAGGTACTAGGCATAGGTATGATATATAATTAGATGTAGGTTGGTTGAGAGGTGGGGAAGCTCTCCTGGTTATCTTGTATAACCTGCGATGTCTATTCATCTTACGGATTCTATCCTGATGGCGGTTCAAGTCCGACAACCTACAAACCTGGTCTGTGCATTAACCCTTACCACCAAAGAATAATCAATCGTTTTTAAAGGTTTTTTAATCTTACTACAGGTACTCAATTAGAGTAGATATGTTGTCATAATTATGTCATAATTGTGACATGCCTAACTTAAGTAAAAAATATATGGAAATTAAACCAATATCATATTTAAGAAACACACAAGAATTAACAAAACTATGTGATAAAGGAGAAGCAGTATACTTAACTAAGAATGGACATAAAGCCTTAACTATTCTTAGTTCTGAGAAATATGACAAAGATATGGCTGAACTAAACTTCCACAGAGAAATCATGAAAGGTTTTGAGGATACCTTAGCAGGAAGAGTATGTAATTTTGAAGATGTAGTTACAGAATTAAACAAAAAATATGGATTCTAAATACACTCTAGAAATCACAATAGAAGCAAGACAGGATTTAGACCTTATCTATCAATACATAAAACAAACATCCCTGTCAGAAAAGGTTGCTATAAAGAGTATAAAGCACATACTCAAACAGATTAGAACATTAGAAAGATTCCCAAAAAGAAATGCTTTAGTAAAAGGTTATACACAACTAAGACAGCTCCATGTATATACATACACAGTACTCTACCTCACATACGAGAGAGAAAGAAGTGTTGTAATTCAAAGAATCTTCTCTGACTATACAGATTGGACTAATAGCATAAAAACCTAATATAAAGTATAATTACCCATTACCGTGGAGAGGTGCCTGAGTGGTCGAAAGGAACTCACTGCTAACGAGTCGTGGATCTAAAAGTCCACCGAGGGTTCGAATCCCTCCCTCTCCGTATTTTTCACTGCCTAACCAATTAATTTAGATAGATACAAATTCAAGAGTGGTAGAAATTTGGAACAGTGAACAATTTATCGATACAGGACAACCTAATCCACAGGAAGAAAAATCTGCTGATAAAACACACTCTATTACAAGCAATCAGTTAGAATGCATACTAGAGCGAGATATACCCCTAACTCGAAAAGAAAGAAATTTATATAAACAAGGACAAAGACTCCTTGAACCAAATAAAGAATGTATAAAAACAGCAGAAAAGTTATGCCAAGATATATCCTATGACTTCCAATTACAATTTCTACAAATCTGGAATCCAGAAAACAAAGAGAGAAGTATATATTTTTCAGATGACAGTGTAGATTACATGTTAAATAATGACTTCCTTATCCCTCATTTCAAATTAATCACAGATAACAAAAGAGGTAGGATCGTAGAAAAAATGAAACTTAAAAACCCATATAGGTATATAGGAGATTCTGTAATTTTAATCTTCGAACTACCAAAAATTTTAACTACACCCACAAAAGACGACGAAAGTATTCCAGAAGAGATAAGAAACTTCCAAAGAGAAGGAGGAAAGGGAATGAAAGACTTACAGGAAGCCTTAATACAGACAATCTGGGAAAATATTACAAATTATCACGAAAAAGGACAAGTTTTATTCCAAAGATTAAATTTAAAAAAACAACACAAAAAAGGAAAATTCTACTATGTTTGGAAAGTGAGGAGAAAAAATACCAATGTAGAAACAGATTAAGAAGAATCTAAAGAAGCTACTCTAAACAACAATCTACAGCATCCTTAACTACATCCCCTATCTTACTCCAAAAATCTTTCTTTTCTTTCTTTGTTTCCTTTTTCTTCTTTACAACCTTACCCATACTAGGTCTCCTTTGTTTCTAGATTAATAACACCCATATTCAATGCCCAGAATAAGGAGTAAAGATTATATGCCTTCTCAAAAACTTCCTCAGCTTCCTTCTTCTTACCCCTACCTAGACATTTTGTTCCATACTCCATCAATCTGTAACTGGCTGCTAACAAATGTTTAGAAATACACCATACCTCACCATCATATTCTTTAATAATTTTCTTTAATAACCCCTTCCTCATCTCCCTAACCTCATTCAATAATTCATAATACTTACTATTCCCTGTCTTACCACCACTAAAGAACAGATGCTCTTCAATAGAAATTAAATTCATAATTGCAATAGACAAATCTTGGTCTGCAGAAAGATCTAACTTCTCATCTTTCTTAAGAGCATCATACTTCTGCACCAATTTATTAATATCCTCTTCTGTTACTTTTTTACCTTTTGACATACACACAAAAATCAAATTAAGTTCAATAGTATACTATTAAATACAATATTATTGTAGTCAGCCACAAAGCCCCGACAGGAAGAATAACTTTTTGATAAGGAATATACACCTTCTCTCTGTTCAGTCTCTTAAGATAGAAATGTAATTTCCCAGCAGAGAAAAACACAATACTACCAAGTACAATCCCAAACACCACTTTATCTATCCCCATCATTGTGTTAAATGGATGACCAATGATACCTGTAAATTTTAATGGAACTAATACTAAGGCGTACATTAAAATAGCAACACCCAAAGCTAACCACTTTTTACTTTCCTTTTTTACTACTTTTTTCCCTTTCAACCACTCAAATAACCACATACTACTAGAAACTAACAATCCTCCAATCCAAAGACCAACAATTACATCATCAATACCTAAAGATCTAGACACACCTACCCCTGCACCAACAGCAACTGTACAAAGAGGACATATAGCATATGCCTTTGATGTAAAAATTAAAGGAGAAAGTAGGAAAAATACCATTGCTATCTTTTTCCCTCCTCTTCTTTTCTTTTCCCCTTTTTTCGAATCCTGTCTATAATACCCAAAAAGAAGAGTTAAAACCAAGAAGATAAATACAATTACAATCATTTTCTCTGTATTAGCCTTCCCTTTTAAAAGATTAATTTCCTCAATAGCCTCTATCTCCTCCTCACTCTCTTCAATCATTCCCTTTAACTTTTCCATTATTGAATTAACACCTTTGTAACATTTCTTATCTACAAAAAGTAATGGAATTCCTGCTCTCTCAGGATTAATATTACACTGAGAAACCTTTTCTTTAAACAAAGATATGTTCTCTTTCTCCTTCTGTACCTCTATTTCAACAATATTAATCTTCTCACTTAATTTCTCAGCAGAAATTTTATCCCTTACAGTATGACAATATGGACAATTCTCCCCCCAAAAAAGTATTATCTCTTCCTGAGCAAAAGACAACCTAGGAAAAAGAAGTAAGAAAAAAAACAAGAAAAATGTGTAAGAAAGTAATTTTTTCAAAATATTGCTTAAGTAAAAAATAAAATGCAGTGTAATTCTACACTATATTATTGAATATTTCTTCTAAGTATGTGTATACTAAATATATATAATATTTTAAACATACAAATAAATGGAAGAGAATCAAGAGAATAATTTAAATCTACAACCAACTCCTCCAATAGACAATGTTGTAGAAACTACACCTCCAGTAGACAATGTTGTAAAAACTGCACCTAAAAAAGGTAAAATGCTAGTCTTTACCAATGTTTTACTTGCTCTCCTTGTCATCGGTTTAGGTATATATATCTTTATAACAAATAAAAAAATTAAGGAGTTAGAGAAAGAAGATCAAGAGAAAATTACTCAAAAAGGTGGGCTAGTTGTTGAAGCAGAAGTAGAAGAAGAGACTGTTGAGAAACCACAGACAAAGAATTTTGTAGGTAAGTATATTAAAGCAGAACTCCCAGAGAAGTGGACCATAAAGGAATATAAAGATGGTGAGGGAAGTTACTTAATAACAGAAGGATCTGATTACTCCGGTCTAACAGGACTCGAAATTTCCAATGGAAATAAAACCATTATGGAAATGCATATCCTTGATGGAGTCGGCTCTGTGGGCTGTCAACGAATTACACTTTTCAAAGATTCACCAAAAGGCTTCCAAGATGATAAAGAGAAAATGAATAAGGAAATCGGAGTAGAGGCGGAGATATTGGATTATACAAATACAGCATATTCTGAAATAACTCTTTTTGGATTAAAGATAAGAAGAGTTGAAACAGAAGTCTTCTATGATGTAGATTCAAACACCACAACATTTGAAGCCTCATGTGAAAGAAACTGGATTCCACTAAAAGGTTTAAAGAAAGTGGCGCCAGTAACACTTTTTCAGATTGTCATTTCCAAAGAAGCTACTTCGAATGAGTTAGCTACTTTAGATTCTATACTTGAGTCCCTAGAAACTAAGTAAGAAGGGATAAAGATATGTAAAATAATAAATAATACATATGGAAGAAAACAAAAAAAATAATGCCAATATACAATCAACTCCTCAAGTAGAGAGTGTTGTAAAAAATGTTCCTAGAAAGATGAATGTTTTACTAATCACAAATATTTTTCTTACTCTCCTTATCATAGGTTTAGGTGTATATATCTTTATGACAGATAAGAAAGTAAAGCAATTGGAGAAGGGAATCCAAAAAAAAGAGAATATTACTCAAAAAGATACTGATGAGAATAAAATTGTGGAAAAAGAAAAGACAACAGAAACAGAATATAAAGGAGAATATATATCTGCAAAACTACCTAAGGGATGGGAGATAAAAGAATATACAGGTGGAGATGCAATAACAACTGCAGAAAAATCTGTACAATACTCTGGTCTCACAAATTTAATCATCTCTAAAGACAAAGAGAATCTATTTGAAATGAAAATTATTGATGGTATAGGTTTACTAGGTTGTCCAGAATATGTAAAGTTTAAAGACTTTCCTCCTGCAAAAATTCAAGAGATAGAAAAGGAAAATAAAGAGATTGGAATGACCACTGAATATATTGACTATACAAACATCTCATACTCAGAGTTTACTTTTTTAGGTTCAAAAGTTAGAAGAGTTAAAAATCGTCTTTTTAGTGATATGGATGATGCAGAGCAATACTTTGACCCTGGTTGCCTTGAAGTCATATATCTTGAAGATATATTTGCAACAGCAAGCAGTAACAGTAATCAGACAACTCCTTACAAGATAA
>Ga0208694_1005331_pt1 | contig 10961 bp, 8 predicted proteins | sample AD_UKC078_MetaG_FD_184442 | JGI IMG/M metagenome (GOLD analysis project Ga0208694, IMG submission 184442) | Active sludge microbial communities of municipal wastewater-treating anaerobic digesters from USA - AD_UKC078_MetaG (SPAdes) (version 2) | ecosystem: Engineered > Bioreactor > Anaerobic >...
TTCAAACCAGATCAGCGCGCTGCCGCCGGCCGCGTAACGGCGATAACGGCGGAAGGTCAGCTCTCCCGGTGTGCCATCGTCATCACAAGCGTCCACACCCTCCATCGGTTGCACCACAAAACGGTTCGCCAGTTTGCGGCCCGCGACTTCCAGCGGTGTCCCCAATGGCGACAGGTCATCGCTCCAAGGTAGCGCAGCGCCGATACGCGCCAGTTCCGCCTCCAGGTCTTCCCGCGTCTTCAAATCGAATCGTTTCATGTGTCTACCTCCAACTTCTCATGGTGCCCACGTGAGAGCTAACTTCTTCCCGGAATGAGCACACTCGCGCAAGTAGAGGTTGATCAAGTTCTGGTATGGCACTCCAGTTTCAAGGGCCATGGCCTTGAAATAGGTTATGACGTCTGTTCCTAAACGTATGGTCACTTGCTTTCGAAAGTGTTTCGCGTAGGGGTTGCGAACCGAGTCAGCGAAGTCATATTCTTTTCTCATAAGTAACTCCCGTATTGTTTGCGTTCGTTTGACGCTGCCTTGCGTGCCGAGATGATACGGATTACCTCGTCGTTTTCGCGGTAAGCATGGCATACGAGCAACAGCCGTAGCTTAGCGCTAAATCCGAGCAGGATGAATCGATCTTCTTCCAGAGAGTGATCAGGATCGTGCTTCAAACGCGCGTTCTCGTCCGCAAACACTGTCATGGCTTCCTCGAAAGCAACGCCGTGCTTGCGTTTGTTCTCCACAGCTTTCGCTTCATCCCACGTAAACCTTATCGCACTCATAATGCCAATATATTTCTTATCGCGTTATACCGCAAGAACATTTCTTTGTAATCGGTTAGTGACGGGGGGGCTGCGAGTCGAGCGCGTGTTTTGTGCGTATGCAAAGGTGGCGTGGGCGTCCCGCCCGCTCTGCGAAAGGGCGCTCGTGATCCCGGCGCGCGGTTTGATGTCAAAAGGAAATACGCGCGTCAGCCTTTTGCAGGGTACGTTGTCGCGGGCGGGGACGCCCACGCTACCTTCTCACAGCTCCCTCTTTTCACCAGAAACGTACGACCTTTGCGCACTCCTGTCGTTGCTGATTACTGCGGTCTGGCTTTATCGGCTTGGCTGTTGCCGACGCAACTGATATTTTCAACGCATGAAAAACAAAGGGATGGATAACAAGACAAGTTGCTCCGTGCTTGGAAGGCGCGGGTTCCTCAAATCGGCGCTCTCTTGCGGTGCGCTCGCCGCTGTTTCGCGTCTGCCTGCGTTGGCGGACGATCCGGCCATATTTCCGGATCGCGGGCGATTCGAGCGCCTCAGTATCGCCAAGGTGCATGTGGACGCTGGTGCGCGGTCGCCGTTTTCGGTGTTGCACATCTCTGACACCCATTTCACGGACGCTTATCCCCATGAGGACAAGTGGAAGCAGCAGCTCAAGAAGGCACGCACACAGACCTTCGGCGGACGTCAGGAAGAGGCGTTCCGCGATTCGATCGCATGGGCAAAGGCCAACTGCGACTACCTGCTCCACACAGGGGATCTCATCGACTGGCTTTCGCAGAAGAATCTCGATCTGGTGAAGCAGTACTTCGGCGAAAATATGTTCGGTGCCGTCGGCAATCACGAGTATTCGCCCTATATGTGGCTTGACCGTGAGGCGAACGCCAACACCTCCCGCACGGATGTCCGCGCCGAGCTTAAGAAATACTTCCCGTTCGACATCCCGTTTGCTTCGCAGGAGATCAACGGTGTCAACTTCGTGTCGATCGATGACTCGGACGCACGCGTGACACCGGAGCAGGTGGAGCGGTTCAAGAAGGAGGTCGACAAGGGGCTCCCAATCGTCATCATCAAGCACATTCCCTTCTATACCGACTACATCTGGCGTCAGAACGCCAAGTTCTGGAAGTACGGATCGAAGTTCCGTTCTGCGGCTGCGCCCGATTTCACCGGTGACGCGCTGACGCAGCGGAATGATCCGACCACGCGCGATTTCATTGCGTATCTCAAAACGGTTCCGCAGCTCAAGGCGATTCTCGCGGGGCATCTGCATATCACGGTGCAGGATCGTTTCTCGCCCACGGCCATGGAATACGTGGTCGGCGGCAACTTCCTCTTCCACGGCCAAGAGGTCACGTTCTCGTAAGGAGAGTCATGGACATACCTGTTACCACTGCCATCCGTGCGTTGCGCGCGGGGAATGCAGCATTCACGCCTTGCGTGTACGACTACGTGGAGCACGGCGGCACCGACCGTGCCGCTCATGAACTCGGGGTCGGAGAACACGAGACGGTCAAGACCATTGTGATGGAAACGGATGCCAAAAAACCGTTCATTGTGCTGATGCACGGTGATCGGGAAATCTCGACGAAGCAGATGGCGCGCCTGCTGGGCGTGAAGTCGGTTGCGCCCTGTTCGCCTGAAAGTGCCACGCGGCACACGGGGTATCTGGTAGGGGGGATCAGTCCTTTCGGCACACGGAAGCAGTTGCCAGTCTACGCCGAGGAGTCGCTTTTCGACCTGCCATGTCTCTACATCAACGGCGGCCGGCGCGGCCTGCTTGTGCAAATCGCGCCGGACGTGTTGGACCAGTTGCTCCACCCGCAACGGGTTCAGGTGGCGATCGGTAAGTGAGGCACTTACAGTCCGTTTTGATTTTACAAGGATGCAGAAAAGGAATACCTTGTTCGCGATCTTGTTGTTTGGGTCGGTTTAGTTGAAGCCACTATCCATTCATGGATCTCCGAGGGATTCTGTTATGCAAGCGAAATGTATACTTTACAAACGGATCGTGCGCAACCTCATCGGCTGGAGCCTCTGCAGCTTTGCTTGGATTTCCTCGGTCGGAGCACAAGAAGCCGCCGACCAAGCGGAGGCCGTCCCTTTGTTGTCTGCGGCGGAACAGGCAGCAGCCGATGAGTTCCTCGCAAAACATGAGAAAAACGCCATCGGGCAGTACCTGTGGGAAAACCGGCGGGACATGCGCAACGAGCTTGTCCGCCGCCATGTGGCCTATTTTCATGCCCGAGGGGCTGACATTGAGGCGAACCCGAACAACGTCGGCAACACCCCGCTCCATTGGGCGACGATCAGCAACGGAGGCGTCGAGATCGTCAAGCTCCTCGTTTCCTTGGGAGCGGAGGTCAACGCGAGGAACAACAATCGATTTACGCCGCTCCATTTTGCGGCGGGGAAGGACAGCGACGGCGAGGCCGTCAGGTTCCTCGTCTCCCAAGGAGCCGATGTCGACGCGAAGAGCAAATATGGCGACACCCCGCTCATTTATCTGATGCGATGGCGGGACAAAGGCTCAAAAAAAAGCGCTAAACTCGCCGGGTTCCTCATCGACAGCGGGGCGGATGTCAACACGAAGGACACCTACGGATTGACGCCGCTCCATGAGGCGCTGGAGAAAGGGAGAGATCTCGAAACCGTCAAACTCCTCATTTCAAAGGGTGCGGACATCCACACGAAGGACCGATACCGCCAGACTCCGCTGTGTAAGGCGGCGGAAGAGGGCGGAAATATCGAGATCATCAAGTACCTTGTGTCCCAAGGCGCGGATGTCAATGCGCGCGAAGATGGCGATCCTACTCCGCTCTGCTATGCGGCATGGAAGAATACGAATCTCGAATTCATCAAATGCCTCGTGTTCCTTGGCGGGGACATTCATGCGAAGGACGACCACGGCACAACCGCACTTCATCGCGCAGCGCAACGCAATCCCAACCTTGATGTCGTCAAGTATTTCGTCTCCCTCGGATTGGACATTCACGCGAAGACCGATATCAGCGGTGGCGGCACCCCGCTCCATTACGCCGTGGGCAACGACAAAGCTGTCGAACTCATCGACTACCTCGTTTCTTTGGGTGCGGACATTCGTGCGGTCAACAAGGACGGCGACTCCCTGCTCCATCAGGCGGCAGGATACAGCAGAAAGGTCGAGGTTCTGAAACATCTTGTTGCACTCGGACTGGATGTCCACGCAAAGAACAACGACGGAAGACGCCCGATCCATTATGCGGCGAAAAACCCGAACCTTGACATGATCACCTATCTCGTCTCCATCGGGGCGGACATCCATGCGAAGACCGAAAAAGGCGACCGTTACGTCCTTGTGGCGGGGCAGACGCCGCTTCATTTCGCCGCACAGAATAAGAACCTCGAAGTCACGAAATACCTTGTTTCCCTGGGGGCAGATGTCCGGGCAAAGGACGGCAAAGGCCAGACCCCGTTCGATCTTGCGGTGGCGCGCAACGACAACGCCAAGGTGGTCGAGTACCTCGCGTCCTTCGGGGAAGACGTCCACGCGAAAGACAAAGACGGCCACACCCTGCTCCACCGGGCCGCCGGAAACGGCAACCTCGCGATTGTCGAACGTCTCGTCGCAAAAGGGGCCGCCGTAAACGAGAAAGCGAACAACGGCGAGACACCGCTCCATGTCGCGGCGCGACGGGGAAACGGCGAGATCGTCGAGTTTCTTTTGTGCGAAGGGGCGGACGTTGATGCGAAAGACAACGGCGGCGCAACGCCGCTCCATTGGGCGGCATGGGGGAGGTGTTGTAGCGATGATATTGACACCATCCGTTGCCTTGTTGCCTACGAGGCGGATGTCAATGCGAAGGACAAGGTTGGCGAGACCCCGCTCTGGAAAGTGGCGAACTGCGGGAACCTCAAAGCCGTCAAATACCTCGTCTCGCACGGAGCGGAAGTCAATGCAACCAACGCCTGGAGAACTCTGCTCCACGAGACGGTGAGGTCGGAGAGGCGCTTGGATGTCTTCAAGTATTTCGTCGAGCACGGCGGGGCGGATCTCAACATCAGAGACGCGGAAGGGAACTCCTTGCTCCATGCGGCGGCATGGGAGAACGAAAAAACGGACATTGTTGAATACCTTTTGATCAAAGGGCTGGAACTCAACGCGAAAAACAAACGCGGGTTTACCCCGCTCCATCTGGCGGCGATGAACAAAAAGGGCCGTGCAATCGTCCGCTTCCTGGTTGCAAAAGGAGCCGATGTCACCGCACGAAGCGAAGGCGACATGGGGTTGCTCCATTTGGCTGCGCATTACAACGCGGGCATCGACACCTTCACATACATCATGTCCCTCGGGCTGGATGTGAATGCGAAAGACGGATACGACTGCACGCCGCTTTACTGTGCGGCGGGGTGGGACAAAAACCCTGAAGTCACCCGACTCCTTGTCGCCAAGGGGGCGGATGTCTATGCGAGGAACCGAAGCGGCGAGTCGCCGATCGACGTTGCAAAACGTATGGGGAATACGGATGTCGTCGCGTATCTTGCGGATCGGTTTGCCATCGATCAGGCGAAAGCCGATGCGCTGATCGAAAAACACGGGAAAGCCGCACTTGCGCATTACCTGCAAGGGGGCACCGTCGACGCGCGCGAAAAGGCGCTGACCCTCGACTACGTCCGGTATTTCGTTTCCAAAGGCTCAGATGTCAATGCGAAGACCGGTGATGGACAGACTCCGCTCCATCATGCGAGGGACGCCTTTGTTGTCCGTTTTCTCATTCTCAAGGGCGCCGATGTTCATGCGCAAGACAACAACGGCAACACCCCGCTCCACCGGGCGGCGGAATGCGGAAACGCCGATATCGTCAAACGCCTTGTTGCGAGGGGCGCCGATCTCAAGGCGAAAAACAAACAGGGCGAGACACCGCCTGACATCGCCAAGAGGACAGGGAACGCGGAAATGGTCGCGTGTTTCGCAAACTTGTTTACCGTAGACCGGGCTAAGGCCGACAAATTGATCGCGGAACACGGTAAGGCCGCACTCCTGCATCTGGGCGGAATACTGGACGAAAACGCGTCGGGTGCCCTCGTTCTCGACACGGTCAAGTATCTCGTTGAAAAAGGGGCCGACGTCAATGCGAAGAACAACGACGGAGGGGGATCGCCGCTGTTCTATGCGGCATTCAACAAGAACGTCGATGTTATCCAATACCTCGTTTCCCAAGGTGCCGATATCCATGCGAAGGCCGACGACGGGCGGATCCCGCTCCATGCGGCGGCGTATAACAAGGATGTCGAAGTCGCCCGGTTCCTTGTCTCACGCGGAGCGGACATCCATGCGAAGAGCAAATGGGGCGTCACCCCGCTCATTTCCGCCGCCGGGAATTGGGACAATTTGGACGTTGTGAAATTCCTTGTCGAGCAAGGTGCTGACATCCACGCGGAAAGCACCTTGGGCAGAACGCCGCTCCATGTGGCGTGTACGGTTGAAACCGCCGCATTCCTGGTTTCCAAGGGTGCCGACGCTACCGCGAAAGCCAAGCACGGAACGACGCCACTCCACACGGCGCGAACCCTCGCGGTCGCGCAATACTTTGTCTCCTTGGGCGCGGACGTGCGGGCCAAGGACGATAGCGGCTATACCCCGCTCCATCTGGGAGGCGCCCAGGACCTTGAACTTGCCAAATACTACGTTTCTCTGGGGCGGATGTGAACGCGAAAGACAACAGAGGCCAAACCCCGCTCCACAACGCGGCGTTCGTGAACCATGACGCCGAAATCGTCAAGTATCTCTTGTCGGCCGGGGCTGATGCCCATGCGGAAGACGAAGAAGGCAGCACGCCGCTTGACATTGCGAAGTTGCGCGGGAGTCCGGCTGCTGTAAAGGTTCTCTCAAATCTCAAATAATGGGCTTATCAGTGCCTTACGACTCAACAAGCACGATAAAAAACAAGTTGTTCCCTCACACGAAGGCACAAAGGGCACTTAGGATTTGAGATTTGGGATTTGAGATTTGCGTTGCTCTGGTTTCCTCTCACAGAGAGCATAGAGGGCACAGAGTTTTTTTGGGGGCATTGCTCGGTTTCTTGGAACCGCCAAGGTGCCAAGAACGCTAAGGCGAGTCTCTGGTTTTCATGAAGTTTCGTGTGTTTCATGGTTAGGAATTGGTTTCAGGTTTCCTCGTGGAGCACCGGGAGGGACGAGCAGACGCTTGCCCCTCCCAGTGCTTCGCAAACCCGATGTCAAGAGTTGGCGGGCGGTTACCGCAGGAAGAATATCATGCCGTCGTTATAGACTAAATCGAGCGACTTGCCGTCCGCGGACCACTCCGCGCGCCACTTGCTGCTCTGCGGACGCGTGTAGGAGGGCGGATTCACCAGCACGCCGGTCGCCGCCACGCGGATGAGGGGACGCGTCCGCTCGGTCCGTGTCGAGCCCAGTTCGTCCACATCCGCCACCACGAGCCTCGTGTTGGGCGCGAACCGCAGCGTGGCGCCGTCCTCCACGGTGAGCGGCACGCCCGCATCAACGTCCACCTTCCGCACCGTCCAGGTGGTGTTTGTCACCTGCACCTCGCCGTTCCGGATCGTCGGCAGCCCCGTCAGCGACGGGAACGTGACCGGCGTGTAGGGCAGAACGTCGTTCGCGTCGAACACCGTGCCGGACGCGAACTTCACCGCGCCTTCAAACGTGGGGCGGCACAGCGTGGGATCGAGCAGCGAGCGGTCGAGCTCGGGGCGCAGGAACGAACCGTCGCCCGGATCCTGCAGCTTCACGTAGTTGAGGTGGTTCGTCACGGACCGCGCCTGCCAGTCGATGCCGATGCCGAAGTTGGCCGTCCAGCCAAGGTTCGCGTTGGGCGCCGGCCCCTTGTTATCGTCGTAGGCATTGTACATCGATACGAAAATCGGCTGCCAGCCCGCCGTGAGCGTGACGGCCGGCCCCACGTACATGCGACTCCAGCCCACTTCCCGTCCGGTCAAGGCGTCCTTGTTGTCGTTCATCTTCACGACCGTCTGTCCTCCGATGTCCACGCGCACAAACCGGATAATGGACGAGGCGAAGTTGCAGACCACGGGCGTCCCCGCCTCGCCCGGAATGTTGATGTAGCCCTTATAGGCGAAGTAGTTCTTGTATTTGCTGTCGGTTGGGCCAATCGGACTCGCCCCTCGTGGTAGTACGGCCAGGCCTTGTAGGCATATCCCACGCCGGTCGGGTCGATGCCCCAGTAGGCGCCCGAGGGAGCCGCCGCATTCAGATTATAGCCGCCGTTGTGATGGTACCAGTGGAGTCCGGAAGGGATGGACGGCACCTGCGTGGCGAACCGGACGGTGCCGCCCTGAACGTCGGCGTCGCCGAGGATCCGGGCCGGGCCGAAGAACGACAGCGTCCCCGCCCCAGTCTTGACGAGGGATTTGAAGGAACTGCTCTTGACGGCGGGGAGGTTCGACACCACCACACGATCATGCGCGACCAGATCAGGGTAGGTCAGCACCGCGGGGGTGTGTGGCGTATACCTTGGGAAGTGGCCCTCCGTCAACGTCAGCAAAGCGGCATTCGTCAAGGCGAGCGGCCCGCCATCCACGGGGATCGCACCGTTGGCCAGAACGGAGAAGCCGCCCTTGACGTCCGCATCGCCGACGCCAGTGGTGACGCCCGAGGCCGAGGCGCCGCCGGCAAAATCGTTCTCGCCATTCGCCAACTGGAGCCAACCGCCCCGTCCACCATAGAAGCCACCCGGCCCCGAAATCTTGCCCGCGAGCGTAATGCCGCGAAGGCTGGCCGCATTCTCAATGTCGTTCTTGATCATCCCGCCGAGCGTGATCGGCCCCGCCCAGACATTCCGCCCGGAGGTTGAACCCAAGGTGAACTGATCGCTGTTGGACGAATAGAAGGCCCCGTTTCCGAGAAACTCGAGCGCGCAATTAATGGCAGGGGCTGATTTCCACAGGCTCACCGTTCCTCCGGGACAAATCGTAACCCTGTTTGTCGCATCGCCGCCGTTGGACAATCCATCCTGATAGGAGATTGCGCCCTTGAGCAGATCGATGTCGCCCACTTTCTGCACCGTCGACGCCACGATGTAGAACCAGCCTTGGTTGCACTGGACGGAGAGCTTGTGGTGGTTCATGTTGAACGGGTTCGCGAATCGGATGTGCATGTTCTTCTCCAGCACGAACAGCGCATCGCCCGTCAGCGTCAGATACTTGGCGATGTTGGGGCAATCGGTCATGTTGTGGATGGCGCCGAGCCCATTGCAGCCAGTCCCCTCCACGTTGATGAACTCCGTCAGTCCAAACGCGGGCGGAAGCTGCCCGCCATTGTCGGACGTCCGATAGTTCTCCAGCGTGCCCGCGTCCGATACGTAGGTGGCGCCGTCCGCCGTGCCGAACGCCCCAAGCTCCCGCACGCGGAAGATGCCGTTCGTGACGTAGATGGTCCCCGTATAGTTCGTCAGCATGCTGCCTGGCTCGAGTTTTCAGTTCGGCTTGTGAAGCGGGATGTGAAAAGTTCAAGTCCCCCACGAGCCGACTTCCGCTGTGTGTAAGGATAGGGGGCATTGCGGAGCACCGGGAGGGGCAAGTGTCACTTGCCCGGCGGCGCATGCGCCGCCCACTTGAGCGTTTAAACCCGCTGCAGGTCGTTTCTTTGAAGTGGCCCTTCAGGCCACGGAATGTTGTCATCGTGACCCAGGGCTGCGCTTCGCTTGCCCTGGGCTAGGGTGGAGCCGCCCCTTCGGGGCTTTGGCACTGCATGCTCGGCGTCGCGTCCAGGAAACAGGGGCACGGACATTCCTGTCCATGACACGGGTTGGAAGCCCCGTGCCCCCATACGTCTGTGCCCTCTGTTCTCTGTCGACTATGCCTTTTGTGTGTTCTGTGTGGTCCGTGGTTAAACAATCGATCCCGATAGCGATCCCGATCCTGATTTGGATGAAACCATGAAACCGGAGAGCGTTGAAAGTTCAACTTGCTCTTTTTAGGCTTACCGTTCGCGCAGGCGGAACACGAGGGTCAGGCGCGCGGTCGATTCTACGGGGCGGCCGCCGCGCATGGCCGGGTTGAAACGCGCTTGGGCGGCGGCGCGCTCGGCGGCGCGATCCAGCGCGGGGAATCCGCTGGAAATGACCAACGTGACGTCACTCGCACGGCCGTTGGCGGCGACCTTCACATCTAGGACTACGGAACCCTCCTCACCGCGCTGCCGTGCACCAAGCGGATAGATCGGACGAATCGCGTAGTCCAGCGAGGGCTGCGCGTCGACGCGCCCGGCGGCGCCGCCGTCGCCGATCGCGCCATCGCTTTCCACAGAGGGCGGAGGTGTCGGTGGCGTGGGTTCCGTCGTAACCGGCTGTGGTGCGGGAGGGGAGGGTTGCGGCTTGGGCGGCTCAGGTGGTGGCTTGGGCGGCTCAGGTGGTGGCTCGGGTACAGGTGGCGGTGGCAGGGGTTCCGGTTCGGGGGCGGGCGGGGGGGGCGGTTCAACCACAGGCTCGGGCATCGGTTCAGGGAGCGGCTCGGGGAGCACTTCGGTAAAATCCGGTTTCTCCGGTAGTTCTTGCGGTGGCAGGGGTTCCGGTTCGGGGAGGGCGAGTGGCGGCACCTCTGGTTGAGCGGGTGCGGAGGGCGCACCGGGTGCAGCCGCTTCTACCTCTGAAAGGGTGAGTTGGACTGAAGTGAGCTGCAGCTCAGGTGCGATGTCGGCGTGTTCTTCGGCGTGCTGGATCGCGGCTCGGCCCAGCAGTAGCATGCCCAGAAGGTGCAAGGCCACTGAGAGCGTGAAGCTGATGAGATGGTCATACGAGAGGGTCATTCGTCTGGAGGGGTGGCACGGTCGGCGGCCGACGTGCGGGCTTCGCCGCTGACCTGAAACGTGACCTGTTCCACGCCGCCGTTCTTGAGTTTGCCGAGCAGCTCGATACCGGTACCGAGCGCGGCGGCGCGATCGGCGCTGATCAGTACCGGAACGGGGTTTTCGCGCCAGCGCGTGACGGTCGCGAGCACGAGGTCGTCGAAAGGCATCGGCTCTTTGTTCAGCGCCAACGTGTTGTCGGCCGACAACGTGATGATGATCTTCTCGCCCTTGAGCAGGGGACCGTTCGCTGACGGCAGGTCCACCTTGAGACCGCGGTGCACGGACATCGAGAAGACCGCGTAGACAAAGACCACGAGAATCAGGAACATGATATCCATCAGGGAAATCATCTCCATGCGGGCCTTGCGGTCC
>Ga0208694_1005334_pt1 | contig 10958 bp, 11 predicted proteins | sample AD_UKC078_MetaG_FD_184442 | JGI IMG/M metagenome (GOLD analysis project Ga0208694, IMG submission 184442) | Active sludge microbial communities of municipal wastewater-treating anaerobic digesters from USA - AD_UKC078_MetaG (SPAdes) (version 2) | ecosystem: Engineered > Bioreactor > Anaerobic >...
CCCCCCTGCCACGACCCGCATCCGCACCGTCTCAGTGGGCGACCGTTACAGCGGGTATGCGTACTTCGGCAACTCCGGCACAAACGAAGCCGCGTTCTGGGCCATCAATCTGACGAACGGCGTACTAACGCAACTCGGAACCCTTAACGTAACGGGTTCGGGATCGTGGGGGCTCTGGACCGTCAAGGAACTGGACGGATATCTGTATCTGCACACGACGACTAACGGCATCTTCGTGTATAAGATGGATAATGCGACCACGTTGGGAGATCTTTTCACCCACCATACGAAGGAGCAGATCAATTTGATCACCGGCAGTGAGGAAGGCAATTACGGGTTCGATGTGTCTGATGGCGGACAGCGTATGGTGCTGGGCGTGGGGTCAACCGGCGTCGCCGAGTTTGAGCCTCTGGTCAAAACGCCCAAGATGCGGTGGCTGACGACCGGTCCGGGGAGTGCCAATGTCTATTACGGCGGCGCGGTCAAAGACCACCAATTCTACACGGGCCAGATCAACACCGGCCCGCAGGTCTGGGACAATGCCGGGAATCTGGTACACAGCACCAACCTCACCAACACGTCCAAGTGCTCGGTGCCGTTCGGTCCGTACGTCTTTTTCGGCTACCAAGACGGCGGCATTTATCGGATCAACAATGACTGGAAGACGGATTTGGTCGACCGGGTCAATCCGGGCAACACCGATCCGGAGGCACTAGCGACAGACGGCACCTACCTGTACACAAACAGCGATGCCAAGAGAAGCCATCTCTACAAGTATGCGGTCAACAATGAAGTCGGAAGTTTCACTTTGACCGAGATCGGTTCGGTGTCGACCGGCCTCTCACGGATCCGAGGCATCAGTTATCACAACGGCAAGCTCTACGCCGCCGATACCAGCGGGACCACGCTGGTCGAAGTTGATGCCGCAACCATGACTTCGACCCACATCATCACGCTGCCAGCCAGCGGCGCATATCAGGCGGTGAGGTCGGGCGACAGGATTTACGTTGTCGGATCGGATGAGCATCTGCGTGTCTACAAGACCGACGGCACCGCTTGGACAGCCGCCGGGAGCTATAATCTGGGACTGGGGGGTTTATACGGCATTTCCGACGTCGACGACGGTCACGTCTGGGTGACTTCCAAAGACAAAAAAATCTCCTACTGGAGTCTGCAAGACCTTCCGTTCTCCGATGATTTTGAAAGCTATCCGGAAACCCTCTCTGTGGGAGACATCGCTTACAACGGGTGGAGCGGATCGAGTGAGGCCGTGGTTCAAAGCGGCGTCGGTGTTGGCGGAAGTCAGGCTGCTGTCCTGCCGAGTGGCACGACGGTCACCAACACACTGCATCCGTCCACCACAGCCTACACCGAGGTTTGGACCGACCTGCGCTTGAAGCCGGTGGCGTTTGATGTTGATGCGGTACCGGAGGTAAACACCAACGCGAGCGTGATGTTGTATGTCAACACTGAAGGGTTTGTGGTTGTGTACAACCCCGAAACCGAGAAGTGGACAACGTGTTCCACCAGCGTCGCGGGCGGTGACGTGACGCCGATCGAAAACGATGCGTACGCGCGCATTACCCTGTACAAGAACTATACCGCAGGCACGGTGGCGGTTTTCGTGGACGATGTTCTGGTGCGCGAAAACCTGAGCATGATCTTCAACCGCCCGTGTTACCGTGCAATGGCTGTGGAGAACAGCGGCGAGGCCAACGCGTATCTGGACAACGTGGCGATCACCTTGTCCTACCCGCGTGACCTGACAGGCGACTCTGACGGCGACGGCTGGTGCGACGCGCAAGAGATCGCTTCCTGGGGCTCGATCTCGGCCACGACCAACAACGTTCCGTATACTTGGTTGTTCAAACATGGATTGACCGATCCGGACGGCGACGCGGACGGCGACGGCCAGTCGAATGCGCAGGAGTATCTGGCCGGCACCAACCCGAATGATGACACCAGTGCCTTCCAGATCCTGAGCATCGAAAGGACCGCAACGGAAACGATACTCGAGATCATGGGCAACGACTCCGGCGCCCGCAGCGATTTCATTATCCAGCGGAGCGTGGACCTGAACGACGGGTTCGTAGATTACGACACGGCGAAACGCGGCGTGGAACCGGCTAACACGTTCTACACGAACGTGGACGACGAGGTCACGAGCCCGGTCTTCTTCTATCGGGTGAAGGCTACCCCGTAATCCCGCACAGACAAAAGAGCGGATCAAGCGGCACGGATGCAGGTCCGTGCCGCTTGCCGTTTTTTTGTTTTGCCCCTTGTCATCACTCAAACCGTTTGATATAGTCTGGCCACTTTTCAGGGGTGGTGGCGCAATTGGTTAGCGCACCGGACTGTCGATCCGGTGGTCGCGGGTTCGAATCCCGTCCACCCCGCCATTTCAGATTCCGAACACGCGGAAAACCGGAAAGGCTTCCGCTGAGACGATTCGAACATTTCCGTAACGCGGGCGTAATTCAATGGTAGAATAGGAGCTTCCCAAGCTTCTTACGTGGGTTCGATTCCCATCGCCCGCTCCATTTCCGCAAGTGGTTGTAAATAAGCTACTTGCGGTTTTTTGTGCCCTCCAAAAAAAGCAAAGTACTAACAAAAGTACTAACATGGTTTATTAAGGTTTATTTAGTTCTACGCCGTTCTACCGTCCCAAATGTACGGCAAAAAACCGGCCTTAACCACACCGTCCAGCCCGATAAGTGAAGCCCAAAATCCCGCGCTAGAGCGTCGCCCTTGCGTCCGCGTCCTCTACCCCTCTATCTGTCAGGGCGTCATCGTCCGTCGCGTCCTGCGCGATTGTGGACGGCTTGCGCGTTGCCGGGTATTGCCGACCGTCTGACGTTGTGCGGGTAGTAGGCATTTGGGAAGTTCCCAAATGATCGCACCTAGCCGCTTTAACAGTGTGGTTATCAACCCCGCACATAGTAGCGATTGCATTATCGGACAACCCTCCGAACTCCTTCAGCGCGATTTCAACGCAACGCCGCTTGTCTGCGTTTGACCGCCGCAACCCGTTCCCGACACAAAAAAGAAAAACCCGGCGCGTGGTATCGCCGGGCGAGGTGCCGTCCATCGCATCGAACGGCCAGCCCTCTAAAAGCCTTCATCCGAAAAGAAGTCTGCAAGCTCGCTCTCGGTCAGCCGTCCGCCGTGATCCAGCAGCAAGCCGGCCAACCGCCGTATTGGGTCAGCGAACGTCTGCACCATCCAAAGCGCGGTTCTTTGCGTAGTGTCCCAAGCATCGACAAAAGCCTGCCTATAAAATTCGCGCCTCTCACACGCCGCGCCTAAAATGTCTGCTATCTCCGTTAAATCGGTCATGCGTCCAGCCGTGCCGAAAGTGGTCAGCGCGTCATTATCGGAGGTCTCGGGAACGCTCCACCTCGAAGGAACTACTGCCGATTGCGCCATATCTACCTTCGGTGGCGTCGCGGTCTTCCTTTGCGCCCTCGTTGCGCACACGTCCAGAAGCACGTCATCCCAGTACACCTTGCGCCATGTGCCGCCGTTTAACTCTGTTCCCGCCATTGAACCAGCCCAGCGCACTGCCGCCAGGTTGAACGGCATTGCGCCGCCGCTAAGCTCACAAAACCCCTGTGCCCGGTGCCCTTCGATTGCGTGGCCATAGCGACACGCAACAACCGCGTGAACGTCAACCGCTAAGACCTTTGCAACAACAGCGTGCCCAGCCTCATGCAACGCTACGGATTTTTCCCATCGTGAATAATGGCTCATGCGTGACCCCGTGTTAAGAGACAACCCGGCCGCGTGTGCCAGCCGGGTGTGTTGATCGGGTTTACAGACTGCCAGCCGTTTCAAGCTCTTTCATCGAATCGGTGGAGTTGATTCCAGAGACAACAGCGGCGGCTTTCTCGGCGAGTGCCCAGAATTGTGAACCGGCTTTTGCTACCGCCTTTGAACGCTTGACCTGTTGGTCATCTGCTTTCGCCTGTTCTTGTCGTGCCGCCGTCAAAGGCAAGCGTGTATTCGCGAACAGCTCGGCGTCGGCTTGATTAGCGAAACACGCGGGCAACTTCTTTACCAGTTCCGCAGCCGCAGCGCCCACCGCATCGGCCAACGGCGTTTTGACCTGTTTCTCCGAATCCTTTTTCAGTTGGCGGAATGTTTCCAGCGCCGTCGCCATCTGGTCTGCAAGTGCGTTCAGTTTCTCGGCCTTCACTTTTTCGCCAGCCCGCTTAGCCCGCGCAGCGCAGCGCGTGACTCCAAGCATGATAGTCTGGAAGCGTTCGGACTGCGTGGGGAGTGCGGCCGTTCTGGCAAGGCTCTCCTCTCGCTGTTTTGCTTCCATCTTTGCCACTCGCTCGCTGTTCTTCTTGTTCGCAGCAGTAACCTCGGCCTTTTGGCGGTCGCTTGCGGTGGGTTCGATGAAAACACCGTTTTGTGTTTGATATGCGGTCATGGTCTTTTCCTTCCTTCTGCTGGATTGTCCAGCGGTTTGTTTCTGTAATCCGCGTGCCACCTTGGCCAGCGGAAATTGATTACATCCAGCTCGTCGCGGGTAGCAGCCGAGTAACGACGTTTTTGACGCTATCAGGTGGCGAGGTACGCGCTAATGCTTTCCCTTTTGCATAGCCGTCCGTCCATGCCTGATAAGTCGCGTCGTGATCCGCGCCGGGCATATCCTGCGGCGTCTCGAAAGTCGGCCAATCGTTCAAAGCAGCCTTGCCCGCATCCGTGACCATTAGCGCGCAAAATGCGCCGGTGGTGCTGACAAAGCGAGTCAGCAAGCCCAGCGCGATTAGCGGGCAAAGGTGCCCTTCAACGATAGCGGCCGCATCGCAAAAGGTTTTCCATGCCGCAGCGTTTCGGCTCGCCTTCTTCATCCACTGGCCAGCCTCTGGAATTAGGTTCCATGTCATGCACAACGTCTGCCGCTTGTCGCCGGGTAGAATGATCTTGCTTGCGGATTGAAGTGTGGATACCTGCCGCAACAGGACACGCAAAGCCTCGGGGGCGCATCCAAGCCAACTTGAAGCGGTGAACCAGCCTTGAACGGTCAGACGGTAAGACCTTCCCTGCGTCTGGCCTGCCGATTCCAAAAGGCCAGCCGTGACTAGACGGCGCATCGCTACCGCATCGGCTCGGGTGCCGCTTGTAGCCAAGCCGAATTGACAAGCCGCTATCCCCCACGCCTCGGCTCTTGCTATCTGCTCCGTTTGGATCTTCCCAACAGCAGCAGCGAGGATACCCTCCACTTGGCCCGCGATTTTCAAAAGTTGTGTGTAGTCGATAGTCCTCATTTCGTGCCCCTCATGTGTCTAATCTGGTTGTTCGTTTTTTGATGGCTTCGCTCAACTTGGTACCGTGCGAGGAGCTGGCGAAGTACCTTTTTTGTTTCCGGCTTGCGTCCTGCCCCTCCAACCGCTTCCAGAGGCTCTGTGTTGCGTCCGTCCGTTGCGGCGGTGTCATTGCTTGGCTTGCCGTCCGGCGCGTTGTGCGTGGCCTGTAGCGCGTGCCGGAGTAGTGCCCGCCCGTTCGGTGTCGAAAGTAGATTGTTCATGCTGTGCCGTTCTTCCATGAATAGGTCGTTGCCGTGTGTGCGTTGCCCGGTTTGAGAATCGTTAGCAGCCCGTCCGCCTGTAACATTGCGAGATAGCGTTTAACCTGCATAGGCTGGCAATCAAGCAATCCGGCGGCGCTGTGCATAGAGAGATAGAAAATCCCAGTGTGCCGGGCGAGGTGCCAACATAGGGCAACAAGTTTTTGCACCTCTGGCTTGTCATACTTGTCAGCATCCGGCGGCAGTTGCTCGACTTGTACCGCCTGCCATGCCGCCGATAGACTGCTTTCCGATAACGGCGTTTTCGCCCTGCCCCATGCGTGGACAAAATCGCTCCATGATTCCGTAAAGGATTGCGTGCCGATTTTAGGGAGTGCCATTTCATGCCAGCGTTTTATGATGGGTTTCAATTCCTGAAAAGACTTGTCAGCAAGCCCGCAGTCAAACCGTAACCCTCGGGCGAGTGAGAAAAGTTTGCGGTGTCTTTGTCCCGATGCCGTTGGTTGGGTAGCGGTTAGCATCGCGTCAATGTTACATAGACCATATAGCGCTGGGGGTGTGTCTGTCGGGGGTGTTGAAGTTGTGGGGCTGTCTCCCTCATTGCTTATGTAGTCCTGTGTGGTCTCTATGGTCATGTGTGGTCTATGTAACAATTCGGCGGTGGTTTTCAGAATGGCGTCGGGATCATGGGAAACGTAACACAAGCGGGCGAGGTCGCGGCCCGAGGGGTCGGCGTCCAGGCTGTACCGCTCGCGAAAGTATGCCCGCGCCGCATCGAAACTTGCGCCGTGCGTTGCTGGGTCGGCTTCGATACTGATAACCACTTTTAGACCGTTGCCAGAGGGTGACACGAAAGCAAGGACGGCGTGAGGGTCGGACGCAAGCGCCGCTTTTGGCTCTGTGCCGCATCCGTCAAAATCCAGAACCAGCAAACCGCTATGTTTTAGAATCGCGTCACTTTTGCGGCGTGCGAACGTGCCCGAGAACATAAAAGCGGGTAATGTGCGCTTAAGCTTCGATGCCTCATCTTTCTGCCCTGCGGTCACATACTCGCGTATGCGTGCCACCTTAGCGGCGTGTAGCGGCCCCGTGATCTCTTCGGCGGCGTCGGCAAGGGTGATTGCATGGGTGCGCGTCGCGTGTGCGCTCTTGACGGCGCTAAACACAATTTCAGTGGGATTGATAGTTGTTTGCATGGGTGCCCCCTTTGGCCGTGAAAACGGCATCGCGGGTGAGAGTCATATATTCGGCCTTGCTGGCGAACGGCCGCCCTTTGCGGCACACTCGACACCGTGCGCAGCATCGGCCTATGTGACCGCTGGATAACGGCAATAGAATGGTGAGGGTTTCGCCGCCGCAGCGTTCGCAGTGTTCCGCCTGGTGATCCGCCCGCAGGTGTGCCGGGGGTGGCGCGTGAACGGCGGTCATGTCGCCACCTCCAGCGCCGCCGCGCCCTCCACATGACGGCCGATGTAAGCCCGTAGACTCGGGACGTGAACAAGCCGCATACCCGCCCGCGCCGCGCCGGGTGCTTTGATTGCCGCTGACTTGACCGCGCCGGATTTGACCAGCGCGAATATCTGCGAACGGTAGAGCCCCTCTAACGTTTGCCCCGTTCGGGGTATTCTCGCCCATTCGCAAGCGATGGGTGCCGCCGCTTCCAGTGCCGCCGCCGTTTCGATTACCTGTCTACCGAGTGCCATATCATCCTCCGTTTCAGCAAGCACTTTGTGCGCTTGCATGAAACAAACATGACACGGACGGAAAGAAAAGTTTTTTTGCATCCGTACAAGGCACGAAAAAACCCCGTAAAAACGGGGTCAAAACGGAGCTAATTTTCTTTACGGTTGCTTGGCAGCATCCGTCAACCGTGCGCCCGCCGGTATTCCCTTACAACGCCGCAGACATATCGGGACGTGATTTCTTTCCCGTCCTTGCGCTCGATCTTTGTGCGCAGGTTTTCGTTGTGTTTCCAAAGTCCAGATGCGCAGCGTTGGGCAACCAACTCGCCCTTGCGAGTGGCGGTCTGGTTTTTGATGAATGAAAACTCTTGAACGATAACCTTTATCTCTTCGGTGGTCAGTTGCGCCCGCGCCTTGCCGCCCCCGCGCCGCGCCTCTAGCTGGGCTTGGGTTAACCTCTTTTTCGTTTGTTTCGTCTCGGCAACAGGAAAATGCTCCTCAATGATGCGTTGAACGGAAACACTATTGCGGATAACAGCCATGTCCTTTATCGGCGTGAATTTGCAAAAGTCCATTGCCTGAACGGTGCTGTCCGTAAACGTGACTTTCCATTTCAGAATTGACACTTCCTGTATGTTTCGCGGTTCCAGTTGCGCCGTGCGCGATGTTAAAGCCTCGCCCTCGAAGACAAGCTCCACGTCCGCAACATCGTGCCGCCCCCACACCATGCGGAAAAACAGTATCCGCACTGGGTTGCTTGTCTCATAATCTCGCCACTCGGTTTTAATGTCGCAAAGATATGCGCGGTGTTTTCTTTTTTTCGATTCGTACAATGCAAAACCGCATTCTCTCGGGGGTTTCCATCCGTCGGGAGTCTTGAACCTCGCTTCATTCGTTCTAATTTGTTCATCAACTATCTGATTCTTCCGCTTTGTCGCTTCCATCCCCTTTTGCATAATGCGCTTCAATTCAGAACGCGCATTTTCTTGCCGCTCCTCTTCCGTGTCACCTTCAACTTCGATATGCTTGATTACGCCGTTATCGTTGAAAGTGAGAGTTTTCTTAACGTGTCTCCATTGAGGAGGAACGCGGCCCGCGCCCGTCTGTTTGTGATTCGCACCGATTGCCCCGGATAATGGCAACTCCTCCACAAAACAGCGCCGGGTAAAGCCGCCCTCCGCAAAGGTCACGCTCGCGTTTAGCGTGCCTGTTCCTCCTATGCCTGCGGTGTATGTTATGGGTGAAAACGTTTCCACGCAAACCGGCGTTAAGTGCGCTTGATCGTTTAAGAATGGCGGCACAACGACAAGCCGCGCCCGTGCGCCGTCCGGCTTGCAAATGTCCACCATGCACCGATAGCGCGTGATCGTTGACGGTGGAAGGTCTTTACCGTTATGCGTCACGATTTGCGGGCTTTCTTCCCGCTCCCAACTCCTGTCCGTGATCGTGCATAGAACGCCGTCATAAATCAAGGACTGTCCCGGTTCGCAAGATGTTTTTCGTTTGCTCATTCTATTCCCTCCCCTTATCCGATTTTAGGCAACTTGTTTAAAGCATCGCGCATGATACGCGGGTCGGTATGCACATAAGCGCGGTCTACGCTCGCGCTATCGTGTCCAACGATTTCCATCGCCACCGATTCCGAAACGCCAACGTCACGCAGCCATGTTGCCGCCGCGTGCCGCAGGGAATGAAAAGTCAATGGGTTGACCTCGCGTGACACATCGCCAGCCTTTTCACGCTTGCGGTTATTCGGCCGCGCCTCACATAATCCGGCGCTAACCATTAGCCGCGTGAAGTCTTTTGACACTCCCCCTATCCCGTATTTTTCGCGCATCTCGAATGCTCGCGGGTGAAGCGGTGCCGTTGGCGTGCCTCGCTTCAACGATAGAATGTGACTCCACAGGGCGTCACTTGCAGGAATGGCCATGTCACGCCCGGTCTTCTCAGTCTTGAAAAGGATTTCTTTCCGTTCAAAGTCGATCTTTGACCATGTGAGTTTTGCGAGGTCGCCTAAACGCTGGCCCGTATAGATTCCGAACGTGATAAGCGATTTCCATTCGGAGTCTGCTACTGTCAACAGCCGTTTGACCTGCGCCAACGTGAACGCCTGTTTCTCTGCGTTCTTTTCTCCCAAAGCTTTCAACGCAAACGGATTTCCAATAATGACGCCCTCATTCATCGCACAGGAAAAGACAGAACGTAAGACCTTAGCCGCGTGGTTGGCAGTTGTCGCGCTTGCCGTCTTGGCTATGCTTCCCCGAAAGGCGAGGGCGTGGGTCTGTTTCACCATGTCCATTGTCATTTCATTACCGACATATTCAGAAAATTGTTTTAGCCGTTGCTGATAGCTTACCAGCGTGCGAGGTGCCAACTCGCCACCGTGCCCTTCAACCCACCGCGAAAAATATTCGTGAACAGTCGGGATAGCGGCCTCGGGGTCGATCTCCCTCGCCAGTTGGTTAAACGTCACGCGGATATGTTCAACCGCGTTTTTCGCACGAAAGACCTTCTCCCATGCGGTCGCCACCTTCAACGCTTTGGCTTTGTCCGTCAGCTTAGTGGTTTTGCACCGCAGCTTGCCGTCGGTGTCTCGCCAGAATGCCGACCAGTATTTGCTTTTCGGGTGCCTGCTTACACTCGCCATTTTGCGCCGCCTTTCGGAACGGGGTTAGAAGTAATGTTGAAAGTAATAACATACCCCGTCGTTTTTGGCAATGCTATTATGAAAAAGCCCAATAAAAACGCTATGTTTTGGGGGTCTTATCTATCGTGGGTTCGATTCCCATCGCCCGCTCCATTTTCACCAAAAAACCCTTTAAAATTAACGTTTCGCAGCAATACGCAACTTCTCCGTGTTGATACTGTGTTGATACTGTCACACCACGCAGAAAAACCCGCCGCCGCACCCGGCCGGTCCACCGTAGAACGCAGAAAAAAGAAAACGCCGTAAGCAACCTGTAGTATGCTTACGGCGTTGACACTTTGTTGACGCCTCAATCAATCGCTACAAGAGCCGTCCGTGCACCCGGCGGAAACCTGCTTCAAGGCGTTGGTCGTCGCCCCGAGGCCGAACTTCTTCACCAGTCTCTCGGCCGTCACCGACAAAGCCTCCTGCGGCGAGGCGAAAGCCATCACGGCTTTCTGCAACGCCTCAATCGGCTTGTCGCCAGTCACACCCGCCGACAGCGTCGGCACAGCCGCAAGGTCAGTCCGATCCCCGCCCTCCGTGTCCGCGCTCTGCGCGATCGTGCCGTTCACGTCCGAGACGTTAACAGTCACAGGACCGGCCAGCCCGACGACGACGGGAACCCCGCCGTTGGTCGGGATCACGACCAGCCCGAAGTGGTTGTTGACCGTGGTCACGTTGTCGCAGGCCCTCGTTCCCGCGCTCTTGCTGGCAGGCGTTGCCAGGTTGCACCCGCACGCCAACACCAAGGCCAGGCCAACAGCGCACCCAAAGCACGCCTTCACCGCGCGCGCGGCCGCAGACGGCCGCTTTTTGCGGAGAGCCTTGCGCACCGCAACACGTTTTCCGCGAACCTTCCTGCGGGTAGCCTCCCGCGCCTTGTTCGGATTAGCCATTTTTCACCCCCTCCTTTTTCCGGAGCTTGCTCAGCCAGCTCCACACCGCAGTGGCGACAAACAAACTCCCGCCGACCAGCGCGGGGCCGTTCGTGGAAATCGCTTCCACGTCTTCCATAGACGCCACGCCCTCGTTCACCAGCCAGCCGCCGCCG
>Ga0208694_1005345_pt1 | contig 10945 bp, 7 predicted proteins | sample AD_UKC078_MetaG_FD_184442 | JGI IMG/M metagenome (GOLD analysis project Ga0208694, IMG submission 184442) | Active sludge microbial communities of municipal wastewater-treating anaerobic digesters from USA - AD_UKC078_MetaG (SPAdes) (version 2) | ecosystem: Engineered > Bioreactor > Anaerobic >...
CATTGATGATGTATGTTCAGAGTTGAGAATATCTAAAAAAATTTTTTATCAGTACTTTAACAAAAAAGAAGATTTGGTAGATGCTGTAATTGAACATGAACGTGCATTGAGTCTGGCTAAGTTACAGAGGAATACCAAGGATAAAAACGCCATTGAAATCTTTGTGTACATGGTAAAAGAATTAAAAAAATCTGCTGAATGTACTCCCAAGCTTTTTTGGCACGATGTAAAGAAATTCTATCCTGCTTTGTTTCAAAAGCATGACCAAATCAAACAAGATAACATCCGTAATATTTTTGAAAACAACATCAAACAAGGAATTGCCGAGGGATATTACCGGGAAGACTTAGATATTGAATTGTTATCATTTTTCCACACCGTACAAATTAGAAATACTTTTGAAATGATGATGCAAATGCAATTGAAATTTAGCCTAAAACGCATCACGGATTTCTTTATTGATATGATTATTCGCTTTATTGCTAATGAAAAAGGACTGAAGTATATAGAAGAAAATTTAACTGATAAAAAATAATTTTATAAACAATATATGACAGGTATTAAAAAGATTGGTATTTTAGTGATGGCTTTGCTGACGGGGAATGTACTTGGTTTCAACGCCGCTCAAGCGGGCACAACAATCCAGGCAGACACATTAAACCTGAGTTTGCAGCAATGCATTGAAATTGCATTGGATGAAAGTCCTACCATTCGTATCGCTCAAAGTGAAATTGACAAAGTGGACTATGCCAATAAAGAAAAACTCTCAGGTTTATTTCCAACTATCAATGCTTCTGCGAATTATTCGCGCACTTTAAAAAAGCAAAAGTTGTTCTTTAACATTCCAGGCATGCCGGCAAATCCTGAAGGAATCGAAGTGGGACAAGATAATACTTTTGTTGGCGTAGTTCAGGCTGCCATGCCCATCATCTCTCCTACCCTATGGGCCAGCATAAGAATGAATGAGACGGACGCCTCCATTGCCATCGAATCTGCCCGTTCATCTAAAATTTCTCTTGTCAACTCAGTGACAAAGGCTTTTTATGGGGTGTTGCTGGCACAAGACTCATATAGCGTTTTTGAAAGAGCACATGAAAATGCTGCTGAAAACGCAAAAATCATTTATAGTAAATACGAACAGGGTGCAGTTTCTGAATTTGAATGGATACGCGCCGATGTGCAATTGCGCAATGCTTTGACCAATTTAGTTTCTGCAGAAAGTGCCATTAATATAACTAATGCACAACTAAAAATGTTGATGGGCATTGATATGCAGGCTACTATCCGGCCCGTTGGGACTTTGTCAGATTACGAGACGGATATTTTTGGTGATTTGATAAAATTATCTGATGTTTCTTTGGATAATAACACGGATTTAAATCAGTTTGACTTGAGGGTTAAACAATTGCAAAAGACTTTGGAATTACAGAAAACTACCTGGCTGCCCACTTTGGCTGCAACCATCAATTATCAATATATGACAATGCCCAATGATGATGTGGCTTTCAAGGATTATTACTGGTTTCCGACTTCTACTGCAGGTATAACATTATCTATCCCTATCTTTCAGGGAGGAAGCAAACACTACAAAGCCAAACAATTGCAGGTACAGTTAAAAGCAATGGATGACCAACGGGAAACTTTGAAACGTTCGTTGGAATTGCAGGCCATCAATTTGACTGATAATATGATAAAGGCTTTGGAGAAGATGGAATCAGGAAAAAAAGCGATGTCGCAAGCAGAAAAAGCCCTGACCATCTCACAAAAAATGTATGAAGTGGGTGTAGGAACTTATTTGGATGTGACCAATGCAGAATTGGGTTATATACAAGCGGGTTTATCGTACAACCAATCCATCTTCGACTTTATGTCGGCAAAGGCGGATTTAGAGAAATTATTGGGGAAAGCAGTGGAATAAAAAAGTCTTAAACCCCTAAAAGAAACTTTTAAATAGTGCAAAATATAAATAGTAAATTATATATAAACGTATGAAAATCATAAACAAAATTTTTGTATTTTTCTTGCTAACCGGGCTTGTGGCTTGTGGTAGCAATAATCCGGAAAGCACTCAATCAGAAGAAGCTTCTGTTGAGGTAACTGAACAACTTCCCAAGGTTAATACACAAAAGGTTTATTTACGTGAGGTGGATCAGAATTATGAGTTTACGGCAACGGTTGAGCCGGTGGTGAAGAATAACATCAATCCGACCACTCCGGGACGTATCCGTCAGATTTTTGTAGAAGTTGGCGATAAGGTAACCAAAGGTCAGCGATTGGCACAAATGGATGCTGTGAATTTGAATAATCTGGAGACCCAAATTGCCAACTACAAGCGCATCTATAAACGCGTATCGGAATTGTATGAAGTAGGCGGTGCTTCTCAGCAAGAATTGGATAATACAAAATTACAATTGACAGTAGCGGAAACCAATTTGAAAAACTTACAAGAAAACACCTTGCTGAAAAGTCCGATTACCGGCATTGTGGCTTCCCGCAATTATGATAATGGCGATATGTATAACGGTCAGCTACCTATCCTGACGGTTATGCAAATCAACCCGGTGATTTTGCGTATCAACGTATCTGAAATGTTTTTCAGCAAAGTCAAAGTCGGCATGCCGGTAAACATCAAACTGGATGTATATGAGGGCGAAATTTTCAATGGAAAAATCAGTTTGGTTTACCCAACCATTGATGAAAGGACACGCACCTTCGGTGTAGAAGTTACATTGAATAACAATAATGCGAAAGTTCGCCCGGGCATGTTCGCACGTGTAAATATTAATTTTGGAGTTATCGACAGGATTGTGGTACCCGATCAGGCTATTATTAAACAGGCAGGTTCAGGAACACGCTACGTCTATACCATAGTTGATAATAAGGCTTATTATAAACCGGTGGAACTTGGAAAGAGGATGGATACAGAATACGAATTGATTTCAGGAATTGAAAATGGTGCTGAGGTTGTTATTTCGGGTCAATCCAAACTGGCTGACGGCCTTGCAGTGGAGGTAATTCAATAATAAGATTTTAAGATGAAAATTTACGAAACTTCGGTTAGAAAACCGATTACTACAGCCCTTATTTTTGTGGCGGTAGTGGTATTGGGACTATTCTCACTCAACAAATTACCCGTTGATTTGCTTCCGGATATTGAGACCAACGCCATCATGGTAATGACCACCTATCAAGGCGCCAGTGCTGCCGATGTTGAGACGAATATTTCCAGACCCCTGGAAAACGTATTGAATACGGTCACCTATTTGAAAAATATCTGGTCTTCATCCCGGGAAAATCGATCAATTATTTTCCTGGAATTTGATTATGGGATGGACATTGATGAGTTGACCAATGATGTACGTTCCAAATTAGATTTGGTCAAGTCGTTTTTGCCTGATGGAACGCAAGATCCTGTTATTTTCAAGTTCAGCACGGATATGATTCCGGTAATGCTGATTTCAGCAACAGCGGATCAAAGTTTACCGGCTTTATATAAAATCCTGGAAGAAAACGTTGCCAACCCTTTGGCACGTATTCCGGGCGTAGGTTCAGTGTCTATTTCCGGTGCTCCACAGCGTGAAATACAGGTATTTGTGGATCCGTCTAAATTAGAAGCATACAATCTTACGATTGAAGGAATTGCCCAAAAAATCCGGATGGAGAATATCAATACGCCTGCAGGAACCATGGATATTGGTAATGAGTCGTATGCACTTCGCGTGCAGGGTGAGTTTATTTCTCCCATGGAAATGAATAATTTGGTAGTGGGTTCCATGGCAAACAGAAACATCTATCTTTCAGATATTGCTGTTGTAAAAGATACTTTGGAAGAAAGAGCACAGGAGGTTTACACGAATTCGGTGCAAGGTGCTACCATTGTCGTACAAAAGCAATCCGGTTCCAACACGGTTAAAATTGCGGATGCGGTGCATAAAATGTTACCCCATTTACAAAAAAATCTTCCGTCTGATGTTCACTTAGAAACCATTGGAGATACTTCCGTCAACATCAAAAACACCATCTCCGGTTTGGTTGAAACCGTAATGTATGCTTTTGTTTTCGTGATGTTGGTGGTATTGTTCTTCTTGGGTAGATGGCGTGCCACCTTGATCATTATCGTAACCATTCCGATTTCTTTAGTTGCTGCATTTATCTACTTAGGATTTACCGACAGCTCTCTTAATATCATTTCTCTGAGTTCTCTTTCGGTAGCCATTGGGATGGTGGTGGATGATGCGATTGTTGTATTGGAAAACATTACTACCCACATCGAAAGAGGCAGTCGCCCGAAAAGCGCAGCTATTTACGGCACCAGCGAAGTGTCTGTTTCGGTAATTGCCTCTACCCTCACCCTGCTGGCGGTTTTCTTCCCGCTTACCATGGTAAAAGGCATGACAGGGGTGATGTTTGAGCAATTGGGTTGGATGGTAACCATCATCATGACCGTATCAATGGCTGCATCACTCACACTGACACCGATGATGTCATCACTGATGTTACGTCCTGACCGCAAAAAAAACAAGCTTGGCAAGTGGTTGTTTAAGCCCATAGAAAAAGTATTGGATTGGTTGGATAATGTTTACGGGGCTACCATCAACTGGACTGTACGCCATCGTACAATTACAACCATTAGTCTTTTTGTCTTCTTTATACTCACCTTGGTACCTGTCTTCATGCCTGATAGTCGGATTGGTACTGAATTTATGCCGGCACAAGACAACAGCAGAATTGCAGCTACCGTGGAATTACCTATCGGTACCCGCACTGAAATTACCAGAGCTACCGCTGAGAATCTGTATAATCTTTGGAGAGAAAAATACCCCGAGATGAAGATGATCAACTTCAGTGTAGGCCAGGCAAGTAGTAAAAACGTATTTGGCTCCATGCAAAATAATGGTCCTCATATTATCAACTTCAACATCAGATTATCGGATTTAAGAGAGAGAGAAAGAAGCTTGTTTGAAATTTCAGATTTGATGCGTAAAGATTTAGAGAATATACCTACCATCAGAAAATCATCTGTTACGGTTGGCGGCGGCCATATGATGGGTGGACAGTCAACCATTGACCTGGAAATTTACGGTTACGACTTCTTTGAAACGGATAAAATTGCAAAAGCAATGAGTGAGAAGATGGCGGAAATCCCCGGCTTGGTAGATATAAAAATAAGTCGCGAAGATTATCAACCTGAGTTCAGGGTGCAATTTGACAGGGAAAAATTAGCCATCAATGGCTTAGATATAGCTACTGCATCCAACTTCTTAAGAAACCGCGTGAACGGTTTGGTAGCTTCATTATTCCGTGAAGATGGTGAAGAATATGATATACGCGTTGCCTATGCACCTGAATTCAGACAATCCATTGAAGCAATAGAAAATATTCTGATTTACAACAATCAAGGACAGTCAGTAAGAATAAAAGATGTAGGTAAGGTGGTTGAAGAGTTTTCGCCACCCACCATTGAGCGCCGCAACAGGCAAAGGATAATCACTGTTTCTTCCACCATTTCGGGAACAACCATGGACAAAGCGGTAGCGGCTATCAATAAGAGCGTAGATGAATTACATCTACCTTCTAATATTTACACGCAGATTGGAGGTTCATACCTTGACCAACAAGAATCATTTGCAGACCTGACCACTTTATTGTTATTAATTTTGTTACTGGTCTTCATCGTGATGGCATCACAGTTTGAATCGCTCACCTATCCTTTCATCATCATGTTCTCCGTACCATTTGCCGTGTCGGGGGTAATCATAGCACTTTTGATTACAAATAGTAACTTTAACATGATGTCCTTTATCGGAATTATCATGCTGGCCGGTATTGTGGTAAAGAACGGAATTGTACTGGTGGACTACATCAACCTGAATCGTGGTCGTGGTATGGGTATTATACAGGCAGTAGTTAACGGAGGTAAATCCCGTTTGCGTCCGGTGTTGATGACTACCATTACTACCATCTTGGGGATGACTCCATTGGCATTGTCAACATCCGAAGGTTCGGAAATGTGGAAACCCATGGCAATCACAGTTATCGGTGGTCTGACCATCTCTACTATATTTACTTTGATCATTGTTCCAACTGTTTATGCTTCATTTGCAAAAAATGGAGTGAAGAGACAGCGCAGGAAACTGAGAAAACAACTAACAACGAAGAACGAAGAACGATGAACTAAGAACGAAAAACGAAGAACGAAGAACCCGCGACCGCGGAACTCGGAACACGGAACGCGTTAACTTCCCTAACTTCATTAACTTCCCTAACTTCATTAACTTCCAAGACTAGCTACTAGCTACTAACTACCAACTACTTTTAAAACATGAAATCAATCTTTATAACATTCGATCAGGCATATTACGACCAGGTAATGGGAATACTCGGATCTCACAACGTTCGGGGATTCACGGGTTGGGAGCGCGTGCAAGGCAGAGGATCAAAAACAGGTATTCCTCACTTAGGTACGCATGCCTGGCCTTCGTTGAATTCTGCCATCATCACCATAGTAGAAAAGGCGAAAGTAAAGCCGATTCTAAAAGACTTAAAAGCCCTCGATCTTACATCAGAATTGATGGGACTAAGGGCTTTCGTATGGGATATTGAGGATATGATTTAATAACGCAGCAAGAGCTTTCTCAAAATAAATAGCCAACTAAAAAACCGTAAGGTGTCTTAGAAGTGTCCAAATGCCCCGAATATCGAAAGTAACGTAGCAGTTGGGCAATTATAAGACACCGTCGTCAGTGTGCGTGGCTATGACTTGCAACAGACAAAAAGATAATACCAACCCCCACCAATATCAATAAAAATTGTACGATAGATTCTTTTGGTTTGGTTTCTTTATGCATTTCGGGAATCAAATCCGCCAATGCGATGTATAAGAAACTTGCGGCGGCAATAGCCAATGCATAAGGAACTATTTCTTCCATGAAATCAAGCAGAAAATAGGTAGCTACACCGGCTACAATAGCGCTGGATGCTGACAATAAGTTATAAAGCAATGCCTGTTTTTTGGAATAACCGCTCTTGATAAGGATGCCAAAATCACCCAATTCCTGTGGTATTTCGTGTAGTACAACTGAAATGGTAACGAAAATCCCCAATTCTACAGAAGTCATAAAGGATGTAGCTATCACCACTCCGTCAATGGCATTGTGAACAGCATCTCCAATGATAATCATGGGTCCGGCGGCATGTATCTGGCGCTCGCAATTGTCATCGTGACACATGCGCCAAAGGATAAACTTTTCTAATAAAAAGAAGAATAAAATACCAAATAACACCCAAATCAGCGCATCCCTAACAGGCAATATCTCCATAGATTCAGGGATTAATCCCATTAAAGCCGAGCCAATGAGGGTACCTCCTGCCAAACACAACAAATAGCCGGAAAGTTTTTCCAGCCATTTTTGGTTTAACATCAACAAGCTACCGCTCAACATAACGCTGCCGACACTAGCTGCCAGCAACGCTATGATGATGTAAATCAATTCATTCACTTATTTAGATTGTACAAGAACCCAAGCATCGGGATAGGTATCCCTGATCTGGTTGATCTTTGCCCTTGCTTCCTGATAGGTATTGTAAGAAGCAATGATAACCCTCAACATACCTCTGTCATTTTCCACAACTAAGGCATCATTTCCTTCATTCACAAGCTTGGCGCGCAAATTCCTGGCATTATCGTGAACAGTGAATGCACCTACTTGCACATGATATTTCTTACTCATGGCAGCAGTATTGGTTTCACCGGCAGCTAATTTGAATGCTTCGGAACGGGTAACTTCCCGCTCAGCAGGAGTTGTAGCAGGAGTTGTTTCCTGAACCGCAGGAGTTTCTACAGTAGCAGGCTCGTGAGCACTGGAAATTTCAGTCACTGATTGCTTGGATTTACACGAAATCATGGATATGCCGATAACGGCTGCGGTACAGATAATAAGAATCTTTTTGTTCATAACGAATTAGTGATTAAATATTTCCCGCAAATTTACAGTTTTTTCTTTAAAAAAACTATTTTGTTGTTTGAGATTTCAATTGTTCCGAATTCCTCTTCATTTTTTTGTCTTGACACAAAAAAACGAAGCAAAAAAAGTCAAGACTGTGCCTGCTTCTCTCAAAAAACTTGCGCTCGATTGACTAAATCGTCCAAACTCGCAACTTCGTTGCTCAAACAAGGACGATTCTTTACGTCAATCTCACTTGTTTTTTGGTTCACCAGGCAAGGTCGTTTTGCGTTCTGCAACACTTTGGACCCCGGAACCCGCGAACTCGGAAACCCCGCACCCCGGAACACGGAACCCGTACCTCGTTAACTAAATAATTGCGTTATATGTTTTTTATTAAAAAAATATTATCTTTGCACTTAAATTACAAAAGTGGAAAGATTTGGATTGCTTGCAACCACAGAAAAAAATGCTAAAAAAAATACTCCCACCATTTTCTTCTCGTTTCAATTTCCAAATCCCCTTTTTGATAATTGCTGACAAAGCATCATGCGCACATGTTTTCAGTATTGTAAAACTGATGCACATGCTGTGTAATTGGACATTAATTCTAACATCTTAATACAAAATATTATGGCTTATTTATTTTCATCTGAATCTGTTTCAGAAGGGCATCCCGACAAAGTATCGGATCAAATATCGGATGCAATTTTAGACAATTTGCTGGCACAAGACCCTGAATCGAAAGTGGCTTGTGAAACTTTGGTAACAACCGGACAAGTGATCGTAGCCGGTGAAATTAAAACCTCGGCTTATGTGGATTTTCAATCGGTTGTGCGTCAGGTGATCAATGATATTGGTTACACCAAAAGTGAATATAAATTCGATGGAGATTCTTGCGGTATCTTATCTTCCATCCATGAGCAATCCCCCGATATCAACCGCGGTGTAGAGCGTAAAGACCCGAACGAACAAGGTGCGGGTGACCAAGGAATGATGTTTGGTTATGCTTGTAATGAAACCGACATGTTGATTCCTTTTGCGCTTGATTTGTCGCATGCATTAGTCAAAGAGTTAGCTACCATCCGTAAAGAAGGCAAAGTGATGACTTATCTTCGTCCGGATTCCAAGTCGCAAGTCACAATTGAATATGACGACAATAACAAGCCTAAACGTGTACATACCATTGTCGTTTCAACCCAACATGACGACTTTATTCAAGCCGATGCCAACACCACGCAAGCACAAGCAGACAAGGTTATGCTTAATAAAATTCGTGAGGATGTCAAAAATATTTTGATACCGCGGGTTAAGGCTTTGTCACCTCGCTTTAACGATTTGATTCAGGATGATTATATCCTGCATGTCAATCCTACCGGAAAATTCGTGATTGGCGGTCCGCACGGCGACTCCGGCTTGACGGGTCGTAAAATCATTGTGGATACTTATGGCGGAAAAGGTGCTCACGGTGGCGGTGCTTTTTCAGGCAAAGACCCTTCAAAAGTGGATAGATCGGCGGCTTATGCTGCTCGTCATATTGCCAAAAACATGGTGGCTGCTGGTGTTGCCGAAGAAATATTAGTGCAGGTGGCTTATGCCATTGGAGTTGCCAAACCCATGAACTTGTACGTCAATACTTACGGAACAGCTAAAGTAAAACTGACCGATGCTCAGATTGCTGAAAAGATCAGCAAATTATTCGATATGCGACCAAAAGCCATAGAGGACAGATTGAAATTACGCAATCCGATTTATCAGGAAACTGCTGCATACGGACATATGGGCAGAACACCCCGCAAGGTTACCAAGACTTTCAAAGGAAGTTCCGGCAGCACCATAGTCAAAGAAGTGGAACTATTCACCTGGGAAAAAACAGACATGAAGGACGCCATCAAAACAGCATTTAATATTCATTGATTTTGGCTATCTTTGCACAGTTTTGCAGAAGATATACCTAACAAAATTATTTAAGATAGCTTGATTTCATGGCAAAAGAATTAAAGGAACTGACTTCAAAAAGTGAAGATTATTCACAGTGGTACAACGACTTGGTAATTAAAGCTGATTTGGCTGAAAACTCCGCCGTCAGGGGATGCATGGTCATCAAACCCTATGGCTATGCCATTTGGGAAAAGATGCAGGCTGAATTGGATCGCATGTTTAAAGAAACGGGGCATGTGAATGCTTATTTCCCGCTTTTTATTCCTAAATCATTTTTAAGCAAGGAAGCAGACCACGTGGAGGGTTTTGCTAAGGAATGTGCTGTGGTAACGCATTACCGCCTGAAAAATAGCACGGATGGCAGTGGATTGATCGTTGACCCCGAAGCAAAATTAGAAGAAGAGTTGATTGTTCGTCCCACTTCCGAAACCATCATTTGGAATACCTATAAAAACTGGATTCAATCATACCGGGACTTACCCATCTTAATTAACCAATGGGCAAATGTGGTGCGTTGGGAAATGCGTACCCGTTTGTTTTTGCGGACTGCCGAATTCCTTTGGCAAGAAGGACATACAGCACACGCTACTTCTGAAGAAGCTATGGAAGAGGCGGTGAAGATGATGCATGTATATGCTGATTTTGCTGAAAATTTCATGGCAATGCCGGTGGTGAAAGGGGTAAAATCTGCCAGTGAACGCTTTGCCGGTGCATTGGAGACCTTCTGCATTGAAGCTTTGATGCAGGACGGAAAAGCTTTGCAAGCAGGTACTTCGCACTTCCTCGGACAAAATTTTGCCAAAGCTTTCGATGTTACTTTCCTGGATAAATCCAACCAATTGGATTATGTATGGGCAAGTTCCTGGGGTGTTTCTACGCGACTGATGGGTGCTTTGATCATGACCCACTCCGATGATAATGGCTTGGTATTACCGCCTAAATTAGCTCCCTATCAGGTAGTCATCGTTCCTATTTATAAAAATGACGAACAATTGGCCGCCATCACTGAAAAAGTGAATGCCGTTATCAAAAAACTCAAAGCATTAGGCATCAGTGTAAAA
>Ga0208694_1005356_pt1 | contig 10937 bp, 10 predicted proteins | sample AD_UKC078_MetaG_FD_184442 | JGI IMG/M metagenome (GOLD analysis project Ga0208694, IMG submission 184442) | Active sludge microbial communities of municipal wastewater-treating anaerobic digesters from USA - AD_UKC078_MetaG (SPAdes) (version 2) | ecosystem: Engineered > Bioreactor > Anaerobic >...
AATTATCTTTCTCGATGAAAGTATTACGAACCGCAAGGGGTATCACCCCGCCACGGTCAAAGACATGGATCAGTGTATCGGGTGCGCCAACTGCGCGCGGATGTGCCCCGATTCCATCATTACCGTGGAACGCGTTTAGAGGGGGTTAGTATGGCAAAAGAACTTTGGAAGGGCAACGAAGCCATCGCGGAGGCTGCCATTCGCGCCGGATGTCGATGCTATTTCGGTTACCCGATCACACCACAGAGTGAAATTCCCGAATACATGTCTCTGCACATGCCTAAGGCGGGCGGAGTTTTTTTACAATCTGAATCAGAAATCGCCGCCATCAATATGGTCTACGGAGCGTCGGGCGCGGGCGCGCGGGTGATGACGTCTTCGTCCTCGCCCGGTGTCAGCTTGAAACAGGAAGGCATCTCCTATATGTGCGGGGCGGAACTGCCGGGAGTCATCGTCAACGTCATGCGCGGCGGTCCCGGACTCGGAACGATCCAGCCGGCGCAAGGCGACTATTTCCAAGCGACGCGCGGCGGCGGCAACGGGGACTATCGGCTGATCGTCTTCGCACCCGCCAACATTCAGGAAGTCGTCGACCTCATGCAGGAGGCTTTCGAGCTTGCCGACCAATACCGCATGCCCGTCATGATGCTTCTCGACGGCATGATCGGTCAGATGATGGAGCCAATCGAATGGAAAAAGCCGCCCGTATCCCCGGACGACCTGCCTGCTAAACCTTGGGCGACAACCGGTACAAAAGAGGGACGTGCGCCGAATATCATCAACTCACTTTTTATTGACCCGGAGGCGTGTAACGTTCACAATCAACGCCTTGAGGAAAAATACCGTCGCGTCATCGAAAACGAGCAACGATACGAAACGAACGACACGGACGGTGCCGAAGTCATCTTTGTCGCTTACGGCACACCGGCGCGACTTGCGCGCGCCGCCGCCGGGCTTCTCGAGAAAGAGGGCATCAAGGCGGGAGTCTTCCGACCGGTCACCGTCTGGCCGTACCCGTATGAAGCGCTTCATGAGGTAGCCATACAGGATAGTGTCAAAGTCGTCGTTACCGTCGAGATGAGTACGGGGCAGATGGTCGACGACGTACGTATCGGCGTCAACGGCATCAAACCCGTCTCCTTCATCGGACAGGCAGGCGGGGTCATCCCGACACCTCGCGAAGTGGCGAATGCAGCACTGAAAGCTCTGGGGAGGTAAAGATATGGCTATCGTCTATCAGAGATCGAAAGGTCTCACCGATGTTGAAACACACTATTGCCCGGGCTGCACGCACGGCATCATTCACAGACTCGTCGCCGAAACGCTCGAAGAGCTGGACATCCTGGGAAAGACGATCGGTGTCGCGCCGGTCGGATGTTCCGTCTTCGCTTACGATTACTTTAATTGCGACATGCAGGAGGCTGCCCACGGTCGCGCCCCTGCCGTCGCGACAGGCATCAAGCGCGTACTGCCAGACAAAGTCGTCTTCACGTATCAGGGAGACGGCGACCTTGCCGCCATCGGTACGGGAGAAATCACGCACGCAGCAATGCGAGGCGAGAATATCACGACCATCTTTGTCAACAACGCCATCTACGGCATGACAGGCGGTCAGATGGCGCCGACAACACTCGTCGGACAGCGCGCTACCACGGCGCCTCTCGGTCGTGAGAAAAACCACGCCGGCTCGCCAATTCGCATCGCGGAGCTGCTCGCCACGCTCGACGGCGCAGCCTACATCGAGCGCGTTACCGTCACATCGCCTGCAAACGTTATGAGGGCAAAACGCGCCATCAAGAAAGCTTTCGAACTGCAACTTGAAGGACGCGGATTCACGATGATCGAAGTCTTGTCAACGTGTCCGACGAACTGGGGGCTGACTCCCGTCAAGGCACTTGAATGGCTGAACGAGAACATGATTCCCGTTTTCCCGCTCGGCGTTTACAAAGACATCACGAAAGAGGAGGCGTAAGATGGCTTATCACGAAATCATCGTAGCGGGCTTCGGCGGACAAGGCGTCATGTCGATCGGCACGACGATGGCTGAAACCGCCATGGCGCAGGGGTTGAATGTCAGCTGGCTGCCGTCGTACGGACCGGAGATGCGTGGCGGTACGGCAAACTGCAACGTCGTCATTGCCGATACGGAAATCATCTCCCCGATCGTCCTTGAGCCGAGCGAGCTCATTGCCATGAATCAACCGTCACTCGACAAGTTCGAACCTGCCGTCAAGCCGGGAGGATTGATCCTCGTCAACGAATCGATCGTCGAACGCAAGGTTCAACGTGACGATGTGCGGGCAATCTACGTCCCGTCACTCGAAATCGCTTCGGAGCTCGGCAACATGCGCGTCGCCAACATGGCGATGCTCGGCGCCTACATCGAAGCGACAAAATACTTGACATTTAAAACAGTCGTGGACATGTTGCGAAACATCTTCACAGGCAAAAAAGCTCACCTCGTCGAGCTGAACGAGGTCGCTCTCCAGCGAGGCGCCGATTGCGTACGACGGTGAGTGCAACGTAGACTTCTTGCGGGCGCGCGGCGAGAGGGGCGCCGCGTGCCCATTCCGCCACATACTTCCCCGATCAATTTCCAAGGGAAAAGACACGAAACGTATCTGACCCGCACAAGATTGATTTGAGAAAGGACCAACCATGGAGATCAAGATTACCAGAACGCAAAACCCGAAAGCCAAGCCGACCGATGAGAGCAACTTGGGCTTTGCGCGAACTTTTACCGATCATATGTTTATCGTCGAATACGACAAAGGCATAGGATGGCACGATGCACGCATTGTCCCGTACGGACCGCTCTGTCTCGATCCGGCTTCGCCGATTTTTCATTACGCTCAGGAAGTATTCGAAGGCACCAAAGTTTACAGATTGTCCGATGGTAACGTCGGTTCATTCCGACTTCGCGACAATGCGCGCCGCATGAATCGCAGCGCTGATCGCACCTGCATGCCGGAAATGGACGAAGACTTCCAGATCGAAGCCATTACGCGTTTAGTCGATCTCGACCGCGACTGGGTACCGAGCAGCAAGGGAACATCTCTCTACATCCGACCGACGATGATCTCGGACGGCAATAGCCTAGGCGCGCACTCCGCTGATCGTTTCATTTACTTCGTCATCTGCGCCCCGTCGGGATCATACTATCCGGAAGGCATGAAGCCGGTCCGTATCCGCATCGAACAGCGCTACGTCCGCGCCGTCAGGGGCGGCATGGGGCGCGCGAAGACGGGCGGCAACTACGCCGCCAGCTTCAAGGCGACGAAAGAAGCGATGGACGCCGGATTTAACCAAGTCCTTTGGCTCGACGGACGTGAGCAGAAATACGTGGAAGAGGTCGGCGCCATGAACATGATGTTTGTCATCGACGGAAAAATCGTGACAGCCGAACTCGGCGACACGATCCTGCCGGGCGTGACGCGCGACTCCGTCATCACGCTCGCAAGAGAGCGCGGCATGGTCGTAGAGGAACGTCGCATCAGCGTTCAAGAACTGTACGAGGCACACGCAAAAGGTCAGCTCAGCGAGGCCTTCGGAACCGGCACGGCCGCAGTCATCTCGCCCGTCGGAGAACTCCAGTACATGGGAGAATCGATCATCATCAACAACAGGGAAATCGGTCCTATGGCGCAGATGTTCTACGATGCACTCACCGCCCTCCATCGCCAGACTGTCGAAGACACACACGGATGGACGGCAGTGATACCACGCTATGAATATTAGTGTACTTTGGCGACTTTTATCATGATGGCGCATTCGATGCGCTTTTTGAAAAGTTCGCAACCAAATTTATCGGTTCCGAGAAGACTGCCCGACATATGAAAAGCGTTCGCTGCGCAACCTCCTGCGCAATACAGTTTTGCCCAGCAATCGCGGCATGCGTCGCGGGCGAAGACGTTGCATTTTCGAAACTCGTTCTGAAGATCTAATTCCGTCACGCCATCGTCAAGAGTTCCAATTTTGAAGGACGGATCGTCGACGAGCTGGTGGCACGGGTAGAGGTCGCCCGAAGGCGTCACGGCGAGATACTCCGTCCCCGCCCCGCAACCTGTAATCCGCTTGTAGATACAGGGTCCATGCTCGAGATCAATCATGAAGTGGTAGAACTCGAAAGGATCGCCCTCGCGCTCGCGGCGCAACATCTCCTCGGCAAGCTTCTCGTATTGCTCAAAAATAATCGGCAAATCCTCGTCCGCCAGAGCATACGGCTCGTCAGGACGGCAGACGACAGGCTCCATGCTGATCTCGCGAAACCCGAGATCGAGCATGTGCAGAATATCGTTCAAAAAATCGGTATTGAGATGCGTGTACGTGCCTCTGACATAGTATGTGCCACGGGTTCGCCTCTTAACGAGCTCAAGAAACTTCGGCACAATACGGGCATAACTGCCCTTTCCTCCAATGTCGACGCGAAAACGGTCGTGCACGTGAGGGCGTCCGTCGAGACTGAGGACGACATTGTGCATCTCTTTGTTCGTAAACTCGATCACATCATCATCGATGAGCACTCCGTTCGTCGTTAAGGTAAAGCGGAAATGCTTGCCTGCTTCCTTTTCGATGGAACGCGCATAAGCGACGACGTCCTTGACCATCTGCCAGTTGAGAAGCGGCTCGCCGCCGAAAAAATCGACTTCCAAGTTTCTCCTCGATCCCGAACGCTCGATGAGAAAATCGATCGCTTTCTTTCCCGTCTCGAGAGACATGAGCGCCTGCTCTCCCTTGTACTTGCCCTGCCCGGCAAAACAGTATGAGCAATCAAGATTACACGTGTGGGCGACATTAAGGCAGAGCGCCTTGATGACATTCTCCTCTTTCCGGAAACTCGTCGTGATATCGCCTTCAGGACAGTGGGTGAAGTCGGCAAGTTCGCATGGCGCAGTCATCGTCTGATCCCGTTCGATCATCGCTTGTGACCGCTCACTCACCGTCGGACCCGCTCCCCCAAAAAGCCGATCCGCATGATCCGAATAAGAGAAAAGCTTCTGATGATCGACAAGTTCTTGCACATCGTCGAGCGCAGAACAAATGTCCTCGACCTCAAAGCGATCTGACAGCACGCGAACGATATCATCACGGTCTGTTTTTTCGTACAACGAAACAATCTCGTAGACGAGATCGTCTACGAGATGAATGCTGCCGCTGTCGACATCCAACACGATATTGTAGCCGTTCAGTTTGTACTGATGAATCATCCGCTCATCCACCAAAAATCGGCACTCCGATTTTTCAATGCGGTACGCCGACCTTTAATCTCTGCTTGGCTGGTCGTCTTTCCGCGAGAATCGACTCCTCGCTGCGGGTGCACTAACTTTCAGCTCACCGTTGTCGCGAGAAAGCGCCTAGTCGCGCTCCTGCTCACACTGCTGGTTCGCAACGCCGCATGACGTTTTGCAAGCCGATTGGCAAGATGTCTGGCACTCGCCGCATCCGTCACGCACGTCCGCGTCGATCAGTTTACGTGTCGGTAAAGTTATGATTCTCTTTTTATCTGACATGGCAAAAACCTTCCTTCTGTTCTTCTTGTCTTGTTTCACTATATCACGCTGTTAATATGTATGCGCAACAGTCAATCGCTCCTTCGCAATTTCCACCCTTCTGATCGATGCCGAAACGCTCGTTAAAAGGGTAAAATACGCAACCACCACACGGTTTGCGTCGAACGTTATTCTTTCTGTCGTCGATCGATCAACTTCTCCGAAACTGCGAGCAGAATAAACTCCAGTCCGTTGACGATAAGCGCCATCCCGATCACCAAACCGATAAACGTTATGCCGACCGTCGGCGACAAAATCAGTGTGACGCCCGCAATGAGAAGCAAGATTGCCAGAACGAACGTTACGATAAACAGTTTCGAGCTGAAGGACCTAAGCTTCACGGAAGCGACTAGCGAATACACGGCATACGCGATGAACCACAAACCGATCGAATAGATCAGGAAGAGCCATGTCTCATCGGGTTTGGCGATAAGAATAATGCCGAAAATAAACAGCAGACCTGCCAACACTAGTACAAATGAGCTCAACCACCCCTTCTCCTCGCGAATACGCAAATAGCGCATAAAAAAGCCGACACTGCTGATGATCGAGACGACCCCCAACACGATCAGAACAAACTTCAGCGTTCCTTGCGGATTCGCGAGCGTGAAGATGCCCGCGGCGAACAGGGCGATGCCAATCAGCATCAACTCCCAGAATACTCGTTTCGGCGATTTTATCGCCTTGTCTTTTACGTTTTCATCCATCTTGAAACCCCTTACTTCCCGGCGATGCCGACACCTTCAATGGCAACCCACGGGAGCACGGAACTACCGTCTTTCACGACTTCCCTCGAAAGCGCCTTAATGTTCATAAGAAACTCAGCCAAATTGCCGTTGATCATCGTCTCACTCAACGCCTCTTTGATCTCTCCATTTTCAATCAAAAAACAGTTCTTCGCAACGCCGGAAAAATCCCCCGATGCGCTCGGTGATCCCGCCGATACACGTGCAATGACAAGCCCGCGTTCGATGTCGCGAATCATGGTCTCGAGCGGCTCATCTCCGGGCTCCACGATAAAACAGCCGAACGATGAGTTGGGGGATCGTTCACGACCCGTCTTGCGAGCGGCATAATCACTGAGATGAAACTGTTTCAAGACACCGCGCTCGATTAAGTGGAAATCCTCGGCGAGATAGCCTTCCGATGTATAGCGCTGACCTGCCACAATGTCGGGGTGAAGCGGTGCGAGTTGCAGACTAAACTTCTCATTCGCCACTTGTTGTCCGACCTTGTTAAGCCACAGACTCGTGCCGTCCAGAATCACACCGTCGGACGCGTAGGTTCCGATACACGTGGCAAGCAGATAGCCGAAACAGTCCGGTGTTAACAAGACCGTCCCCGTGAACTTGTCGTCCATCGCCTTTGTAAAAACTTGCCGAGAAATAGCGGCGAGATCCGATTCAAAACTACCGAGCTTGATGAAAGGCGTGTCGAGGTCGAGCGTCTCCACGGAGGTCGCGAAGAACGATGACGTCGCTTCTCCTTCTGTTGCATTGAACATAAGATCAACGGAATATACGCCGCGCCGCGAAAAAAATCTGCTCCCGGTCGAATAAAGACCGACGCCTTCCTTCAACACATGCGTCGCTGTGAGCATGCTGGCGCTGATGAGCGGGAAACGTGTGCGGATATCGTTCAGAAATTCCTCGCAACGCTCAAACAATTTTTCTTCGTCACATGTGAGCGGACCCGTCTCGAAGAGCTGCTCAGGCAAAGGAGGAGCGAGTTGCCACGCCTCATCTGGGTCGGCGGCTTGCGCCGATTTTAAACAATTAGCGGCTCCTTCCCGTATTGCCTCTTCATTGACCGTATTTTGGGACAGAACTCCGCGCCGTCCGCCAATTAGCGCCATATAGCCGACTGAATCATCAAAAATCGTTCGATATAAGCTAAACTCTCCCCACTCCGCCGTCAATTCGCGCGTCACCGTGCGCGACACAGTGCAGACGGTTTGGTCAGCACCACCCTCTTGTAGAGCAGATAGTCCGAGCTTCGCCATTTTTTCCATCGATCTCATGCTTTCCCTCCCATCACCTGTTTGCTGCGAATGTATTGTCGTAGAGAAGATTGTCGCCTCGCACACCTCATGCTTTTCCTCCCATCGTCAAACGGCAACGAATGTGCGGACCACCCATCCCTACCGTCATCGCCTGTTTCTTACCGCAAAAACCGGAACTCTCCCACTCCACTTCATCGGAAACCATATCGACCGTCTTCAACATCTCAAAGGCGACACCGGAGATTGTCGTATCAAGCATGGCGCGTCCGAGCTTGCCATTTTTAATCTCATAGCCGATCGTCACGCCGAACATGAACTCACCCGTCATGTCCGCCTGTCCGTTGCCCGACGCAACCAAATAATATCCGTCGTCCACCGAGGCGATCATGTCTTCGAGCTTGTCGTCTCCCGGCACAATCGCTGTGTTGCGCATACGGATCAGAGGTTCGTCGGAGAAAAGCCACGCGCGCGCATTGCCGCGAGGCGTCATGCCGAAAAGTTCGGCAGACTGGCGACTGTTCAAGTACTCCGTCAGGATGCCATCTCGAATCAATACGGCGTCTTCAGCCTTTACGCCTTCATCATCAACATAGACAGGAAGAGGTGTAGGCTTGCCGTAGGCTGTATGCGCAAAATCGACCATCGACACCTTCTCCGAAGCGACTTGTTTGCCGAGCAAGTGCGCCGACACCGACCCGCTCTGAACAAGATCGGCTTCCACTGTATGCCCTACTGCTTCATGGGCGAGCATACCCGCCATGCGACCGGACAGAATGCACATCGCCTCGCCCGCCTTCGCATAGACGCCGTCACATTTTTGCATCAGTTGCTCATACAGAGTGTCGACCTTCGCTTTCGCTTCGTCGAGATCGATAAAATTCTTGTCAATGGTGTCAAATCCGCCAACAACCGCCATCACATCAACTGGCATGCCCGCGGCTGACTTTCCCGTCAAGAAGACATACACATAACTTCTGGGCGTGACGACATGTGCGTCGTATCCATTCGAAACGGTGATCACTTTCTCGACCGTGTCGCTATATGCGGCGACGCGTCGACTGATAATATCCGGGCAACGGGCAACGATGTACGCATCCAACGCACGACAGAGTTCGATATAAAAAGACTGCTCCGGATCGTTGACGGAATCTTTCAGCTCCATCCTTCCGCTTGGTACGGGCGGAAGAAAACTCTTCGTCGGCTTGGCATGCTGCTCGAGAAAAAGCGCATTGTTCGAAGCTTCCTTCAACACGCTTTCTACTGATTCTTGTGTATATTCACCCTTTGAGGAGAAACCATAAAGACCTCCGCGTCTTACACGCGCACTCACGCCTTTATAATCTTGGCGAACGTTGCCGATCATTTGACCATCCAGAAAAGAGACGCGCCGACTTGCGTTATGCTGTGCGCGCAACTCGCTTTCCGCCCCATCGATAAAATACCGTTTGTATTCAAATAGTGTATCGCTAAGCATAGACAACCTTTCTTTCTATATTCTATGGGGTTATGATACTACGAAACTCGGTATTGGCGCCGTCAGCATAACGCCCGCGCTCACCGAAACACGTTAGCCTTATGTAAATATTTTCAGCTCAGTTGATGGCTGTTTTTGTATTCGTCTTGCGCCATTTTTCGGTATTTATCCATTTTGATTTTGAAAAGCTGGGCGCTTGTCGGCGGAGTATACGTGATAGCATTCGCGCCCGCCTCAATCGTCCTGAGTATTGTTTCATCCGTTGAGCCGCCTGTCGCGATGATGGGGATCGTCGGATAACGTTTACGAATGCTTTTGACAATGTCGACCGTGCGTTCAGCTCCGCTTACATTGAAGATTTGAACGCCCGCCTCCACTCGCAAATCTATATCCATATACTCCGACACGATCGTACAGACAATAGGCGTGTCGACAACCGCTCGAATGTCGCGTATAGTCTCGAGTGTTGTCGGTGAGTTGACAACAAGACCGATAGCACCCTGTGCCTCAGCGAACATGGCGATCTGAGCGCATCGTTTGCCGCCCGTCGTACCGCCGCCTACTCCGGCAAAGACGGGAACGGGTGAAATCCCTATGATCGCACTCGTAATGGCGGGGTGCGGCGTGAACGGATAGACAGCGATGAGCGCATCGGCATTGTGATTGATCGCTTGCGCCGCATCTGTCGTAAAGATGATCGATTTAATGCGCTTCCCGAAAATCCGAATACCGGAACATTCGGCGATAACCCGCGGCATTTCGATGATATCTCCGCGAAGGGGAGAAGTAATCTCCGGGATGTATTTTCTTGCTTTTGAGGAAATAGGTGCCATGACGGTTCCTTTCATTAATGATTAAAGCGACCTCTAGGTCGGAAGGGGTTATCTCACGTTGTTTCCTGCGATAATCGCAAACGAGTGACCGGAACGATAAATGATGTTATTAGTTACTAATTATACAATGCGTTGCCGATATAAAAAATTAGCAATGTAATGAAAAGTCATTGATCTTAAGGTGTGCAATTTTTCAACTTTATATGAATTTTTGTCACCCGTTTGTTTTTTCCCCGATATCCGCGCACCCCTGTGTGCAGTTTTTCAACTTTATGTGTAGCTTTTTCAACCTTAATTGAAAAACTGCACACCTGATTTTGGCACCTGATTTTGGCTTGCCTCCTTTTAGTTAATAAGTTGACACTTGTTTGTCGACTGACTATCATAAATTCACGTTTCAATTGTTCTTTGGAAACGGCTAACAATTGCATACAATTCCCCTCGTGAAGGAGGTCTTTCATGTCAGAGCAAACCATTGTGATTATCGGAAGCGGAATCGCCGGGCTTTCAGCAGCTGAGGCTGCGCGGAAGCAAGATCCCGATGCACGGATTATCCTTTTATCGGAGGATGCGAACCTTCCTTATCACAGACCTCGTCTCCCCGGTGTCGTCATGGTGCCGGACACAATCGATAGAGTGTTTCTGCACGATCAGGCGTGGTACGACGACCGACAATTCGATCTTCGCTTAGGTACGAAAGTCGAACGTGTTGATGTAGACAATCAGCGTATCGTGCTGTCCGATCTTTCAACCATTGATTACGACAAACTGATCTTGGCGACCGGAAGCAGCAGCTTTATGCCGCCGACGCCCGGTAACGACCTGCCCGGCGTCTTTACGCTCTGGACGCTCGACGACGCAATCGCGATATCCGATTATATCGAAGACGTTCAAACAGCCGTCGTCATTGGAAGCGGTTTGCTCGGGCTTGAGATTGCGTACGCATTGAAAAAACGGGGACTCGATACAACGATCCTTGAGCGCGGACAAGCGCTCCTCAAGAGGCAACTTGACCCCCGCGCAAGCGCCATGTTCCAAGAGCAGGTCGAGCGTCTCGATATCAAGGTCAGGAAAGAATC